>Ga0192647_100869_pt1 | contig 20603 bp, 17 predicted proteins | sample LauGreFa1BDMLBSN_2_FD_133046 | JGI IMG/M metagenome (GOLD analysis project Ga0192647, IMG submission 133046) | Freshwater lake microbial communities from Lake Michigan, USA - Fa13.BD.MLB.SN - reassembly | ecosystem: Environmental > Aquatic > Freshwater > Lake | place: Lake Michigan, USA...
AGCGCGCCGAGGCCATCCCCCATCTGGACGAGATCTTGCGCGCCAGCGATGGCATCATGGTCGCGCGCGGCGATTTGGCCGTCGAGGTGGGCAATGCCGCTGTTCCTGCGCTGCAAAAGCACATGATCCGCCTGGCACGCGCGCACGACAAGGTGGTCATCACCGCCACCCAGATGATGGAAAGCATGATCACCCACCCGGTGCCCACGCGCGCCGAGGTGAGCGATGTGGCCAATGCGGTGCTTGATGGCACCGATGCTGTGATGCTGAGCGCCGAGACCGCCGCGGGCAAGTACCCGCTCGAAACCGTGACCGAGATGGCCCAGATCTGCGTGGCGGCCGAAGCTGCCGAGCTCGTCGAACTCGACGCAGATTTCAGCGGCCTGACCTTCAGCCGCATAGACCAGACTATCGCCATGGGGGCACTCTTCACCGCGCACCACCTGGGCGCCAAGGCGCTGGTGGCGCTGACCGAGTCAGGCTCCACGGCGCTGTGGATGAGTCGTCACCGAATTCATATTCCCATCTATGCCCTCACCAGCAAACTCAGCACCCAGCGCAAGATGGCGCTGTACCGCAACGTGAGCCCGTTGCTGATGGACACCAGCGCCGACCGCGACACCGCGCTGGTGCAAGCCGAAAACCACCTCAAAAAACGCGGCATCGTGCAAACGGGCGACGTCTACGCCATCACCTGCGGCGAGCCCATGGGCTCGCCGGGTGGCACAAACATGCTAAAAATCTCGCAGGTGGGCTGAGCGAGACTCAAAACCGGCCAGGGGCAGTCTCGGCCTGGGCTGGGTCTGCTGTCAGCCTCCAAGCAGACAGGCCTCGTTAAAATCGCTGGGTTTTCTTCCATCCAGCACCAGGACTCAACATGGCTCTCGTTTCAATGCGCGAACTGCTCGACCATGCCGCTGCCAACGGCTATGGCATCCCAGCCTTCAATGTCAACAACCTCGAGCAAGTGCAGGCCGTGATGGCCGCCGCCGATGAGACAGGTGCGCCGGTCATCCTGCAGGCCAGCGCGGGTGCTCGCAAATACGCCGGCGAGTCCTTCATCAAGCACCTGATCCAGGCCGCCACTGAAGCCTATCCCCACATTCCCCTGGTGATGCACCAGGACCACGGCACCAGCCCCAAGATATGCGCCGGCGCCATCGACCTGGGCTTTGGTTCGGTCATGATGGACGGCTCTTTGATGGAAGACGGCAAGACGCCGGCAGACTTTGCCTACAACGTCAACGTCACCCGCCAGGTGGTGACCATGGCCCACCAGGTGGGCGTGACCGTCGAGGGTGAGCTCGGTTGCCTGGGCAGCCTGGAAACCGGCGAGGCCGGCGAGGAAGACGGCATTGGCGCCGTGGGCAAGCTCGACCACAGCCAGATGCTGACCGACCCCGAAGAGGCCGCCCGCTTCGTGCAGGAAACCCAGCTCGACGCCCTGGCCATTGCCATCGGCACCAGCCACGGCGCCTACAAGTTCACCCGGCCCCCCACCGGCGACGTGCTGGCCATCAGCCGCGTGAAGGAAATCCATGCGCGCATTCCCAACACCCACCTGGTGATGCATGGCTCCTCCTCGGTGCCCCAGGACCTGTTGGCCATCATCAACCAGTACGGCGGCAAGATGAAGCAGACCTACGGTGTGCCCGTGAGCGAGATCCAGGAGGCCATCAAGCACGGCGTGCGCAAGATCAACATCGACACCGACATCCGACTGGCCATGACCGGCGCGGTGCGCAAGTTCCTGCATGAGAACCCCGACAAGTTCGACGCTCGCGAGTGGCTCAAGCCCGCCCGCGAAGCCGCCAAGGCGGTGTGCAAGCAGCGCTATCTTGAGTTTGGCTGTGAAGGCCAGGCCGGCAAGGTCAAGGGCGTGTCCTTGCGCATCATGGCCAGCCAATACGCCCAGGGCGCGCTGGCCCAGGTGGTGAACTGAGTGTCTGCGGCCCTGCACACGTCCGACCTGCACTCCCTGCCACTGCTCGCGCGTGGCAAGGTGCGCGACAACTATGCAGTGGGCCAGGACCGCATCCTGATGGTGGCCAGTGACCGCATCAGCGCCTTTGACGTCATCATGGGCGAGCCCATACCGGGCAAAGGCGCACTGCTCACCCGCATGGCCTTGTTCTGGTTCGACAAGCTGGGCCATCTGTGTCCCAACCACCTGACCCCCGACGCGCCCGAGAGCGTGGTCACACCGGCCGAGGCCGAGCAGATTCGTGGTCGCGCCATGCTGGTCAAGCGCCTGCAGCCCATCCCCGTGGAAGCCGTGGTGCGCGGCTACCTGGCCGGCAGTGGCTGGAAGGAATACCAGGAAAGCCGGTCGGTGTGCGGCGTGCCCCTCCCTGAGGGACTACACAACGCCAGTCGCCTGCCCGAACCCATCTTCACCCCGGCGGCCAAGGCCGCGGTAGGCGAGCATGACGAGAACATCACCTACGAGCGCGTGGTCGAGATCGTGGGTGCCGAGCGTGCCGCTGAGATTCGACGCGTGAGCATCGCGCTGTATGAAGCGGCCAGAGACTATGCGGCCACCCGCGGCATCATCATCGCCGACACCAAATTCGAGTTCGGTCTGGATGAGCACGGCACGCTGGTGCTGATGGACGAGGTGCTGACGCCGGACTCCTCACGCTACTGGCCGGCCGACACCTACGCACCAGGTCACAACCCGCCGAGCTTTGACAAGCAGTTTTTGCGCGACTGGCTCGAGACGGCGCAGGTGCATGGCAAGACATGGGACAAAACCCCACCGGCACCCCGTCTGCCGCCAGCGGTGATCGAACAGACCGCACGGAAATACCAGGAAGCCTGGGAGCGCTTGCAGGGTTGATCGACCGCCGGCGCGTGACGACTCAACCTGTCGCCATCACACCGCTGTTGCAAGGCTCCGGTTGTCGCGCCGGTGGATGCCCCTGCACAGGCACTGAGGCTCAGTTCAGCGCCATGCTGAGCTTGCGCCGATAACGCGACACCATCTCGGTCTGCGGATCCTGCTCGGCCAGGGTCTTGCCGGACAGCTCGATGCCGCCGGCGCTTTTGCCCGTTTCCTGCTCTGTGTTGCGACGCGGCGGCGGCGTCAGCAGTTCCAGGATGGCCACATAGGTCTTGCGCGCCACCTCCTCGTTCCAGGCCTTGTCGCGCATGATGATCTCGAGCAACTCCTCCATGGCCGCCGGCCAGTCACCGGCCGCCATCAACAGGCGGGCCTTGGCCAGGCGGGTGTCGAAGTCGCGCTTGTTCTGGGCGATGGCCGCGTCAAACTGCTCGAACGTCCATTGGGCGCGCTCGTCCGTGGTGGCGAATTGCAGCGACAGCAGCCAGTGGTGCAGGGCCTCAAACCGCAACTGCAGGGGAATCTGCGCCAGCGCCGGCGCCAAGGCCGCTTCGGCCGTGGCCAGGTCACCTTGCGAGATCAGCAGCTTTACGTAGTCGTACCGCGTGTCGTCGTTGGCCGGGTTGATGGCCAGGGCCTCCTGCAGCTTGGCCAGCGCAGCATCCACATCGCCCGATTCGATCAGCTCTTCGGCTTCCTCGGTTTCCGCCTGGGCCTCCAGGTCGTCAGCGCTGGGCAAGTGCTTGTCGAGGAACTCGCGCACCTTGCCCTCGGGCAGGGCGCCCATGAAACCGTCGAGGGGGCGGCCCCCTTTCATGAGCACGCAAGTGGGGATGCTGCGAATGCCAAACGCCCCCGCGAGCTGCTGCTCGTCATCCGAGTTGATCTTCACCAGCTTGAAGCGGCCACCGTAGGCCTCCTCGAGCTTTTCCAGCACGGGCCCCAAGGACTTGCACGGGCCGCACCAGGGCGCCCAGAAGTCAACCAGCACCGGGGTGTTCATGGAGGCCGCAATGACCTCGGTCTCAAAATTCTCGACTGTCACATCCATCATGGGGAACAACTCCGGGCAAAACCTTAAAATTCAAACTCTCAGGGCATCCCTCTCGGGCGCCCGCCACAGGCCGATCATATGACCCAACCGCTCGTGGGTGTCGTGATGGGCTCCCAGTCCGACTGGGAGACCCTGGAACACGCGACCCAGATTCTCCAGGAATTCCAGATCCCCTTCGAGGCTCGCGTGGTCTCGGCCCACCGCATGCCGGACGATATGTTCCGCTATGCCGAGGCTGCCGAGGGCCGTGGACTGCGTGCCATCATCGCCGGCGCGGGCGGTGCCGCACATTTGCCCGGCATGCTGGCCGCCAAAACTGTGGTGCCGGTGCTGGGCGTGCCGGTGGCCAGCCATCACCTGCAGGGGGTGGACTCGCTGCACAGCATCGTGCAAATGCCCAAGGGCATCCCGGTCGCCACATTTGCCATTGGGGCAGCGGGGGCAGCCAATGCGGCCTTGTTTGCCGCTGCGCTGCTGGCCCACGACCATGCCGCCGTGCGCGAACGCTTGCATGCATTCCGCCAGCGTCAAACCGAGCAGGCCCGCCAGATGGTCCTGCCGGTGCAGGCGTCGGCATGACCCATCCAGCCTCGGGCGCCCGTTCCATGACCGCCACCGACGTGTTGATGCCTGGCAGCACCCTCGGGGTACTGGGCGGTGGGCAACTCGGTCGGATGTTTGTTCATGCCGCACAGCGCATGGGCTACCGCACCGTGGTGCTCGACCCTGACACCAACAGCCCGGCCGGTCGGGCCAGCGACTCGCACCTGTCCTGTGCTTACCTGGACGACCACGGCTTGCGCGCACTGGCGGAACAAGCCAGTGGCATCACCACCGAATTTGAAAACGTCCCCGCACGGGCCTTGTCTGCACTGGCCCGCACTCGCACGGTTTCACCCGACGCCGATGCGGTCTCCATCGCGCAGGACCGCGCCCTGGAAAAAGCCCACTTCACACGCTGCCAGGTGCCGGTCGCGCCGCATGCGGTGTTGCGCACCGCGCAGGATCTGGCCCAGGTGCCCAACACACTGCTGCCCGGCATCCTCAAAACTGCCACCCTGGGCTACGACGGCAAAGGTCAGGTGCGGGTCCGGACACGCGACGAGTTGGACGCTGGCTGGACTCGGCTGCAAGCGCAGGCGACCACGCCCGTGGTGTGCGTGCTCGAGCAGATGCTGCCGCTGGCCGCCGAATGCTCGGTGATCGTGGCGCGCGGTCGCGATGGTCAGTGCGTGCATTTGCCGGTGCAGCGCAATCTCCACCGTCAGGGCATTCTGGCGGTGACCGAAGTCTTTGACGGCCACCTCGATCCCGCGCTGGCCGCACAGGCCCTGGATGCCGCGCGCAAGGTTGCCGACGGCTTGAATTACGTGGGCGTGCTGTGTGTCGAGTTCTTCATTATCGAACCTGGCCCCGTGCGCGATGCGCTGGGCGCCCTGGTGGTCAATGAGATGGCCCCGCGTCCCCACAACAGCGGCCACTACAGCCTCGACGCCTGCGATATCTCGCAGTTCGAGTTGCAGGTGCGCTGTCTGGCCGGGCTGCCCCTGACCGCTCCGCGCCAGCACAGCCCGGCGGTGATGCTCAACCTGCTGGGCGACCTGTGGTTCCCCCAGGGTGTCGACGGGGGCGGTGAGGCTCGCGAACCCGACTGGGCCGCGGTGCTGGCGCTGCCCGGTAGTCATCTCCATTTGTATGGCAAATCCGAAGCACGCGCCGGGCGCAAGATGGGTCACCTCACCTTCACCGGCGCAGACGCGGCCCAGGTTCGACACACCGCTTTGCAAGCAGCCGCGGTGCTGGGAATGGCGGCGTTTTGAGCCACATGCCCTCGCGCACCACCCCCTCATGATCCTGCCCGGCTCCGACCCCGCTGCCATTGAGGCCGCCGCCCAGGCGCTGGCCCGCGGCGAACTGATAGGGCTGCCCACCGAAACCGTGTACGGCTTGGGGGCGGATGCTGACAACCCGCAAGCCGTGGCTCGGGTGTTCGCCGCCAAAGGCCGCCCCAGCGATCACCCGCTGATCGTCCATGTCACCGACGCCTCACAGGCTGCGCACTATGCCGACCCCATCCCGCCTGTCGCCCAGCGGCTCATGGCTGCCCACTGGCCCGGCCCGCTGACCTTGATCCTGCCGCGTCGCGCGGGCGTGGCAGAAGCCTCGGCCGGGGGCCAGGACTCCATCGGTCTGCGCTGCCCCAGTCACCCGGTCTCGCAGGCAGTCATGCGAAGGGCTCAGGCGTTGGGTGTGCAAGGCATCTCGGCGCCCAGTGCCAACCGCTTTGGTCGGGTGAGTCCCACCACCGCCGCGCACGTGCAAGATGAGTTGGGCAGCGAATTGCTCGTGCTCGATGGCGGCGCCTGCGAGGTGGGCATCGAGTCGACCATCATCGACTGCACACGTGGGCGGCCCGTGTTGTTGCGCCCAGGCATGTTGTCGATCGAGACCTTGTCAGCGGCAGCGGGAGAGCATGTGCTTTCCCCTCAGGCGTTTGCGCAGCTACACCCCACCCCGGCGGCCGCACCGCGCGCTTCGGGCACCCTGGAGTCGCATTACGCACCCAGGGCGCGCGTCCACCTGCTGTCGCACGCGGCCTTGCAAGCCCGACTGGACGCCCTGGCACCAGAAGCTCAACCTTCGCCTAGCCGGCCCGCCTGCGGCGTGTGGGCCCGCACGGCCTTGCGCGTGCCCCACGGGGCCGTGCTGCGCGCCATGCCTGATCATGCATCCGAATGCGCGCATGTGCTGTTTGCCGAGCTGCGGTCGTTCGACCAATTGGGGGTGAGCGACATCCTGGTGGAGACCCCTCCCAGCAGCACCGACTGGGACGGCGTGCGTGACCGCTTGACCCGGGCGGCCGCCTGAACCAACCCCCGCCTGCACGCCCTGCAGTTGCGACCCACCGCCCGTTCGTAGAACGTTAAACTAGCCAGATGCGCTGGAGAACCTCAATGATGAAACCCACCCGGTCCTGGACGACAGGCCTTGGCCTCAAAACCCTGGCCACCTTGTTGCTCTCGACCCTGTTGATCAGCTGCGGATCCAGCAAGAAGTACGATGAGTTCATGCCAACGCGTATTGTGTCAGCCGGGGACGGGATGAGCTATATTGGCGCGGCAACAACTTACGCCAATCCGCTGACGGTCACGCAAAGCGGGGCTAACACCAACGGAACTTTTGACCATTGGCTGAAGCAGTTTGCCTACGGCTATGGTCTTACGACCATAAGCAACAGCCTGACTGGCTCAGCGCAAATCGTATCTTTGTCAACAACGGTACCTATACCTGGTTTGCACTCAACTCCTCCTTCCGGTTTCAGTGTTTATGCAGGAATCAAGGCCCAAATTGACGCCGCGATTGCTGGGGGTTCGCTTCGAACCGATGACCTGCTTGTTCTCAGCGTTGGCATGGGAGACATGCTCGAACTCAGTGAAACTTACCTGAACAACCCCGCTCAAACAGTTACCGGTCTTGTTGCCGAAGCTAAATTGCGTGGTCAGAGTTATATGGACTACGTCAACAGCTTGTACCAGAACGGAACCTTCAAGCGAATCATTCTGATCAACCCGATCAACCTCAGAAACAGTCCTTATGCCACCAATGGCGAGACTATTCGCTCTGGCCTCAGTGGCGCTGGAGGGCTCATTGATCAAATGACCGAGCAATTTGCCTACGGTTTGAAAAGCAGAGCCTCCACCTACCCTAGAGAAGCTGGGGTTTGGATGTTTGACGCAACAAACCTTGTGCTTAACATCAACTTGGCTTATGCCAACGTGAATACAACTGATCCGTTTTGCAGTAACAATCCCACCGTTTTACAGACATGCACAACGGCTAATACCGCTGATTTAAGCTCCTTGAATACAACTGTTGCCAGTTATTACGCTACCAACAACACTTTTCCGACTTATGTATTTGCTGGCAGCATCATGCCAACGCCGTTTGTGCACCAATATATTGGTTCCAATCTTTATAACCGCATGCGAAGCGCCATCGGTTTCTGAGTTGGCTCTAACTATTAAAGATATTCCCTCACGGCTGGCGCCCCACCCACTCCACCAACGCCTCAAGCACCCCCCGGGCCGCTTGAGCCTGTGCGTGGTTGATGATCGCCACCACCACCCAGCGTTCACCGCGCGCGTTGTCCACAAAGCCCGCCACGCCCACCACGTCGCGCAAACTGCCTGTCTTCAGATGGGCCACGGTGGATGAGGCGTAACGGCGCAGCGTGCCGTCCTGCCCGGCCAACGGCAGCGAGGACATCAACTCGCTGGCATAGGCAGAGGCCCAGGCCTGCGTCAGCAAACGGGCCAAGCCGGTGGCCGTGATGCGCTCCTGCCGGCTCAGCCCCGAGCCGTTGTCCAGCACCAGGTCCTCAGCGCCGATGCGGTGGCGCCACCAGCGCGTGACCAGGTCACGCGAGGCCTCGAAGCGCCCCACCCCCTGGAGCTGCCAGCTGAGGGTGAGAAACAGTTGCTGCGCCATCACGTTGTTGCTGAATTTGTTGATATCGCGCACCACCTCGGCCAGGGGAGGCGACTCCACTGTGAAGGCCGGTCGCAGGCCTGCCGGCACCGGGCCGTCGCGCACACTGCCACGCAACTGTCCGCCCAGCTGTTGCCACATCCCCTCGATGGCCCGCGCCGCAAAACGGGTGGGGTCGGGATGGGCCAGCGGCCACAGCCGCTCCCCGCAACTGGCGGGATAGCTGCCGCCAAAACGGGGTCGCAAGGGGTCTTGCCACTCCAGCCGCAAGCCCGCGCGGTAGTCCAGACAGTCGCCGGCGCTCAAGGGCACCGTGGTCGGAAATTGCACACCTGCGAGCGGCGGCTCGACATGCACCCGGGCCACTTGGGCCGAGCGGTCTGGCACAAAGTGCATGAGCACCGATTTGAAGTTGACCAGCAAGGCGTCGGGGCTGGCGTTGTAGGGCCGCAGAGGTTCACCATCGAACCCCCCGGGGTCGCGTGCGGGCACCTCGAAGGCACTGCGGTCTAGCACGATATCGCCCTCGATGCGCTGAATCCCCAGACCCTGCAAACGCCGCAGCAACAACCACAGACGCTCGACGCCCAGGCGCGGGTCGCCCTGGCCGCGCAAGTAGACATTGCCCTGCAACACGCCCTCGCGGACCGTGCCCTCCACATACACCGGGGTGCTCCAGGTGAAGGCCGGTCCCAACTGATCCAGGGCCACGCTGGTCGTCACCAGCTTCATCAAGGAGGCGGGATTGACCAACACCTGCGCACGGTGGCTGATCAGGGGGGTGCCTTTGCCCGGTGACGACACGGGCATCACCACCACGCTCAGGGCGTCACGAGGCACCTGGGCGCGCTGCAAAGCCGCCTCCACCGTCGCAGGCAAACCGCCAGCGGCGAGGGCGTGCAGCGGCAAGGCGACGGCCAGCCCTGCCAGACCGAGCACACACCGTCGTCGACCTTGTTGGCTCCATCGGGTGAGCCAGGCCAAGGGCGGCAGTAGCGCCATGGGTATCAAGGATGTCATGGTCGTCATTCGCGACTGGGGTAGCTTGGGCATCAACGGGTCCATGCAAACCATTATCCAGCCGACGCTAGGAGTACACGGACGCCAGCAGGTGACTCCATCAACCCTCACGCGTGTGTTTCCGCAACACCGCACCGCACCAGACAACGCGACCTGCCGCGATAATCAATGCCACCTTCCCCCGGGTCGCCTCAACCTCGATCCTGCCCGCCCCTTCATGAAGCTGCTAGCCCTCGACACCAGTACCGAACAGCTCTCGATTGCCGTCCTGTGCGGCGATCGGGTCTGGTGCCATCGGGGCACAGGGGGTGCCCAGGCCTCGACGCACCTCATTCCCGGCGTACTCGAACTGCTGGCCCAGGCGTCACTGAGCTTGTCCGAGCTGGACGCGCTGGTGGTGGGCCGTGGGCCTGGATCGTTCACCGGCTTGCGCACGGCGGTTGCTGTGGTGCAGGGCCTGGCCTACGGAGCCTCGCGGCCCGTGCTGGGACTCGACACCCTGCTGGCCCTGGCGCCACCCGTGCTTGCACAGGATTCCACAGCCCAGCGGGTGCTGGCGGTGCTGGACGCCCGCATGCAGCAGGTGTATGCCGCCGCCTATGAGGTGCAGCCCTCGAGGGACCCGACGAGCCCTGAATGGCACACCGTCATGCCACCAGGCCTGTACGACCCCAGCGATTTGACACTGCCCGTTGCGTGGCGGGATGACCCTGCGGTCTGGGTGGCTGGCAACAGCAGTGCTTTGTTGGGTGATGCCCCTGGCGTCCTGCACAGCTCTGATGGTTTGCCCCGCCGCGTTCTGTCGTGCCGGCCCGATGCACAGGCGTTGCTTCAACTCGCGCCTGCCGCGTTGGCGCGCGGTGAGGCCGTCGCGGCGCACAGCTTGTTGCCGCTGTATTTGCGTGACAAAGTGGCGCTCACCACCGCCGAACGCGAGGCGCTCAAGGCGCACGCGTTGCCCTCGGCGTCTTCGTCCACCCCACCGCCCCGTCAGGCGGCCACCTCATGAGCGCCACCACCACCCTGGCCGTGCGACACGTTCCGTGGTCTGACCTCTGGTTCGATGAAGTGCTGGCCATCGAGCAAAGCGCTTACTCACACCCCTGGACGCCGGGCAACTTTCGAGACTCTGTGGTGGCCGGCTACCACCTGGAGATTCTGTTGGTGCAGGATCAGGGGCGGGAGCATGTGGCGGGTTACTGCGTCGCCATGGAGGGCGTGGACGAGGTGCATCTCCTGAACATCACCGTCGCCCCGGCCTGGCAAGGTCGAGGCTTGGGCACTCGCCTGCTCACCGCCTTGTGCGCGTGGTCGCGCCAGCGGCAGGCGCAATGGCTGTGGCTGGAGGTACGCGCCAGCAACACGCATGCGCAACAGGTCTACCAGCATTTTGGTTTCAAGCGGGTGGGCGAGCGCAAAGCGTATTACCCGCTGTCCCCCGGTCGACGCGAGGATGCCGTGGTCATGAGCTTGCTGTTGCGGGTGCCTCGTCAACCCTCGGAGATCGGGGCATGAGCCTGCAACTTGATCATCGCCGACGTGCCATGCTGGCGGAAATGGGCGTGCACCTGCCTGAAGCAGCCGTGAGGATCACCGAGCCCGAGTCAGGCCCCGCTACCGTCGTCGCAAGGCCTGCCGTCGCCGACCTGAGCTGGTCTGCGCTGCAACAGGCGGTGGCTGGTTGCGAGGCGTGCACCCTGTGCCAACAACGACGTCACACCGTGTTTGGCACCGGCGCGCCCGAGCCGTCCCCCGGCGAGGCACCACCGGTGGATTGGATGATCGTAGGCGAAGCCCCGGGCGAACACGAAGACCTGCAAGGTGAGCCGTTCGTGGGCCAGGCCGGTCGACTGCTGGACAACATGCTCAAGGCCGTGGGCTTGCAGCGTCATGCACAGCAAGCGCCAGGCGGTCGTGTGTACATCACCAATGTGCTGAAGTGCCGCCCGCCGGGCAACCGCAACCCACAGCCCGACGAGGTGGCGCGCTGCGAGCCGTATCTGCGTCGACAAGTAGCCTTGCTGCGACCGCGGATCATTGTTGCGATGGGGCGATTCGCGGTGCAGTCGTTGTTACGCGACAGCGTGGCGGACATCGAGTCGCAGCCGCTGGGACGTCTGCGCGGGCAGATCTATGCGTATGAGGGTGTGCCGGTGGTGGTCACGTATCACCCGGCTTATTTGCTGCGCAACCTGGTTGACAAGCGCAAGGCCTGGGCCGACTTATGTCTGGCCCTCAGCACGGCGAGCCGGCCACAGGGCTGAGGCAATCGAGCCCACGATCAGGCACACGGCGGTCCAGTCCTGCCAGTGCAAGACCTCACTCAGCCACCAGGCGCCGCTGAACACCCCGATGACCGGGATGAACATCACGCTCAGGCTCGACGCCATGGGCGGGAGATGCCGCGCCAGGGTGAGCCAGATGGCCTGCGAAAACACAAACACCAGGGTGGCGTTGTACGCAATGGAGGCCCATTGAACCGGGGTGGGCCAGGCCCAGTGCTCGTACTCGAGCAGGAACGACAGCGGCAAACCAAACGCCAAGGTGATGGCAATCATCCAGAAGGTGATGGTGAAGGTGGAAACGGTGAGCGTGGTGCGTCGCATCAGCAGCGTGCCGTGGGCCCAGGCCAGGGCTGACGCCAGCGCCATCAGGACCGCCAGCGGCTTGCCACTCAGCGCGCTCATTTCATGCCACAGCAGCAGCACAATTGCCAGACCCGCCGCCACCACACCCAACCAGGTACGGGGGGTGAGAGGCTGTCGATACAGCCACCAACCGATCAGCGCGGCAAAGATCGGCATGGTGTAACCCAGGATGGCGGCTCGCCCGCTGGAGAGGTTTTGCAAGGCCAGGATGATCAGCACGTTCCAGATCACCATGCTGAACAAGGAGATGCGAAAAAGTTCGCCCCAGTCTTTGCGCGGCACATGAAACGACACGCGCCGCTGCCACAGCAACAAGGCCAGCAAGGGCAGACCCCCGGCCATGCAAATGCAGCGAAACGCCAGCGGCGGAAATCCCGTGATGCCCAGTTTCATCACCGGCCAGTTCAATCCCCAGATCACGGTGAGAATCACGAGCAAGACCAGTTGCTGTCGAGTCAAGGTTGCCATCGTGGCATCTTAGCGGGAGGTGGGCACGACTGCCTGGCGCGCGGGCGACCCGAGGTCGGGACCCCTCACCGGGCGATCGCCCAAGGGTGCCACCTACAATCCTGGCATGACATTTCTGGACCAGCTGCGCGAGGCCGGCACGCGCAACCAATCGATGCTGTGCGTGGGCCTGGACCCCGAGCCCGCCAAGTTTCCAGGCGCCTGGCGGGGGGATGCGTCCAAGATTTTTGATTTTTGCGCCCATATCGTGGACGCCACCGCCGATCTGGTGATTGCGTTCAAACCACAGATTGCCTACTTCGCCGCCTACCGCGCCGAAGCTCAGCTCGAGCGATTGATGGAGCACATGCACCGTCAGGCGCCTCACGTGCCCGTCATCCTGGACGCCAAGCGGGGTGACATCGGCTCCACGGCCGAGCAGTACGCGCGCGAGGCTTTCGAGCGTTACAACGCCGATGCAGTCACGCTCTCGCCCTTCATGGGCTGGGACTCGGTGGCACCGTATCTGAAGTACGAGGGCAAGGGCGCGTTCTTGCTGTGTCGCACGTCCAACCCCGGCGGTGACGATCTGCAAAATCAGCGCCTCGCCAGCGTCGAGGGGCAGCCTCGTGTGTACGAGCATGTGGCACAACTGGCCCAAGGCCCCTGGAATCTGAATGGGCAATTGGGCTTGGTGGTGGGCGCCACCTACCCGGCTGAAATCGAGCGGGTGCGAGCGCTCGCCCCTACGTTGCCCTTGTTGATTCCGGGCGTGGGAGCGCAAGGTGGCGACGCGGTGGCCACGGTCAAGGCCGGCTGGCGCCACGATACCGCGGGGGTCACCACGGGTCCCATCATCGTGAATTCGTCGCGGGCGGTGTTGTATGCCTCGGGGGGTGAAGATTTTGCGCAAGCCGCGCGCCGAGTGGCTCAAGAAACCCGAGACACCTTGGAGCGCGCCAAGGGTTGAGGTGTTCAGACGCTGCAGGGCGGTGACGGGACACAGCGTGCAAGGGCTCAGCTCAACGCGCCTCTCAAGACGCTACAGCAGTTTCGCCAGGTAACGGCCCGTGTGGCTGTGCGCTAAGGCCGCGATCTGCTCAGGCGTGCCCACGCCCAGCACGCGGCCGCCGCCGGCACCGCCCTCGGGGCCCATGTCGATCACCCAATCGGCCGTCTTGATGACATCCAGGTTGTGCTCGATGATGACCACGGTATTGCCCGCCTCGCAGAGTTGGTGCAGCACCTTGAGCAAGAGGTCGATGTCGGCAAAGTGCAGCCCGGTGGTGGGCTCATCCAGGATGTACAGTGTGCGCCCGGTGTCGCGCTTGGAGAGCTCGAGGGCGAGTTTCACCCGCTGGGCTTCACCCCCTGAGAGGGTGGTGGCCGCCTGACCCAGTTTGAGGTAGCTCAGGCCCACGTCCATCAGCGTTTGCAGTTTGCGCGCAATGGCCGGCACGGCACTGAAAAATTCAAGCGCCGCTTCGACCGTGAGGTCCAGCATCTGCGCGATGTTGCGGCCCTTGTATTGCACCTCGAGGGTTTCGCGGTTGTATCGCTGGCCATGGCACACGTCGCACGGCACGTACACATCCGGCAGAAAGTGCATCTCCACGCGCACCATGCCATCGCCTTGACAGGCCTCGCAGCGGCCGCCTGCCACGTTGAACGAAAAACGTCCGGGGCCATAGCCGCGCTCGCGTGCCATGGGCACTTCGGCCATGAGTTCACGGATCGGGGTGAAGAGGCCCGTGTAGGTCGCGGGGTTGCTGCGGGGCGTGCGTCCGATCGGCGACTGGTCGACGTTGATGACTTTGTCGATTTGCTCGAGCCCCAGAATTTCCTCATGGGGAGCGGGCTCGTCATGGGCGCGGTGGATATGCCGCGCGGCGGCCGCGTACAAGGTGTCGTTCACCAGCGTGGATTTGCCTGATCCGGAGACGCCGGTCACACAGGTCATGAGGCCGATCGGAAAACTCGCGTTCACTTGCTGCAGGTTGTGGCCCGATGCGCCACGCACCTGCAGGCATTGAAAGCGGACGGGGTCGGGGCCGAGCACCGGGTCGTGCGACCTCGCATCAGTCTGGCCTGCGCGCGACGTGAAGGCGTTGGGGGTTGGGGCGGGCGCACCCTCAAGCGGTCGCCAGGCGCGCCGCTGGGCCGGTCCGGTGATGACCTTCAGCCCGGCCAGGTACTGGCCGGTGAGGGAATCGGGATGTTGTTCGAGTTGTTGCGGCGTGCCTTGGGCGAGCACGCGTCCGCCGTGCACACCCGCGCCCGGCCCCATGTCGATGCAGTGGTCTGCGGCGCGGATCATGTCCTCGTCATGCTCCACCACGATCACGCTGTTACCGATGTCGCGCAAATGCCGCAGCGTGCCCACCAAGCGTTCGTTGTCCCGCTGGTGCAGGCCGATGCTGGGCTCGTCGAGCACGTACATCACGCCGGTGAGTCCCGAGCCGATTTGCGAAGCCAGGCGAATGCGCTGCGCCTCTCCTCCTGACAAGGTGTCGGCGCTGCGCGCCAGCGTCAGGTAGTTCAGGCCCACATCGTTGAGAAACTTCAAGCGCGCCGACACTTCCTGCACCACCCGGGCGGCAATGTCGGCCTTGGCGCCTTGCAGACGCAAGCCCTTGAAGTAGTCCCAGCCCTCGCGCAGGGTGAGTTGGCTGATCTCGTGCAGCCCCAGCGCCGACGTGCCTTCGCCCAGTCGGACATGGCGCGCCTCGCGTCGCAGACGCGCGCCGCCGCAATCGGTGCACTGCTGCGTGCTGCGCAAGCGCGCGAGTTCTTCACGCACCATCACCGAATCGGTTTCACGGTAACGCCGCGTCATGTTGGGCAGGATGCCTTCAAACGGATGCTTGCGGCTGAGCTTGCGCCCCCCTCCACCGGGCGAGGGGTAGTTGAACTTGATGGCCTCTTCGCCCGAGCCGTGCAGGATCACTTGGCGCACGTTTGTCGGCAAGTCTTCAAACGGCGTCTCCAGGTCGATGCCGTAATGCTTGGCCACGCCCTCCAGCAAGCCGAAGTAATAGGCATTGCGTCGGTCCCATCCCTTGATGGCACCACTGGCGAGGCTAAGCGAAGGAAAGGCCACCACGCGAGCAGGATCAAACACCTCCTGGTGCCCCAATCCGTCGCAGGACGGACAAGCCCCTTGGGGCGAGTTGAAGGAGAACAGACGCGGCTCGAGTTCCGCAATGGTGTAGCTACAGAGCGGGCAGGCAAAGCGCGCGTTGAAAAGGTGCTCGGTGCCCGAGTCCACCTCGATCACCAGCGCGCGGCCATCGGCCAGGTGCATGGCGGTTTCAAGGCTTTCGGCCAGGCGCTGCTGGGCATCGGGGCGCACTTTGAGGCGGTCGATCACCACATCCAGGTCATGCTTTTCCTGGCGCTTCAAGTCGGGCAAGTCCTGCGCTTCGAGCAGCTGTCCGCCAATGCGAAAGCGCACAAAGCCGCGCGCCTGCAAGGCGGCGAGTTGCTCGCTGAATTCGCCCTTGCGGTCGCGCGCCAGGGGTGCCATCACCATCACGCGGGTGTCTGCAGGCAGGGCCAGCACCGCATCGACCATTTGCGCCACGCTTTGCGCCTGCAAGGGTCGGTGGTGGTCGGGGCAAAAGGGCGTGCCCGCGCGCGCCAGCAGCAGTCTCAGGTAATCGTGGATTTCGGTGATGGTGCCCACGGTCGAGCGCGGGTTGTGGCTGCTGGCTTTTTGCTCGATGGAAATCGCTGGCGACAAGCCCTCGATCATGTCCACATCGGGCTTGTCCATCAGTTGCAGGAACTGGCGAGCGTAAGCCGAGAGGCTTTCCACGTACCGCCGTTGCCCCTCGGCGTACAGCGTGTCAAAGGCCAGGCTCGATTTGCCCGAACCGGACAAGCCTGTGACCACCACCAGTTGATGCCGGGGGATGTCCAGGTCAATGTTCTTGAGGTTATGGGTGCGCGCACCCCTCACGCTGATGCAGCCATGCGTCTGGGCGAGGTAGGTGCCGGCAATAGAGTCGTTCACAGGGTTGGGCGAGTCACAAGCAACCTGCCATGATAGCCAACCTGGCTGTTCGCCGACCAGCCCGCCGACACACGCACACACCGAGCGCGACAGACCGTCCAGCCGTGCGCCCCTCGCCTTGGGCGACAATAGGGTTCGTTTTGTTTCCTTCGCCGTGTCAGCCGACTCCCCCACCCTGATGACCCCCCTCGAGCGCCGCGCCAGTGTGTCGCTCGCCATGATCTACGCCCTGCGCATGCTGGGGCTCTTCATGGTGCTGCCCGTCTTCATGATCGAGGCTCGGCACTACGACGGGGGCGCAGACGCCTCCCGGGTTGGCCTGGCCATGGGTCTGTATGGTCTGGTGCAGGCTTGCTTGCAAATTCCCTTCGGTCTGGCCGCCGACCGCTGGGGGCGCAAACGTGTCATCGTGCTGGGGTTGCTGATCTTTGCCCTGGGCAGTGTGATCGCCGCCTTGGCCACCAGCGTGACCGGTTTGGCCTGGGGCCGGGCCTTGCAAGGGGGCGGGGCGATTTCTGCCGCGGTCACGGCCTTGTTGGCGGACCAGACGCGCGACGTGGTGCGAACCAAGGGCATGGCCCTCATCGGTGGCAGCATCGGACTCATGTTTGCGTTGTCGCTGGTGATGGGTCCTTTGTTGTCCTCCTGGGGCGGCTTGCCGGCGATTTTCTGGGTCACGTGTGGTCTGGCCCTGGGCGGTGTGGCGGTGGTGCTGGGGTGGACGCCTGCAGAAACCTACCGACCTGACGCCCCCACCTCCCACCAGGACGCAAGTGCCACCTGGCGCATTCTGATCTCGCCAGAGCTGTTGCGGCTCGACGCCGGCGTGTTCATTCTCTATGCGGTGCAGATTGCCACCTGGGTGGCTGTGCCCGCGTTGCTGGTGCAGGCCGGCTTGTCCACGGGGCAGCACAGCTGGCTCTATCTGCCAGTGGTGTTGCTGTCGTTTGTGTTCATGGGTCTGTCCTTGTTTCGCATGGAGCGCAAAGGATGGCTGCGCCCCTTGTTTTTAGGCTGCATTGCGATGGTGCTGTGTGTGCAGTTGGGGTTGCTGTTCGTGTCGAGTCGACAGCCTGATGTGTGGTCGCTGGGCGTGCTGTTGTTTCTGTTTTTTTGTGGCTTCAATGTGCTGGAGGCCAGCCAACCCAGCCAGGCGTCCCGGCTGGCTCCGCCCTCGGTTCGCGGCGCAGCGCTGGGGGTGTACAACACGCTGCAATCGCTGGGTATTTTTGCCGGCGGCGCGGCTGGCGGCTGGGTGGCCAAGCAGCTGGGCAGCCAAGGCCTTTTTATGGGCTGCGCCGCGTTGATGGCGCTGTGGCTGGTGCTGGCCTGGGGCATGCGTTTTATGCCTGCGACACAAGAGGCTGCCAGCCCCGGCGGGTCGGCGGTGACGGCAACCACCGCCGACAGTTCGGCACGTTAACGCATCACTGCGCACAGGCCACAAGTGGGCTGAACCGGTCGGCAACTGGCCCCATAATCGACATATTCTTGAGAGGAACACCATGGCATCCGTCAACAAAGTCATTCTGCTGGGCAACTGCGGGCGCGACCCCGAGGTGCGCTATTTGCCCTCCGGCCAGGCTGTGGCCAATGTGAGCATCGCCACCTCGAGCCGCCGCAAGGACCGCAACAGCGGTGAGATGGTCGAAGACACCCAGTGGCACCGCGTCACCTTCTATGACCGCCTGGCCGAAATCGCCGGCGAATACGTCAAGAAGGGGCGTCCGCTGTACGTCGAAGGCCGCATCAAATACGGCAAATACACCGACCAGGCCGGCGTCGAAAAAAACACCGTGGACATCATCGCCACCGAGCTGCAACTGCTGGGCGGGCGTGAGGGCGGCGGTGGCATGGGAGGCGGTGACGAAGGAGGCGCTCAGGCGCCGCGCGCGGCCGCCCCCCGCGCCGCCGCGCAGGCACAAGCACCGGGCCAGTCCCCCAAAGGCAAGACCGGCTTTGACGACATGGACGACGACATACCGTTCTGACACCCCGCCACAGCATGCTTTCGCCATCATCCCAGCCAGCCCAGTGCTCGCTGGGATTTTTTGTGCCTGCCAGCCAGGACCCCGCACCATGACCCCAACCGTTTTTCAAACGCGGTTTGACCCCCAGTTCGATGACTACCTGGCCCAGCTGTAAACCCTGGTGCCCAAGGCCACCGTACTCTTCCAGACGATGATGCGTCTGCGCTGAGTCGTTATGCGGGCTCAACCGTGATGTCCATCGTCGCGCTCATGGACTCGCCGGGGGGCAGCACCACAAGACCCAGTGTCTGCGCGTCCGCGACGCCTTCACGCACCAGGTGTAGCGCGTTGTTGACATGACTCACCGGCTCGATGGCCACGGTGTCGCGGGTCGGGTTGGTGAATACCACGAGTCGGCGCATGCTGGATTGCACATGCACCTGCAACACCGCGTCGTGTAGGCTCAGCGCGCCAGTCCAACCGTCATAGCAGTGGTCGACATCCAGCGTGTCGCAATCGGCCGAGAGTCCTGTGATCGCCGTGTGGTGCGTGGGCAGTTTGTCCGCCCCCATTTCCCATCGCCCACTGGCCTGAAAACCCAGTTGGCTGTGTGCGCGCTTGACGAAATACGGATGCCAGCCCAGCCCCACGGGAGCCGCCGTATGCGCCTGGTTGGTGATGGACAAGGTGAGCGTCAAGCGGTTCGGCTGCACTTGCATCATCTGTGACGCATCGAAGGCGAAGGGCCAGCCGCTGTCGGCGCGGTGCTCGTACGACAAAAACGCTGAGCTCTCGGTGTGCTCGAGCACCTGCCACACCCGTTGCCAGCCCACGCCATGAATGGCGTGCGGCTCATCGCCATTGTTGCGCACCAGCGGATGGCTGGTGCCCTGCCACTGCAAACGGGCCTGTGCGATGCGGTTGGAAAACGGCACGAGAGGAAAGCACCCGGACTCTCGGGCCGACTTCAGTGCCTGCGCCGCGGTCGAGCGAAGCACTGGCTCGTCACCCAGCCACAGACCCGCCAGGCAGCCCCCAAGGTCGGGGCGTAACGCACAGCGCAAATTCCCGCTGTGCAACTCGAGTGCAGTCATGAGGTCTCCTCAGGTGTGTCGTCTGCATTCTCGGTGAAAGCCAATTCGGTGGGACTACCCAAAAAAAAGACCCGCCAGGCTTACGCCTGCGGGTCTAAGTCCAAGGAGAGGAAAAAATCCGTCGTTGTTGGGCTGTGTCGCGTCAGAACCGGATCAACGGTTGTAGGCCGACTCGCCGTGGGAGCTGATGTCCAGACCCATGCGCTCGTCTTCCTCGCTGACACGCAGACCCAAGACCAGGTCCACCACCTTGTAGGCGATGTAGGACACCACGGCCGACCACACGATGGTAGTGATGACCGCCTGGGACTGGATCCAGACCTGACCGGCGATAGAGTACTCGGGGTTCACCGCGTTGGTCACATAGTCGAACACACCGGTACCACCCAGTGACGGGGCCGCAAAGACACCCGTCAGCAACGCGCCCAGAATGCCGCCCACGCCGTGCACACCGAAGACATCGAGTGAGTCGTCAGCACCCAGCAGACGCTTCAGACCCGACACGCCCCACAGACACAGCAGGCCAGCAGCCAAACCAATCACGATGGCGCCCATGGGGCCCACGAAACCGCACGCCGGGGTGATCGCCACCAAGCCTGACACCGCACCGGAGGCAGCACCCAGCATGGAGGCTTTGCCCTTGGTCAGCGCTTCACCAGCAATCCAGGAGAGCGTGGCCATGGCGGTCGCGACCAAAGTGTTGATGAAGGCCAGCGCTGTCACGCCATTGGCTTCCAGGTTGGAGCCGGCGTTGAAACCAAACCAACCCACCCACAGCATGGCGGCACCCACCATGGTCAGGGTGAGGTTGTGCGGCGCCATGGACTCGCGACCGAAGCCGATGCGCTTGCCCACCACAAATGAGCCCACCAAACCCGCGACGGCGGCGTTGATGTGCACCACGGTACCGCCCGCGAAGTCCAGTGCGCCCTTGGCCCACAACCAACCGGCCGCAGCAGTGACCTTCTCGAGTGATTCAGCGTCGGTGATGGCGTCCGGGCCGTCCCAGTACCACACCATGTGAG
>Ga0192647_100871_pt1 | contig 20583 bp, 11 predicted proteins | sample LauGreFa1BDMLBSN_2_FD_133046 | JGI IMG/M metagenome (GOLD analysis project Ga0192647, IMG submission 133046) | Freshwater lake microbial communities from Lake Michigan, USA - Fa13.BD.MLB.SN - reassembly | ecosystem: Environmental > Aquatic > Freshwater > Lake | place: Lake Michigan, USA...
ATTGGTTTTCATACAGGAGGATTTTCTGGATTACCAGGATTTGCTAGTTGTTGCACTGAATATCCGTCAACAAATGGAATGAATATTGGAGCTTATCTTGGTGTACAAAATTCTGGAGATATCATTAATATCTCACACAGTGCATTAGGAATTAAATTTAGATATTCGATGATTCAATCAGCTTTCTCATCCAGGGAATATATTGGAAATATCATCAATAATAACTCAGTTGAAAAGGCTCTTATTGATTTTACATTGCAATCAACTTTACACTATATTTCAGCAGAACCTTATATCACATATACGCCAGAATTTTTTCCTGTTGATATTTCAATTGGTCCACATATTAGTTTTATGATATCTTCTTCTGCAGATCAAAAGGAAGAAATAGTGTCTCCAGCTAATGTATATTTTGGAAATAATCAAAAAATCTTGACTAGATATTCTGGTTCATTATCTGATCAAGCATCTCTTTTACTTGGTGGAATGATTTCTTTTGGGAAAATTTTTCACATGACAGACAAGTTTAGTCTTCAAACATCATTAGTGTATCGTCCTTTTTTTACGCCTTTTATACCATCTATTCCTTGGCAATCTCAATCTGCAGAGTTACAATGTGAATTACAGTTTAATATTCCTAAAAGTATACCTATTATTCCTATTCCTGAACCAATTATTATCCCTGAGAAAGAACCAGAAATCCCTGCATTAACATTAGATTTTTCTGCCACATATAATCAAAAGAATATCTCATTTGGCGATACAATTCCTTATGAATATTCTATGAAAACATTTGTTCAAAAACAGCCTTTATTTCCAATTTTTACATTTGAAGAATTTTCTGATAGCTCCATTCAAAAACAGAATATTTCACTTGAATTATTAGCAAAGGCATGTAATGAAACACCAGCAAAAACGCTTATAATTAAAGGATATGCAATAGATGATGAAGATAAAGATATTGCAAACAAAAGAGCAAGCTTTATCGCCCAGGAATTAAACATCTATGGATTACATAATCCTATTATTCTACAAACTGAAGTAAAAAAACTACAAACGATTAAATATCAGACACTTAAATCAGAATATCATATTGTCTCAATACAATTCGATGATGGAAGCATTCCAATTCTAACACAAAAAGACACTTCTCTATTGTGGTCTGATTCACCAATTGAATTTACTTCTATACCCAGTCAAGCAGGAGCAAAAATTTCTGGCTTGATTACACTTGGTACTACAAAAGTTCAAAGCATAGAAGAGCCAAATGTACTGTTTAGATTACAATATAATCCTGCTTCTCCATTTTCTGTTCAAAAACTAGCTGCTAAATGTTTTGCTTCAGTTAGCCCTATGCAAAAAGCAGCTTCACGAATTGAATGTTATATTAAACCAGTAGAAACTAAGTCTGAAATATTCATTAATACATTTAATGGATATGAAGAGCATATACTTTCTTATTCCGAATTTGATAAGTCTGATATATATGTATTTAATCCATTTGCAATTCAGAGGGTTAAAGATGCAATTCAAGAAAAAAAACGTATCGACATAATTCCTGTTTCAGATATATATGGAACAGAAGATCATAATATACGATTACAAAAAAAACGTGTCGAAAAAGCCTTGGAGTTTTTATCAAAACAACATATCAATACTTTAGCAATGCAGACATTATCTAAGAATATATTGATTGATGAACACGATAAAAGAAATATTAGAACTGATTTACAAAGAGGTATATTGATTCGAATATTTCAAGAATAATATATGAATCACACAGAATCTTCATATTTACTTAGACTACCTTCTCAGATTTCAGAAATTCGAAAAATCGAAGAATTCTTATATTCATTAAGCATTATTTCTCAACTTGAACAAGAAAAGGTTCACACATTACTTCTGTGTATCATAGAGGCATTTACCAATGCAGTGAATCATGGAATTGCTTATTATCCCAATCAAGTTGTAGACATTATAATTAAATTAGTAGATGATACTACATTAAGCATTAGCATAATAAATGAAGGCCCTACTTTCTCTTTAGAAAAAGCAAAAGAGAAAGCAAAAGTATCAAAAGAAGGTAATGAGGGCGGAAGGGGTATTTTGCTTATGGATTATTTTTCAGACACATTACAGGTTTCTTCAGATAATAAGAATACCACAGTAACAATGACTTTTTCACTATAAATATCTATCTTCATTTATTCATATCTATTACAATTTATATGAAATCTATACTCTACAATTCTTGTAAAACATTCTTTATTCTACTTGCTGTATTATCAAACTTTCCAGTGTTTTCTCAAAACAACAATAAAAGTATATCTATGGGAGATATGATGTCATTTACAAAAACTCAACATGGCATCGAGTTATTGTCAGCTCAAGGGAATGTGAAAATCACTGTCTATACTCCAACAATTATGAGAATACGATATGTAAAGAATGGAGCTAAAACTGATGATCTAAGTTATAGTATCATTAAAGAACCTAATGCTGCATCATCCTTTACATTTTCTGAATCAAATGATTTCCTTGAATTAAAAACAGATTCTGTGATATGCGAGATCAAGAAAAAACCAATTAGAATTCTGTTTAAAACTCTTTCTGGGGATATAATTAATCAAGATGAACCAGCATTTGGTACTTCCTGGATTGGCGAAGAAGTAACTACTTACAAAAAACTTGTATCTGATGAAAAATTTATTGGTCTAGGAGAAAAAACAGGGAATTTAAATAGAAGGGGCGAGGGCTATACAAATTGGAATACAGATTATTTTGCTTATCCTACAAATGCCGACCCAATTTATATGACAACACCAATGTATATAGGACTTCACAGTTCAACTGGAAAGCAATTGATATATGGGATTTTTATGGATAATTCCTATAAATCTCATTTCAATTTTGGGGCTTCAAATGATAGATTTTCTAGCTTTACCGCAGAAGATGGCGATATGAATTATTATTTCATCTATCATACTTCAATAGCAGGAATCATAGAATCATATACTGAGCTAACTGGTAGGATAACAATGCCGCCATTATGGAGTTTAGGATTTCAGCAATGCAGATATAGTTATTATCCAGATAAAGAAGTGTTAAGAGTAGCAGAAACATTTAGAGAGAAACAAATTCCAGCAGATGTGATGTATTTAGACATACATTATATGGACAAATACAAAATCTTTACATGGAATCAAGAAAGATTTCCTAAGCCAAAAGAAATGTTATCAACATTAAAAAATAATGGATTTCATACAGTTGTAATTGTAGATCCCGGGATAAAAGTTGAAAAAGGATATTCAGCTTATGAAGAAGGGTTTTTGCAGAATCTATTCTTGAAATATCCAGATAATACAAACTTTACTGGACAAGTTTGGCCTGGCTGGTGCCATTTTCCAGATTTTACTAATCCAGCTACAAGAACTTGGTGGGGTAATTCATTCAAAGGATATATTCAAGATGGAATTTCAGGTTTTTGGAATGATATGAATGAACCAGCATCATGGGGTCAAAGATTTCCCGATTTAGTTGAGTTTTCTTTTGATGGTTTAGGCGGCACCCATAGACGAGGACATAATATCTATGGAATGCAAATGGCAAGGGCTACTTTTGAAGGAACTAAAGCTTTAATGAATGGTGAAAGACCATTCATTTTAACAAGAGCAGGATATTCTGGTGTTCAGAGATATTCAGCAGTATGGACAGGTGATAATGTTTCTAGTGATGATCATATGATGCTTGGTGTTAGATTATTAAGTAGCATGGGATTAACAGGAATTCCATTTGTAGGAATGGATATAGGTGGTTTTAGCGGAAATCCATCAAAAGAACTATTTGCAAGGTGGATATCCATAGCATCATTTTCTCCATTGTGCAGAGCACATGTTTGTGTAGATAATAAAGATCAAGAACCATGGTCATTTGGCGAAAAAGTAGAAGATATTTCCAGAAATTATCTTAATCTACGGTATACCTTACTTCCCTATTTATATACTTCTTTCTATGAAGCACATACAACAGGAATGCCAATTTGGCGAAGTTTAGCAATTCAGTATCCATTTGATAATAGAGTATATGATGGACGTTATCAGCAACAATTTACCATTGGGCAAGGCTTGATGATTGCAGCTGTTAATTCGCAACAAGAATTTACAAAAGTCTTTTTACCTGATAATGAGAATATATGGTATGATTTCTATAATGATAAAAAGCTTATTGGAGATCAAGAAACCCTTGTTGAAGCACCTTTAGACAGATTACCTGTATTTGTAAAAGGTGGTTCTATTATTCCAATGCAATCGTTAATTCAACATACTGAACAAAAACCATCGGATACATTATTTGTTCATGTTTGGCAAACAGATAAAGGTAATTTTAGTCAAATATATTATGAAGATGATGGTAAAACATATGCTTATGAACAAGGTTTATTCTACAAGCGAATGATTAAGTATAATGCTGATAAAAAATCGATACATTTTCATAAAGTCCAGGGTGGATCTACATCAAAGTTCTCCCATATAAAAGTACTTATTCATGGAATGAATACTCCATCTCTTCAAAGTAAAGTAAATGGTAAATCACTACCCATAATTTCTGAACAGACATCATTTATGAAAGCACTCAGTAATTTTGATCCATTGGGTGGGAATTCTTCTTCTCAAACTATTTCTGTTCAATCAATTCTGTGTAAAAATGACAATCAAGATATTGTTATTACATGGTGAAAAATAATCATTATAAAAGTATATGATTCAACAATTAACATAATATTAAATGTGTATAAAATTTTCTTGTTACAGGATCATTTTTTAGTAAATTTGCCAACTGATTTTTTAGACTAAAAGCAGTTTTCTTCCCTCCTTTTGTCTACCTAAAAATATGTCATTAGTATGTATTTTAGATAGATTTTGCTTTACATATCCATAATAGCTTATGGATTTTGTTAACTATACACATAATAATCTAAAGATTTACCTCTGTTTTTAAAGTGGAGTTTATATGTATGCAGGAATAGATATTGGTGGTACAAGCATCAAATATGGTGTCACCAATAAGGATGGATCTATATTATTTCAAGATTCTATTCCTACAGAGCCTGAGAAAGGCCCTGAATATATGATTTCTCGCTTACAAAAGCTGATCAATGATATTTCTGACGCATTCCCTGATTTACTTTCTTTTGGCATAGGTTTTCCATCTGTTGTTAATCCTACAGATGGATGCGTATATTATCCTCCAAATTTGCCAGGTTGGGGTATCGTACCTTTAGTACAATTATTACAATCATGTACAACTCGTCCGGTTGCTATTGATAATGATGCCAATGTAGCAGCATTAGCAGAAGCCACATTAGGTGCCGGTAAAAATGCCTCCCATTTTTTATATGTTACTTTAGGAACCGGTATTGGTGGTGGTATTATACTCAATCATCAAATATTTACTGGTGAGCGAGGTGGTGCTGGGGAAATAGGACATATCATAATAAAAGCAGATGATAGTAAAGGGGATGAAGCATCATATAGAACAGGAACCATGGAAGAATATATTGGAAGAATGGGCCTAATTCGAATGGCTCAAAAGCATGCACAAGCATATCCAAACTCACTTATTCACAGATATGAAAATATTGATGTAGAGGAAATTTCTTATTGCGCCGAACAAGGTGATAGTGCTGCAATAGCATGTATGACAGAAGCAGGTACATTATTAGGCTTAGGATTAGCATCTATTCTCGCAATTCTGGATATGCGTATTGTAGTTATAGGTGGTGGAATTTCAAAATCTTGTCCATTATTTTTAGATACAGCACTTCAAACCCTAAAACAAAGATCATTACCAACTATTTCATCATTAGTTGAAATAAGAAAAGCCTTTTTTAGCAATAATGCTGGATTAGTTGGAGCAGCAATGTTAGGTAAATCAAGAATTGGAATATAAACTTTATAGATAGGATATAAACGTGGCACATTCGATACCTACAGACAACACTATGAGTTCATCACATAGCTCTCATAATTATTCAGGTCCTTTAGCAATTATGGCATCTTTGATGTTTATGATTGGTTTTATAACATGCTTGAATGATATTCTACTTCCACATTTAAAGATAGTATTCGATTTAAACTATTCTCAAGCAGCATTAATTCAATTAGCATTCTTTTTCGGATATTTTTTTGCTGCAATTCCATCTGGTAAAATCATTTCTATTTTTGGCTATAAAAAAGGAACAATTTTAGGCTTAACTATTGCTGGTATCGGTGCATTGATGTTCTATCCAGCAGCATCATTCCCCTCTTATTCCTTCTTTTTATTGGCTCTGTTTACTATGGCAGCTGGTTTTGCATTATTGCAAGTTGCCATTAATCCATATGTAAGTGTTTTAGGTAAACCAGAAACTTCGTCAAGCAGATTAGTACTTGTTCAAGCATTTAATTCTGTAGGAACATTTCTTGCCCCTTATTTTGGCAGTATGCTCATTTTAGCTGGTGCCACATTAACTGCTTCAGAGATTAGCGCTTTAAGCACTGATAAAGCAATTGCTTATAAATTAGGTCAAGCATCATCAGTTCAAATGCCTTATGTAGGTTTGGCAATTGCATTATTAGTCTTAGCTAGTATACTCTATTTTCTCTATTTACCTTCAATCAACTCGGTAGAAGGAGAGCAAGAAAAATCAACTACATATTCTCAAGTCTGGAAAGTTAGAAGACTCCGATTAGGCGTGATTGGCATTTTTGCATATGTAGGTGGTGAAGTTGCAATTGGAAGCTATCTGGTTAATTTTATTGGATTGCCCACAATCGCAGGATTACCTGAATCCCAAGCAGCAGGATTTATATCATACTATTGGGGTGGAGCAATGATAGGTAGATTTATTGGATCTGCACTATTAACAAAAGTAAATCCATCAAAATTGCTCGCAGGTCAATCTGCAATTGCTGTTTTATTAATAATAATGGCAATTATAGGTTCTGGAACATTTGCCATGTATTCAATCTTGCTTGTAGGCTTAATGAATTCTATTATGTTCGCTACGATTTTCACCTTGGCCATAAAAGATTTAGGACCATTAACCAATAAAGGTGGAAGTTTATTGAATATGGCAATTGTAGGTGGTGCAGTGGTTCCTTATATTCAAGGACAATTAGCTGATATCAAAGGCCTTCAATTTGCTTTTATTATTCCAATAGCATGCTATGTATACATTGTCTATTATGGTTTATTTGGCACTAAATCCGAATAATTATTTTTCATGATTATGATTTGTTTCACAATATTTTGCGGAGAGATATGAATATACGCTACTCTCTTTTATTCCTCTTGGTACTTTTTACATCTGGAAGTTTTGCATTGGCTCAAACTTCAATTAATGGAAAAGTAATTGATTCCAAGACAAATGCACCATTAAAAGGTGCAACTGTAAGAATTGATGGTACAACCATTGGTTCTTTAACCAATAAAGATGGATCTTTTTCTTTAAAAATAGGAAAAGGTGGTGATTATAAATTATCTATCAATTTTGTTGGTTACAAAAAACAATCCATATCTGTAAAAGCAAAAGACAATGACAATACAGATATTTCTGTCAATTTGGTTCAAGACTATCTAAAGTTAAATGAAACCGTTGTAGTTGGTTATGGAACAACTCAAAAAAGAGATGTTACCGGCTCCTATTCAACAGTTAAATCCGAAGAGATTGTCAATAGGCCATCACCAAGTTTTGAGAGTTTATTACAAGGTCGCTCTCCTGGTGTGCAAATTTTACAATCAAATGGTATGGCTGGAACAGCAGCAACTGTTAGGGTTCGTGGGGTAGGATCTATCTCTGCTAATACCCAGCCATTATACGTTGTAGATGGAGTTCCTATTACAACTGGAGATTATGGATCTGGAAATATTGCAACTAATGCTAATGCTCTATCATTCTTAAATCCAAATGATATTGAGTCTATAGACATCTTAAAAGATGCAGCTGCTACTGCAATTTATGGTTCACGAGGCGCCAATGGTGTTGTGCTTGTAACTACAAAACGAGGTAAATTAGGTGCATCTCGTGTAAGTATGGGATTTTCTCAAGGTATTAAAACAGAATCAAATCGCTTGCAATTAATAGACCGCGATACATGGATTAATCTATTCTATGAAGCAAGAAGAAATGATGTTGCAGATTCTTTATTAACCAAATCGTCTGCATTTGCTGGCAAAACCTTTGAAGAAGCAGTAGCTGCAATAGCTGCAGATCCCAAATTGCAGGCTTCTGTAGATAATACAAAAATGCCACAAGGATTTACCAAGGCTACAGCAGCAAATACAAATTGGTTAGACCAAACTCTTCGCACTGGTAATACAAGAGAAGCCTTTTTATCTGTTTCTGGTGGAAGTGAGTCTACTAAATATTATTTCAATACAACATATTATAATGAAAATGGATTTATCGTAGGAAATGATTATCAAAGAATAAATACACGAATAACATTAGATCAAAAAGCTAATGATTGGTTAGATATTGGCGGCACTTTTAATGCTAATAGAGAAGAAAATAATCGTGTAAATTCTGCATGGGCAGGTGGTTTTGGTAATGCATTTTCTGCATCATTACCAATCTTCCCAATTCGTGATACAACAGGCAATTATTGGCGTCCACAATCTGGATTAAACCCAGTAGCCGACCTTGAAAATAGAAAATTCTTAGCCACAACATGGCGCTTATTTGGAAATGGATATGCTCAAGTTAATTTCCATGACAATCTAAATATTCGCTTTACTGGTGGTGTAGATTTTATGAGCTTAAGAGAAGACAGATTTACCCCAATAGTAATAAGTGCTGATCCATCTGCTGAAGAACGGAGAGTAGAAGTTTTTAACTGGACAAGTAATGCAATTCTTACATGGAAAGCACTACAAACAGACAATCATTCTCTTACTTTTGTTGGAGGCATGGAAGCTCAAAGATCTGAACAAAAAGATTTGGGAACAACTGGAAATACATTCCCTAATAATTACTTTACCACTCCACAATCTGCTTCTGTTAGAAATGGATATGCATATGCAACTCAATATGGCATCATTTCATATTTAGCAAGAGCTAACTATTCATTGGAAGATAAATATATCTTTAGTGCAAGTATTCGTACCGATGGTTCATCAAGATTTGGTCAAAACAATCGATATGGTACTTTCCCAGCTGCATCAGCAGCATGGATTCTAAGCAATGAAGATTTTCTAAAAGGAAATGAAGCATTAACTTTTGCAAAGCTTCGTTTAAGTTATGGTATCAGTGGTAATGCAGCCATTGGTGATTTTACATGGCAAGGCGTATATAATACTGGAAGTAATTATAATGGTCTGCCAGGTACAATGCCTGGACAATTGCCAAATAGCGATTTAACCTGGGAAACATCTAGACAATTAGATATTGGCTTTGATTTTGGATTATTTAATGACAGAATTTCAGGCTCTGTAGGATATTATAATAGAATGAGTTATGGTATGCTACTTAATGAACGTGTTCCTTCATCCTCTGGTTTTAGTTCTGTTATTAAAAATGTTGGAGAAATGAGCAATAAAGGTTTAGAAATCAATATTCGCTCTGTAAATATCAGTACACCAGAATTTGAGTGGACAACAGATTTTAATATTACTTTTAATACCAATAAGATTGAATCATTAGGAAGCATCACAAATCCAGATGGTATCGATTTAGGATTTGGAGAAACAAGAGCAATCGTTGGTTATCCATTCGCTTCATTCTTTATTGTACGCTCAGCAGGTGTAGATAAATCCTCTGGAGAACCTGTTTATTATCGTCCAACAACAGATTCTGTAAATGGGAAAGCTGTTCAGAATAATGGAGTTAATGGCAGACCAATAGAATTAGAAGAAGCAAGAGATGCAAATGGTAAGCCATTACCTTGGAGCGCAAACTGGCGAGTTCCAACAGGAAAGAATTACCCAGATGCATTTGGAGGTATAACTAATACATTCCGTTATGATAATTTTGATATTTCTACTCAATTTGTTTATCAAATTGGAAATTCCGTTTATGATGATGCAGGAAAACGTCTTGTAGGTAATATGGGATTTGGATGGAATCAAATGGAAATGACCTTAGATCGCTGGCAAAATACAGGCGATGAAACATCAATTCCTAAGTTAACTCTCACAAAAAATAGGGATATTAATACAGATAGATTTATCTATAATGGTGATTTCCTTCGATTAAGACTTCTTACAATTGGTTATACATTACCTAAATCAATGATTCAAGGAATGGGTTTCTCTTCTATGAGAATATATATTACCGGAACAAATCTATTAACATTTACCAAATATCCAGGTTGGGACCCAGAAGTTGTTCGTGATCACAATGGTGATCAACAACGCAATGGTAATCAGGGAGTTACTTATCTTACTCCTCCTCAAGCAACCTCCTATAATGTAGGTATTAATATAGATTTCTAATTCACGGTATTTATTAATTAGACAAGGATTATATAATGAAATATATGTATAAAAAAATAACGTTAACTCTTTATATCTTAATTGGCTCTCTTGCTTTTGGAGCTTGCTCTGATGTACTAGATGTACGCAATGAAGGACAATTATCTACCGAGGCTGCTTTATCAGATGCTCGTTCAGTTAATGTTGCAATGACAGGAATTTATAATTCCCTACAAAATATACTTGGTAGTGGTATTCCTGCAGCACCTACCGAAGCTTTAGCAGGTGATATTAATTATGTTGGAAGCGATTATGGGTATTTAGAGATTTGGAATCAAAATATGTCTTTATTTACACCACAATTTCGTGGCATGTGGGAGAACACATATCGTGGAATAAATGCAATCAATAATGTATTAGTATCTATGCCAGATATTGCAGACTTAACTGAAGCGCAGAAAAAACAAATTGAAGGTGAATGTAAATTCTTACGCGGTATTATGGTTTTTGAAGCCCTTAGAATGTGGGGCCATCAATATGGTTATAAAGCAGATAATTCCCAACCTGGTATCATCATTAGAACATCCCCAACTCGTGGAGCTGCAGGACTAACAATCGGACGATCAAGCGTAGAAGATTGCTATAAACAAGTAATTAAAGATATTAAAGAATCCGAAGCTTTGTTATCTGATGCTAAAAAAGATGGTTATGCAACAAAATCTGCAGCACAAGCCTATCTAGCAAGAGTGTATTTTCAAATGAATGATTTTACTAATGCATATTCTTATGCAGATGCTATCGTTAAAAGTGGAAAATTCACTTTAACAACAGCTCCAAGAGATGCATTCTATAAAGCATTTAATTCTGAAGCAATCATGCAAATTGCAATTAATACACAATCAAATACTTTTGGATCCATCAGAGGAATGTATCAAAAAACAGCCTTTGGTGAACCTCCATTTACTGTTTCTAAAAGTCTCGATACTGCAATTGATGCATTGCCAAATAATGATATAAGAAAACAACAATATATCAAGCAGTCTGGCAATACCAGATATTGCATTAAGTATGATACCACAATTTGCAATGTCAATATTATTCGTTATGCCGAAATATTATTTATTCATGCAGAAGCTGGATTAGAAATTGGTAAGCCAGAATCAGAAGTGAGATCCGATATTAATCTTATCAAAAAAAGAGCTGGAATTCCTGAAGATAATGCAACTACTGGGAAATCAGCACTTCTTGATGTAATTGCAAAAGAACGCAGAATAGAAATGTGCTTTGAAGGAGATCGATTCCATTATTTGAAGCGTAGTAAATCGAATAATATTAGAGGCTTAGCTTGGAATGATAATAAATTACTATCTAAAATACCTGATAGTGAAATTAGTGGCAATCCTGGAATAGAATTAAATCCATAAAAAATATTTTTTTTGTAAGTTTGCACTCAGACTATATTACAAAAAGATAATATTAAGAATCTTTTAAATTCATATCATTATTTATACTTATTAATTATAAGGTGTTTCTATGAAACGTTTTTTCTCAGTTTTAAGTCTTATGGCATTAATGGCAGGCACAGCCACTTATGCTCAGGTTGAAATCGGCTATGCTAAAGAAGGCGGCGATACACAATATGATGCCGTTAAGTTTTTTTCTATCGATGGAAAATATGCACCTGATAAGCAAGTAACTATTGTTGCTTTCACCGATAAAATGGATCCAAAACCTGCAGATGTAAAACCTGATGGTCCTGCTTCTATGAATGGTGCTCAAAAATGCTTATTACACTCAGGTGCTGGCGCTAATTTTTGGGAAAAACCAGGAACAAGTGCTGATGGTACTAAAACAACATTCGATTCTGATGGCTGGAGAAATGAGGCAATTGGTAATATGACTCTTCAAGCTCCTAATATCTTTTCATTTTCATTCGTTCCTAAAGATTTCTACAAAACAGATGTAGTTACTCATTATGGAATGGTATTTAATGATGGAAAAGACGGTAAAGCAGAAGGAAAAGATAATGGTGCTGATTATAAATTGATTATTCCAACCAAACCTGCTGGCCCAATTGAAATTGGTTATAATAAAGAAGGTGGCGATACTCAATATGATGCTATCAAATTCTATTCAGAAGATGGCAAATATGATGCAAAGAAGCCTGTAACAATCGTTGCTTTCACTGATAAAATGGATCCAAAACCAGCAGATGTTAAGCCTGATGGTGCTGCTTCTATGAATGGTGCTCAAAAGTGCTTATTGCATTCAGGTGCTGGTGCTAATTTTTGGGAAAAACCAGGAACTAGCGAAGATGGTACAAAAACAACATTTGATTCTGATGGTTGGAGAAATGAAGCAATTGGTAATATGACTCTTCAAGCTCCTAATATCTTTAGTCTTACATTTACTCCTAGTGTTTTCTACAAAACAGATGTAGTAACTCATTATGGAATGGTATTTAATGATGGAAAAGATGGTAAAGCAGAAGGTAAAGATAATGGTGCTGATTATAAACTAATTATCAAAGGTGCATCTACATCTGTGAAAGATGGTCAAGGTACAGCTTATGATCTAAGCCCAGTATATCCAAACCCAACTTCAAATCAAGAGATTACAATGATTAATTACCGAGTACTTAATACAACACAACGTATCGCTGTTAAAGTATATGATATGCAAGGTAATATTGTTCGTACTATTGTTGATGAAGACCAAGCTCCTGCTCAATACATGGTATATTGGGACAAAAACAATGATGCTGGTATTCCAGTTGTTTCTGGTTCTTATATTTATGTTATTCAAGCTGGACAATACAGAACTTCAAATACTATTATTGTAAATAATTAATACAATTAATAGTTTCAAATTTAGGCCTCTTTGTTAAGTCAAAGAGGCCTTTTTTTATATATTTCTTTTCTATGAGAACTTTGTATTCTGTAAATTTGATTTATGATTTTATATCTCATAGTCACAATTCATTAATCATGCTCAATCATATGTATCATATCTTTTTCTATTTTCTTTTGTGTCTTGCAGGAATCAATATTGCTCATGCACAAGTTGTTACATCTACCCCAAATCTTCCTACTGCTGATGATTCTATATCAATTGTTTTTTATTCGGATAAAGGATCTGGTGGCTTAAGAGGTTTTACAGGAGATGTATATGCACATACAGGAGTCATAACATCAAAATCTACTGGCCCATCTGATTGGCGTTATGTTAAAACTAATTGGGGACAAAACACTGCAGAAACAAGACTAACTAGATTTGCTCCAGACAAATGGCGCTTAACAATTCCACATATTCGTACTTATTATGGTGTACCATCCCAAGAACAAATATTAAAAATTGCGCTTGTTTTCAGAAGTGCATTTGCTGACAAAGAAGGAAAAGATACAGGGAATAAAGATATTTTTATCGATCTGTATCAAATTGGGGCGATACCAGCATTCAAAAATCCGCTTTCTCAATCTGTACTTCTAGAAGTAGGAGAACAATTATCAGTATCTGCTTTTGTATCATTAAATAATACAGCTTTAAAAAACTTTTCTTTATTCATAAATGAAAATATATATGTTGATGCAGGCACTAAAACCACAATTGACACCATATTTACTCCCACAAATTCAGGCTCTTATATCCTGCAATTAAAAACGATAGATTCTAATAATCAGATTAAAACTTCATCACTTTCTGTGATTGTTGTGCCCGCTTCGAAACAAGTTCCCTTGCCAGCCGGAATTACTGAAGGATTAACTATAACAAGTGATTCAACTGCTATCTTTTGTCTTTTTGCTCCTTATCATAAATCGGTACATCTAATAGGTGATTTCAATTCGTATACAATGATGTTACCAGAATATCAAATGAATCGAGCATATATTGATAAAGATAATATATACTACTGGTTAGAAGTGTCTGGGTTAAAGCAAGGAATAGAATATGGCTATCAATTTGTTGTAGATGGATCTATTCGTGTAGCAGATCCATTTGCACATAAATTCCTCCATGAAACTCTTGATAATGAGATCATTAATCAAAATCGTTATCCTAATTTAAAACCATATCCTAAAGGACAAACAAGTGAATTTGTTTCTGTGTTTACAATGCGTCCAAAAACTCAAACAGAGATATATCCATATGCATGGAAATACAACTATACAAGAATTCCTCAAAAAGATTTAGTTATCTATGAACTTCTGATTAGAGATTTTACAGACAAAAGAACGTATAAAGCCATTATTGATTCTTTAGACTATCTAAAAAAATTAGGAATTAATGCAATACAATTAATGCCTATTATGGAATTTGATGGTAATCTTTCATGGGGATATGACCCTGCATTTCATTTTGGTGCAGATAAATATTATGGTACAGAATATGAGCTCAAAGAGCTGATAGATGAATCTCATAAACGTGGCATTGCTATTATATTAGATATAGTTTTTAATCATCTTACTGGCGCTTCGCCATTAATAAGAATGTGGGCAGACGGAAAATATGGTCCACCAGCATCAATCAATCCATATGCAAATGTTTTTGCTCCACACCCTTATAGTGTTTTTAATGATCTAAATCATGAAAGCAAAGCACTTCAAAGATATATCGACAGAGTTAATAAATATTGGCTTACAGAATTTAAAGCAGATGGATATAGATATGATTTATCGAAAGGGTTTACTCAATTAGACTCGAAAGGTAATTATGGCACATGGGCAGCCTACGATGTAGTAAGAGTAAAACTATTACATAGAATGAGAAATGCTATTAGACAATATGATTCTTCTGCTTTTTTAATTCTTGAACATTTTGCAGATACAAGAGAAGAAAGAGAATTAACAGATAGTTCTTTTATGGTATGGCATAATATGAATCCAACGTATATTGATGCTTCTATGGGTTATATTAATGGACAATCAGATCAAGGGACAGCATCAGTGTATTATAAGAATAGATCTCTTAATCAACCTGGAAATATAGCATATATGGAAAGCCATGATGAGGAGAGATTGGTAAAAAAACATTATTGCTATGGCAAAACACTTGCTGGATATACGACTAAAGATACGACAATTGCATTGCAAAGATCTGCTGCAGTAGCTTCTTTATTTTTTCCAATTCCTGGACCACGAATGATATGGCAATTTGGTGAATTCGGATATGATGAAGGACTTCAATTAACTGGATCTTGTACCGATAATGCAAGTATTCGAATGAATATTAAGCCTTTACATTGGGATTATCTTAAAGATATAAGAAGAAATAGGCTTCAACAAATATATTCTGCTTTGATTAATTTAAGATCACAGAAAGTATTTTCTTCACTTGATTCTAAGATAACCTTTAAAGCTTCTAAAGGTGATACAATAAGATGGATATCATATGAACATCCAACAATGAATGCTCTGATTATTGCAAATTTAGATATGGTACAAAGAACTGTAAAACCTCCATTTCCAAGTACCGGAACATATTATGACTACTTTACTGGTACTCCATTGCAGATAACATCAAGTGGCAATATATTAAGCCTGAAACCTGGAGAATTCCATGTATTTACAAGTATGCAATTGCCAAAACCATCAGTAGATTCTTGGTCTGTTACAGGCCTAGATAATCAAGATGAAAATCCAATACAAGGAGTCTTTCCCCATCCAGCAATTGCACATCAACAATTTACTTGCTTTACATCTTTATCTGATGGAATTGCAAAGGTTTATGATATTCATGGATCTGAAATTTACTCTTCTATTATAGATAATCAAGGTCATGCGCTCATTATTCCACTTCAATCTGGATTGTATTCCATTTTCTGTATGAGTAGTGATGGAACAAAACAATCAAGACAATCAATTGTAGTTCAAGAATGAGAATAATATTATCCCTAATTGTTTTGATCTTTTCTCTACATTCAATTCAGAGTAAAGAATTTGCAGATTTATTGATAGAGATTCAGAATACTCCTGATTCGATAAAAAAATCTCTTCTTCTCGATGCTTTTATTAATGAAAAAAAGACATTCCCATTAATTTCAGATCAGTCTTGTTTGTTTATATATAGGGGTAGTCAATCGCGGGTAATTTTGACTGGTGATCATAAAAATTGGAGTGGTAATGGAGATACTTTACAAAGAATTTCCGGAACAAATGCTCATTATATCAGCAAGAACTTTCCTCAAGATGCACGTTTAGATTATAAATTCATTGTTGGATCTAATTGGATATTAGACCCATTAAATCCACTTACATGTATGGGAGGATTTGGTGCTAATTCTGAATTAAGAATGTCAAACTATCCTAAACAACCAGAACTTATTCTTGACCCTACCCTGCCCAAAGGAACACTCATTGATACCTCATTTAGAAGTCAAGTATTAAATAATAATCGCACAGTAAAAGTTTATCTTCCTCCTAATTATTCTGAATTCGATTCTACACACTATCCATTGATCATTTTTCATGATGGACTAGATTATCTTCAACTTGGAAATGCTACACAAACTCTTAATTATCTCATTGCAAATAAAGTATGCGAACCTATTATTGCAGTATTTATTCCTGCTATAAATCGAAATGCAGAATATGCAGGAAATCAAATGCAACAATTCTCAGATTTTGTTGTAAATGACATTATAGGTTGGGTTGATAAACGTTTTAAAACAAAAAGAGAACCAGATTGCAGAGCTGTTGCAGGAGCATCAAATGGTGGAAATATAGCTTTATACTTTGGTATGAATTTTCCGAATCAGTTTGGTAAAATTGCGGCTCAGTCTAGCAATATCATTACCAGTATTTCTACAGCATATAATGCTAATACTCTTCCTTTACAAGTATATGTTGATATTGGTACTTATGATATTCCTGTACTTATACCAATGGTCAAAAATTTCAAACAGATATTATCACTAAAGAAATATAATTTTATATATAATGAATATTCTGAAGGGCATAGTTGGGGTAATTGGAAAGCTCATATGGATACATATCTTTCTTGGTTTTTTCCCTTTTCAACAATGAATGCTTATTCGAAGAACATGATAGAACATCAACTCATAAAAGTTCATCGTACTACTTATAATGATTCTGAAATGATTGTTGACTATGAAACTAGCACTTCTCTATCCCCTTTAACTATTTCATTGATTTCTGTACAAGGAGAGATTTTGTCTTCATTGACATTGCCTCATACTTCCATAGGATTACATACTGATACATTGTCAGTAAAGCATTTATCCTTGGCATCTGGTATATATTTTTTACGTTTTAACAATTCCAAATCAAGTGTTACAGAGAAAATCTTTTTGAATAATAGATAAAACGTTTATGAAACATTGCATCCTAACATTTATATGTATGCTGATAACAGTGCAGCAAGTCTATTCTAATCAAGATCTTACTAATACATATCATGAAGGAACTACTTATTATGAAATATTTATTAGATCCTTTGCCGATTCAGACGGAGACGGTATTGGCGATATAAATGGTATTATTCAAAAATTAGATTATCTGCAAGATTTAGGCATACATGGAATATGGTTAACCCCTTTTAATCCTTCTCCTACTTATCATAAATATGATATTATAGATTATGCTGCTGTGGACAAAGAATATGGAACAGTCGAAGATATAAAGAAGCTTCTTAAAGAAGCTCATAGAAGGGATATCAAGATTATTATGGATTTTGTTGTTAATCATACAAGCAGCAAACATCCATGGTTTTTAGATGCTATACATAATCCATCAAGCCCTTATCGTGATTATTATCTATGGGCTGATGAATCTGAATCATTTAGATGGGAATCAAAACCTTATAATCCAGGCTTACCTTGGCAATGGCATAAAATAGATGATTCTTTTAAGCACAAGGGTCGTTATTATGGATTCTTTTGGAAGGAGATGCCAGATTTAAATTATGATAATCCTAAAGTTAGACAAGAAATTATCAGATATGGAAAATTCTGGATATCACTTGGAATTGATGGTTTTAGATTAGATGCAGCTCAGCATATATATGATTTGAATGAACATGAAAAAAGCAGAGCATGGTGGAATGAATTTCGCGATTCAATGAATACTGTAAAGCCAGATATATATCTAGTTGGTGAAATTGTTAATGCAGATTCGATAGTAGCTGGCTACTTTACTGGCCTAAAAGCTAATTTTCATTTCGATTTAGGGTCTTCGATTATTTCAATGGTATCTTCAGAAAAAGTACCTAACAATTTTGTTGAAAAGCTAAAAACATCAATTAATAATCATAAACAAATTCGCCCTGATTGTATTGATGCTATATTTTTGACAAATCATGATCAAAATAGAATAATGAGTCAATTATCGGGGAATCAAAAAAGAGCTGCAATGGCAGCTTCGATTTACTTAACCTTGCCTGGACAACCATATGTATATTATGGCGAAGAAATTGGTATGATGGGTCAAAAGCCTGATGAAGCAATTAGAGAATGTTTGAATTGGAATAAAAAAAGAATTAATGGCACTACCTCGTGGAGAGAACCTCATTATAATCTTGCATCTTCAATATCCGTTGAAGATGCAATTCAAGATATGTCTTCGCTATATCATCATTACAAATCATTAATTTCTATAAGAAATTCTTATGCTTCACTATTGGCTGGTGATATTGAGTCATTACCCTCAACATCACAAGTTTTAGCTTATTCAAGAACAATGAAAAATGAATCATTGATTATCGTTCATAATATTTCAGATTCAGAACAGAACTATCCTCTTAGCAATTATACAGTTATTAGAAGTGTGAGCTTAGGCAAAAAACAACATATTACTAATAATGTGATTCCCCCTTTTACAACATTGTTTTTAACAAAAAAGTAATCTTCTATGAAATCTATATACATTCTTATCATTGCTTTATTCGTGTTTTCTATTTGCCACATTAAAGCACAAGACACATTTTCTATTGTATGTGCAGATTCATCAACAAGGCAAGTAGGAAGCGCAGGAGCATCTTGCGTTGATCTTATTGCTTTTGGCATTACAGATGCATCATTTTTATCTGATATTTTTCCCGATTCTGGTGCAATCAACACTCAAGCTGCATATCAGCCCGGAAATCAAGAAAATGCTAGATTTAGAATGAGAGAAGGTGATACTCCTGAACAAATTATCGAGTTTATTAAAACTCATGATATTGAAGATAATCCAGAAATAAGACAATATGGAATTGCAGGATTTATTGGTAAGAAAGCTGTTTCTGCAGGATTTACTGGTACAAATTGCATCGACTATAAACAGCATATCACAGGTTCGGTGCAGGGTATTGCATATTCTATTCAAGGGAATATTTTATTAGGTAAACATATTCTAGATTCTATGGAATCACGCTTCCGATCTACTAATGGGAGTATTGTATGTAGATTAATGGCTGCATTACAAGGAGCTAAGGTTATAGGCGCTGATACTCGATGTGCTGCTAATAATTCATCATCTTTATTTGCTTTTGTAAAAGTTGCAAAACCAACAGATTCTTATGGTAAACCCTCTATATTTGAATCGTATATCACCTATAATGGAGAAATGGTAGAGCCAATCGATGAATTACAAAAAATCATCGATGATAAGATTGGGTGCAGTACAACATTTATCAAAGATCATGATAAGGCTTACAATAATGTATTCCCAAATCCAGCTGAACAGAGAATTTCATTCGCTAAAGCATATAATTTCGTTTCTTTACGATCACTACTTGGTAATGAAATTATCCATAATAACAATGCATCACAAACTTTAGACATAAGTGCGATACCTAATGGAATATATATGCTTATAACTGACACAATGCTAGAAAAAATTATTATTCAGCATTAATATTTTAACTTTTAGGGAATTTTATGAAAACGATGATATGGGGTCTGATTTTATCTTTAGGGCTTTCAGTTTCTGTTTTTGCTCAAAGCCAATTAGATATGAATGATGATGCAATTCGTGCATATGAAAAAGCTGATAAAGAGCTTAATCTTGTATACAAACAAGTAATTGGTACAATGTCTGAACTAGATAAAACGACATTAAAAACTGATCAAAGAAAATGGATTAAAATAAAAGAATCTAGCTGCAAAAAAGAAGCGGCAGAGTATGAGGGTGGAAG
>Ga0192647_100874_pt1 | contig 20549 bp, 24 predicted proteins | sample LauGreFa1BDMLBSN_2_FD_133046 | JGI IMG/M metagenome (GOLD analysis project Ga0192647, IMG submission 133046) | Freshwater lake microbial communities from Lake Michigan, USA - Fa13.BD.MLB.SN - reassembly | ecosystem: Environmental > Aquatic > Freshwater > Lake | place: Lake Michigan, USA...
AGGTAAAGTTCAACTTGAGAGTTCGCCGATTATCGGTGGCGCAACCGGGCCCGCAACGCCTTCCCATAGAGCGCAACAAAGAGAAGTCCTAAGACGATAAAGAGCGCCCGTCCCCAACTCCATGGCCCAGGGGCTACCGCTAAGAGCGCCCCCACCAGAAGCGCAAAGGCCACCATGAGCGCCCCACTCTGACGGAGCGCTCGCTCCGGAAAGAATGCCGCCGCAAGCGCCATAAATCCTGCTAACGGAAGGAGTAGCGCACCGCTAATTCGAATATTCCAGATGATTATTTCGGGATCAAGATCTAACGGCAGACCCAAAGCTTTAGCCAACGTGGAAGGGCTCGCCAGCGCGATAAGTGCAGAGAGCGCAATAATCGCCGCTCCGATACGCAGTAAAAGCTTCATTTGGCGATCGAGCATAAGAGGGAGGGTAATCGCCTCACCTCGGGAGCGATAGGCCTACTCCTGATTAAATAGCGAAATCTTCTGGATCGATTTGATCAAGGAACTCCCGGAATCGCTCAACCTCTCCTTCGTTCCCCGAACCAGCCGATTCATCTGGGCTCACTTCGCCCTCCTCGTTCATCTCGATCCCTGCCTCGGCAAGGAGCGCGTTCGACCCGTAAATCGGCGCCCCTGTTCGAAGGGCCAGGGCAATCGCATCGGAGGGGCGAGCAGATACTTCGACGCCATTGTCGAAAAGTAATTCGGCGTAGAAGACGCCATTCTTGATCCCGGTTAGGTGCACCTGTGATACCGAATTGCCCGTCGCTGCAATGACATCTTTTAAGAGATCATGGGTTAATGGGCGTGGCGGTGCCACTCCCTGTTGGGCAAACGCGATTGCTGTCGCTTCAACTGCCCCAATCCAAATTGGCAGAAATCTTGTGCCATCAATCTCTTTTAACAGAACTATTGGCTGACTTGAAGGCATCTCCACGCGCACACCAACAACATCGAGTTTGCTTGACTCCTGGGGATTGCTCGAGGAGTACTGGGGAGATGAATCGTTGCTCACTCAGTAATCCTAGGACTCATCTGATGCGATGTCAGCGCGAAAGCTACTTACTTTGACGTAAACCGCTGCGAACTAATGCGGCATGAATCTTGAGCGTTAAGCCTCCTAATTGGCGCTCAACTTCCTCTGCGCGAGCTTTCGCTTCACTCCCCTTCTGTCGTAAGAGCGGCGTAATAACTTGTTCGATCAAACCAATTTCGCGTTCGGCTGCGGTTTTAAAAGAGCGGAGATGGCGAGCTTCGATACCAAAAGCCGAAATCTCTGCAACTGCGCGAGCGATTGCTAATGCGTCACCATCGTAATGTTTACTATTACTTGCAATTAACCCATAGCTTTCTAATTCAACAAGCTGGGCTTCACTCAACTGTGAACTTTCCAATAGCTCGCTACGAGATAGTTTCAAATCTGAGCTCTCACCGAAGAGTTTCTCGCCATCAACAGTGGCAACGCGAGGTGCAAGAGCGGTAGCGCCGGGGAGCGCTGGCGGTTCTAGACCCCGATCAAGTGCATCAAGATGATCCTTGATTACTTTCAATGGCAAGTAGTGATCACGTTGTGCACCCAATACATATCGCAAGCGATCGACATCGTGATGGGAAAATTTTCGGTAACCAGAGGGAGTTCGCTGTGGCTCAATCAATCCTTCAGATTCTAGAAAACGAATTTTAGAAATAGTGACGTCAGGGAACTCCCCGCGGAGCTTTCCTAATACTTCCCCGATACTCAAATATGCGCGGGCTGGGACGCTCACTTCTTACCTCCATTAGTTATGTACAACAATCGATACTTTCCAATCTGCACAGAATCTCCGTTTATCAAGTCAGTTTGCTCTGCGAGTTCACCATTAACATAAGTCCCATTCAAACTGCCGCTATCTCGAACAGAAAATCTTCCATTTATTCGATGAAATTCGGCATGTTTACGCGAGACTGTTACATCGTCTAGAAAAATTTCGTTCTCAGGATTTCTGCCCACGCTAACAAGATCACTGTTGAGCAAATAGCGTGCACCAGCATTCGGACCCTTCTGGACCAGAAGCAAGGCGCTACCTTCGCCGAGTTCACTAATCACTCCCCGATCAACTGGCGAGAGGTTTTCCAGCGCTCGCTCCGGCAGAGGCGTTGGTGCATCACGTTTGATAGAAGTGGTGTCGGACATTTATCCCACCCATTCCCCTCTACCAATCGACCTACCCGGCTCTCTGCTGGATAAGGTTCTAGTAAACCTTTACACGCGACCCTAAAGAGCGCAAGCCCGCCGGTCAAGCCCAATAATGGAGTTTATTAAGGAGAGCTCTCCGCTCGTAGCCCGCTCGTAGCCCGCTCGTAATTGAGGGTTTACAGCGCCTTTAATCCGCTGCAGTCAGCTTTGCATAGGCCTGGTCATCAAGGAGGGCAGCCATATCCACTGAGGAGACTGTATCAATTTCAAAGAGCCAGCCTGCGCCGTATGGCGACGAGTTGATGGACTCTGGGCTCGAGATGACCGCATCGTTGATGGCAGAAATTTCTCCGGCAACGGGTGAGTAAATCTCGCTCACGCTCTTCGTCGATTCAACTTCACCGCAAACTGCACCAGCGCGCACATGATCGCCAACTTTCGGCGTCAGAACATAAACAATGTCACCAAGCGCATGCTGAGCGAAATCAGTAATTCCCACTCGTACTCGATTCTCAGAGATAACTTCAATCCATTCATGTTCTGCTGTGTATTTCAAATGCGTTGGGATTGAACTCATCTGTACGCGCACCTTTCTTTCTATTCTTAAATCTTTCTTGTTACCTGTGGTTATTTATATGCCAGGTACTTTGGTTCAGGGCGTTACCGTATCGCTCGCACCACGAATCTGCGAGCGAGCTTCAAAAAAATATTGCACCCCTGTCAATAAATAAAGGAGAACGCCCCAGCCGGCGAAAGCAGTGGCAAAGAGCCCGGCAGCGCTCGCCCATGCGCCATTTTGTTCTGCCAAAAGCAGGAGCGGAAAGGCATACAGAAGATTGAGAGTTGCCGCTTTTCCGAGAAATGTGACCGGTAGCGGCCCCTTCCCTATCCGATATAGCCCCGGCAAAGTAGTGGCCAAAATCAAATCTCGGAGAATAAGTAGAGTCAGAAGCCATAGCGGAATCACTCCTCTGATGGTTAAACCGATTAGCACTGCAGCGATGTACAGCCGATCAACCAATGGGTCAAGAAGCTCTCCCAATCGAGAATATTGATTGAGCGCTCGAGCGAGTTTTCCGTCGAGATAATCTGTCGCGCCTGCCAGCACAAGAATTACTATCGCCAAAAAATCTTGATTTCCGGCGAAAAGGGCCCATAAGAAAACGGGAATTCCCAGAGCACGCAACAAAGTTAACGCATTTGGAATCGTGAGAATTGATGGTGAGCGATCACCATCGCCACGCACGTTAGTCATGTTCTCTCACGTTCTCTCGTGCTCACTCGTGCTCTCTTGTGCCCTCTTGTGCCCTCTCAACGTCGGGACGACAGGATTTGAACCTGCGACACCCAGACCCCCAGCCTGGTGCGCTACCAAGCTGCGCTACGTCCCGGTTTTGCACTTCAAGTCTACGCATCTGCGCTGAAACTTTCTAATCATTGACTCTTATCTTCCGAAATTTACTGACGATCGTCGCGTTAAGTTCGGATGCGAACCGAAACTTCTACCGGTGTGCCAGCAAAGCCAAACTCCTCACGAAGTCTTCGTTCAATAAAGCGACGATACGAGGGTTCCAGAAATCCACTCGCGAAAATTACGAAACGTGGTGGACAGGTACTTGGTTGGGTGGCGAAGAGAATTTTTGGCTGCTTGCCGCCACGTACTGGCGGTGGAGTTGCTGCAATAAGTGCGCCGAGAAATGAGTTGAGCTTTGAAGTGGGGATTCGCATTTGCCAACCTTCGAGCGCTCGGCGAAGCGCCGGTGCAAGACGATCTTTATGCCACCCAGTTTTCGCTGAAATATTAATTCGCTCCGCCCATTCCACTTGATTGAGTTCTCGTTCTTTCTCTCGCTCTAAAGCTTCACGCCGGTCTTCATCAACTAAATCCCATTTATTCATTGCGATGACAAGTGCTCTTCCAGAATCAACCACCTTGGACATAATCCGCAAATCTTGTTCTGCAATGGGTTCGGATGCATCGATGACAAGTATTGCGACCTCTCCTCTTTCCAAAGCAGATTCAGTGCGCAACATCGCGTAATACTCAGTGCCGCTTGCTTGGTGAGCGTGCTTACGAATACCTGCAGTATCGATAAAGCGCCAAGTTTCCCCACCAAATTCCAACTCTTCGTCAATCGGATCGCGAGTAGTACCTGCGACGGAATCAACAATCGCACGAGTCTCTCCTGCTAATGAATTGAGCAGGCTTGATTTGCCTACATTTGGCCGCCCAAGGAGAACAACACGTCGAATCTGATCGAATTCTTCAAGCACGTGTCGATCAGGAAGAGCCGCAACAACTAAATCAAGCAAGTCACCACTACCTCTTCCGTGTAATGCTGAAACCGGTATTGGTTCACCCAAACCTAATTGCCACAATTCATGGATTGCCAATTCAATCTCAGGTGAATCTGCCTTGTTGCCAATTAAGATAACTGGCTTGCCGCTTTTTCGAATGACGTTGACTAGCGCTACTTCTTCATCCAGGGCTCCTACCGAAATATCGATAATAAAAAGAATGAGATCAGCTTCGCGTATCGCTAACTCTGCGCTTGCAGATATCTGTGCGTTTATCGATGCGGGATCCGGATCTGGTTCCCAACCGCCGGTGTCCATGACAATAAAATTGCGCCCATTCCATTGCGCCTCATATTTGATTCGATCACGGGTGATGCCTGGCTGATCTTCGATGATTGCTTCTCGTCTGCCGATTAAACGATTAATCAGAGTTGATTTTCCGACATTAGGTCTGCCGATAACTGCAACAATTGGAAGTTCGCCATTTATTTCACTCATTGTTTGCGCCGTCATTCATCAATCTAAGCTCTTTTATTTTTTTTGAAATCTCCGCAACGACCTCTGCGAGGGTGAGATGTGTCGCATCCACAACTATCTGATCATCAACTTTTCGAAGCGGTGAGACGCTTCGCGAAGAATCAATAGCATCTCGCTGCGCTAAAGATTGACCGACTTCACGCTCGCTGTTTTGATCTTCCAACTCCGCACTTCGACGTGCAGCTCTTGCTTCAAGGTCGGCAGTAAGAAATATCTTTAACTCCGCATCTGGCCACACAGTGGTTCCGATGTCTCTACCCTCTACGACGATTCCTCTGGCAGCTTGATTGATCAGCGTTCGCTGAATCTCTAGCAGATAACTGCGCACCTGTGGGTTAGCCGCAATCTCGCTAACGCGATCAGTAATCTCTTGCGAACGAATGAGGGTGTTCACCCGCTCCCCCTTAAGCAGTACCTGAGGGTCCCGAGGATCTCCAATCCAGCTAATAAGTTCCGAACCCTGGCGATTGTCTTCAGAAATGCGCGTCAAAAATTCCGCTTTTGACTGCAGGGCCAGAAGCGTCAGTGTTCGATAAAGGGCACCGGTATCGAGATACGCCCACCCAAATTCTTGTGCGAGAGCGCGAGACACACTGGACTTGCCAGAACCGCTTGGTCCGTCAATGGCTATCACGATCATGGCGCTCTCCTTTCAAAATAAATCTATAAATAAGCCTGTAAATCGATAAATAAGTTAATTACCCTTCTCTAGGATTGTGACATCCCATCCAAGAATCGACAAATGGTTATTTAAAGTCGACAAATCGTCAGGTTGGACATAGAGAGTAATCAATCCTGTTTCCTGCCCAGGAGAGTGCTCAATTCGTAGATCTTCAATGTTAATTCCGCCATCTGCACAATGGTTAAAGAGCGCTGCGAGTTGACCTGCACGATCTGGAATAACCACGCTAATGGAGCCATAGTTTCGAGAAATTCCACCATGTTTACCTGGAACTTGGGCGGCACCATTTGCGCCCAGCTCCATTAGAGATACAGTCGCTTCTCGACTAAAAAATTTATCTTTTAAATTATTTATCGATTTAATAATTTCATTTAGCAAGGGCTCTAATTCGCTGCGATTCCCCTGGACAATGGGTGCCCACATCGCTGGATTTGAATGTGCCAATCGCGTCATATCTCGCAATCCCTGCCCTGCCAAATCAAGCGGAGCTTTCAAAACACTCGCCAATAAGGAGGCGAGCAGTTGCGGTAGGTGAGAGGTCATTGCGACCTGACGATCGTGCTCTTCTGGGCTCATTCTGTAGACAACTGCTCCCAATTCCCGCACAAGAGCCTCCACCCGGTTGAGCGTTGGTTCTTTCGATTGACTATGAGGTGTAATCGCCCAGGCGCGCCCTTCAAAGAGGTCGGAGCGTGCTCCATCTGGGCCGGAAACCTCCCGACCAGCCATTGGATGGGTTGGGATATACCGCTCGCGAAGTTCTATTTTATTAGACATCGATTCTGTTAATGTCCAAACTTCAAGTATAACTTTAGTTTTTATTGACCCTATATCTATAACAATGCACTTGGGATTACTAATAAGAGCTGAAACTATGACTTCAGAAAGAGCTTCGACCGGAGTAGCCACCACTACGCACTCAATTGGAGCATTTTCGGCCAGTAATGAGCTTCCGATGAGGGAATTCGCCACCTTTGCGTGGGCAGCATTGCTATCCACCACTCGTACTTGAGAGCCATTTTTGGCCAACTTCAGGGCGATTGAGGTGCCGATAAGCCCTCCCCCAATTACCTCTACGGAGGAGAAGGTATTCACGAGGAGAGATCCGGGCGAAGAATTTGCGCTCCACCGCGATAGATATGAGCTATTTCGGCGCGGTTTTTGCCTGTTTCCACGTGCATCAAAACACGAACGGTGCGCGCAAGGGCCCCTGGAACCGCTATTTCAACAGCACACATCAAAGGTATATCGGTCCATCCCGCAGCGCGAGCCGCGGCAGCGGGAAATGAGGATGTTAGGTCAGGAGTCACGGTAAATAATGCAGAGATTACATCTGCCTCGATTAGAGCATTCCGTTCCAGCATCTCGGCCAGAAGTGCGGGCACTTCACTCTTCATCTCTTCTTCAGAGTCGAAGGTCAGCTGTACTGCCCCTCGGATAGCACGCACGCTCATTGGGCAAGTCTACGGGAAGGGCCCCCTAGCCCGATCATGTAGGGCTCGCTCAGAAATACCAGGAAAATGGATAAAAGCTCGAAGTTGTAGAAAGAGTAGAAATGTATTTATTGACAAATAGACCAGTATGTTTACATGTTTTAGTCACAAATGAAAATCGACTTATCTATATCAAGTAGAACGCTAGCCAACCCGTGAAAACATCTTTATCGATATTTAGCCAATTGTATTGGCTGGTCAAGAGCTTTGTTTATCGATTTATCAGTTTTTTGCGATCTCCGCTCCTCATAAAAGTCGATTTAATAATTCTCTTCGAATGTTAAGAAAGCAACTTATTAATTAATTGCCAAAGCTTTTTGTAGAGATAGCAATTCAGCGCCATTGATCTCACGCCATTTTCCTGGCGTCAACTCCCCGAGTTTAATCGGCCCCATCCCGATTCGAATTAGCCGCTCGATTGTCAGATCTGTTGCCGAGGCCATGCGTCGAAGAATCTGGTTTCGACCATCGTGAATCACGACATCGAAAAGAGTCCTACCTGGCTGGCCTGGAAGAACTGTCAATTTATCTACTTTTGCCATTCCATCGTCAAGTTCAACGCCGTTCCGAAAAGCTTCCGCAACCTCTTTACTTACCATCCCCCTGATCTCTAGGAGGTAATTCTTTGGTAACGAGAATGAGGGGTGGGTGGCTCGATGAGCCAAATTCCCGTCATTGGTTAGCAAAAGCAACCCTTCCGATTCCTTATCGAGACGACCGACATGAAAAAGCCGCTCATGGCGATCCTGCAGAAGATCACCCAAATGAGGTCGTCCTTCAGGGTCAGATAAGGTAGAGAGAATTCCTCTAGGTTTATTAAGAGCAAGGTAAATATTGGACTTTTTCTGCGTTATTACTTCACCGTCAACTTCAACTTCAGACTTTTCTGGATCGACCTTACTTCCTAGAGTACGAATCACTCGTCCATCGACGCGAACCCGCCCGGCGAGAATCATCTCCTCTGCTTTGCGGCGACTGGCAACACCCGCCTCCGCCATCACTTTCTGTAAACGTTGCTCCATGGTTAGGGAGCCTAGATTGAGCCACTCCGATTAGCCAATTCCACCTCATAAACCGATTAATCGGTGAGCGTGTCCAAAACTGCGTCAAGGGCATCGATATTTGGCAGATGTGGGGCGAGCTCGGGCAATTCATCGAGGGAGGCAATACCGAGTCGTTCCAGGAAGTATGAGGTGGTCTGGTAGAGGATTGCCCCACTCTCTCCTTCAATACCCGCCTCTTCCACCAACCCTCGGTTGACGAGAGTTTTCATCACCGCTTCCACATTAACGCCTCGTATTGCAGAGACTCGAGCACGAGAGACTGGTTGACGATAAGCAATGACAGCCAAAGTCTCCAGGGCTGCTTGAGTTAGCTTGGCCTGTTGACCCTCGAGAACAAATCTCTCTACTGCGCTAGCCACCTCTGGGTGGCTATAAAAACGCCATCCGCCAGCGATCTGACGTAGTTCAAAACCTCTCGATTCGCGGTTATAGCTCTCCGCTAAAGCCTTTAAACGCTTGTTAATTTCATCAGTTGGCACCTCAAGGACTTGGGCTAAAAGTAGCTCAGTGACTGGTTCATCTACGACCATCAAAATGGCTTCCAGCGCTCGCTCTACCTGTCTATCACTCACCGCCACCCTCCCCCTCTAACTCCTGCTCACTCGGTGTTCGATCGAACTCATCGTTGACCGCGATCTCCCCTTCAGCGCTACCCACCCAGCGTATCTGCAGATCTCCTAGCGGAGTTACCTGTTCAAAGTGGAGCACGCCTTCCTTGTACAACTCGAGCAAAGCAAGGAATCGAGCCACGACAACAAGTGTGTGACTAGCGTCGGAAACTAACGCTCGAAAGGTGGCAACCCCCACTCGACGTAAGTGCGCAACGACATGTTGTGCCTCATCACGAACGCTGACCGCAGGGCTGTGGAGGTGAGAAATACTGAAAACAGGAGGGGTTTTAGGGGTGAGAGCTCTGGTGGCGAGCAAAGCGAAGCGCTCGACGCCAACGCCGATAAGTACCTCAGGTAGGAGCGCGGCAAGTTTTGGATCAAGCGCTACTAAACGTGGGTAGCGATGGGTCTCCACCTCGATCCACTCCTGGAAAGTGGCTGCTATCTCCTTGTAGGCCTTGTATTGGAGTAGGCGAGCAAAGAGGAGATCGCGGGCTTCCAATAGCGCCAGATCCTCTTCATCATCAATCTCTCCGGAAGGGAGCAATCTGGCTGCCTTGAGGTCTAACAAGGTCGCTGCCACCACAAGAAATTCGGTTGCCTCGTCGAGCTTCCATGCCCCATCCATAGCCGTAATGTGCGCGATATATTCGTCGGTAACCACGCTTAGCGAGACCTCTGTGACATCCATTTTGTGGCGCGAAATTAGCTGTAAGAGAAGGTCAAATGGACCTTCAAAATTCTCCAAACGAACGGAGAAGCCAGGAATCCGACCCTCGCCTGGACTCGCAGGGCTACTCGTGCTGGCGCCAGAAGAGCCCGCGCCAGTTTCCATTTCAATCACACTCGACCACACTCAATCACAAGCGAACGGTATCTGATTACTGACCGCGAAGTCTGCGAGCGAGGATGCTCGATTCTCCTTTAGCTTCGAGATCGGCGACGATGACAGCGACTGCTTCACGGACAATTCGCCCGCGATCGACCGCAAGTCCCATATCCCCGCGAAGACTCAGGCGGGCCTGCTCCAAATCAAATAGCTCCTCGGGTGAGAGATAAACAGTGATTTTCTCTTCATGTCGCTCTCGACCAGATGGCGCAGAGGCGCTTCGCGAAACTCGACGACGAGCAGTTGTTCGAACCGGGGCGGCTTTGTCGCTCCTCGATGGGGTGGCGCTGGTAGTGGTTTTACTATCAGAGGCACTCTCCCGCTCTTCGCTGGGTGCCGGAACTGCAGAGAGCGTGGTGGAAGTTGTGCGGAAAAGCTCTTCGGCACCAGGCAGGCTGACGCGTCGACTCATGATGATCCTCCTCGAGAGATAACCTCACGTGCCAATCGGCGGTAGGCGGCAGCCCCCGGCGAGGATGAGGCGTAGCTGGTGATGGGTTCGCCAGCTGCTGTTGTTTCGTTAAATCGAACAGTTTTGGATATGACTGTGTCGAAGACTTGCTCTGGAAAAGCCTCGTAAATGCGCGCTAATACCTCTTTGCTATGCGCTGTCCGTTCAAACATTGTGGCCACAATTCCAATAATTCGAAGCTCTGGATTAAGGCGCTCTTGAATTTTACTTGTGATTTCCTTGAGCAACTTGAACCCACGGAGCGCAAAATACTCGCACTGCAAGGGAACCAAAACAAGATCTGCGGCAGTCAAAGCATTCACAGTAAGCAACCCAAGAGAGGGTTGGCAATCGATCAGAATTACGTCGTAATCTGGTGCGACCGTGGCAAGTATTCGCTTCAGCGTCTGCTCTCGTGCCACCTCATTTACAAGGCCAATTTCTGCACCAGAGAGCATGATGTCGCTGGGAATTAAGTCCATTCCGGGAACGCTGGTCTTCAAAAGAACGTCATCTACCGTAGCGCTTCGATCCATAAGCAAGTTGTAAATTGAGCTTTCCAGCTCATCAGTTACTACGCCCAAACCGATCGAGAGCGATCCTTGAGGGTCAAAATCAACGAGCAATACGCGGCGACCCAATTCTGCAAGGCTTGCACCCAGACTAATCGTTGTCGTGGTTTTACCAACGCCACCTTTCTGGTTCACCACTGCAATGGTCTTCGCGGGACCATGTTTTCCTTTTGGATCAATTTTCTTTACAGCCGGAATGTTCTTACTCCGCCCCTTCATCAACTCGTGGACAGAGACCACATCTTCGTCACGAGTTGCTGAAGACGCTTTCGATATTGTCGATTTAGCGTTCAAGCGAGAAACCTCTCTTTGCGATAGCCGGAGCCTAGAGGTCTGGCTATCGAGCTAGCAACCCTCACATGTCGGCGGGGCGCAGAGGTTGGCTGGCTAGCTATTTGGCTATTTGGCCCTGGGGTGCGCAAGGAGATAGGCCTCGCGGAGACGGTCAATTGTCACCAAGGTGTAAATCTGCGTCGTCGCCACGCTCGCATGTCCTAACAACTCTTGAACAGTTCGAATGTCGGCGCCCCCATCTAGCAGATGAGTAGCAAAGGAGTGGCGAAAGGAGTGCGGGCTCAACTCAGAAGTAACGCCGCCCTTTATGGCACAACTTCTGACGATCTCCCAGGCGCTTTGCCGAGATAACGGCGTGCCGCGCAAATTTAGGAAGAGCTTTCGCTCTCTTCGATCACTTTTTCCCTCAATTAACGCAGGTCGACCACGGACCAAATAATTATCTAAAGCTTCTGCAGCAAATGATCCCACGGGCACTACTCGCTCCTTGCCACCTTTACCTAATAATCGAATAGATTGAAGTGGAGATTTAATTTGATCAACGTCGAGCGAGATAACTTCGCTCACACGTGCACCGGTGGCGTAAAGCAACTCTACAAGTGCCCGATCGCGCAACGATTGTGCGCTCTCACCACTGCCTGCTCCGGAAATAATCCCCTCTATTTCAGTAAGAGAGAGCGCCTTTGGCAACCTCCTACCGGGGGTAGGCGGGTGTATCTGCGCCGCGGGATCAACAGAGCGATTCTCTCGAGCAAGAAATTTGTGAAATCCTCGGACCGCAATAATTGATCTTGCAGTTGAAGAGGGTGAGAGTGGCGGATGATTGACATCTCCATTTCGTAGATGAGAGAGAAAATCTTCAATATCTCGTTCACTCACATCTAACATTGATTTGCCAAGACTTTCTAAAAAATAAATGTAGCGAAGTAGATCGCGTTGATAAGCAAGCAGAGTATTTCTGGATAAACCTCGCTCGACAGTCAGATGATCAAGAAAGAGATCAACATTGGCTCGATTAAGTGAGGAATTCATGAACGCCTCGAACTGGCATCGCGAGCGCATGTCCTACTTCTGGCGAGCAGAGATTCCCCTCGTGTGTTGTTAATCCGCTCTGAAGAGCTGAACTCTCAGTGAGGGCCTTATTCCACCCTTTGTTCGCCAACTGAAGGAGATATGGCAGCGTTGCATTTGTTAGAGCCAGAGTAGAAGTTCGTGGAACTGCCCCCGGCATATTGGCTACGCAATAAAAGAGCGATTGATGAATGCTGAATGTAGGGTCGGAGTGAGTTGTTGGGCGTGAATCTTCAAAACATCCCCCTTGGTCAATTGCTATATCAACCAAGACGCTTCCTGGTTTCATCTTTGCCACGAGCGCGTTAGATATTAACTTTGGGGCTTTATCCCCTTTAATCAAGACCGCACCAATTACTAAATCTGCCTCTTTCGCCAGCTCCTCAATTGCGCCACTTGTTGAATAAACCGTTTCAATTGCGCCGCCGAATAATTCATCTAACTCTTTTAGTCTTGCCAAATTTCGATCGGCAATTTGAACCGCTGCGCCCATTCCATGAGCAATTCGCGCCGCTTGCGTACCAGCAACGCCACCGCCCAAAATCAATACTCGCCCAGGACGAACTCCTGGCACTCCCCCAAGAAGCACTCCTCGTCCACCGGAAGCCTTCTGAAGAGCAGCTGCCCCAACTTGAGGCGCTAATCTGCCGGCCACTTCACTCATTGGAGCAAGAAGCGGCAATCGCCCGTTCTCTGTAACCGTTTCATAGGCAATGCTGGTAATTCCGCTATCGAGCAAAGCATCGGTGCAAGGTTTCGAGGCCGCCAAATGAAGATAGGTGAAGAGCACCTGACCTCTGCGCATTAATGGATACTCACTAGCTTGAGGCTCTTTTACCTTCACAATTACTTCAGAGTTACTCCAAATATCAGCAGCGCTCTCGATAAGTTCCGCCCCAACGTTGCGGTATTCCACATCAGTAAAACCAGCTCCTTCACCACCGCCAACCTCAACTAAGACGCGATGACCGCTTTTGACCAACTCGGCAGCGCCATCTGGGGTTAGCGCAATTCGAAATTCTTGAGCCTTGATCTCTTTCGGTACGCCAACAATCATGAAAGCAGTTCCCCTTTTTTAATTTTTTAGGCAGCGTGTGCGCCAGCACGAATTGCCAACGCCGCTCCAATTAAACCGGCAAAGAGTGGGTGCGGTCGCGTTGGACGACTTTTAAACTCTGGGTGCGCTTGAGTTCCCACATAGAAGGGGTGAATAGCTTCAGGTAATTCAACGAACTCCACCAGTTGATTATCGGGCGAAAGTCCAGAGAAAATTAAGCCTGATTTCTCAAGTTGCTCTCGGTATTGATTATTCACTTCGTATCGATGGCGATGTCGCTCTTCGATAATCTCACTCTGATAGAGCCCAGCGACAATGGAGCCCGCTTTTAAATGTGCTGGATAAAGGCCAAGTCGCATCGTGCCACCCATATCTCGTTCACCACGGATGACATCTTCTTGTGATGCCATAGTGGCGATCACAGGAAATTGAGCGGTTTCATCGAATTCGGCCGAATTTGCGCCCGCCAAACCTGCAAGATTACGAGCGCCTTCAATAACCATGCATTGCAACCCTAAGCAGAGACCAAGAGTTGGAATTTTCTTTTCGCGCGCAAAAGTTAGAGCGCCGATCTTTCCTTCAAGCCCGCGAACACCAAAACCACCTGGCACGCAGATCGCATCAACTCCGGCAAGTTCGCGAGCTGCGCCTTCCGGAGTAGCACATGTATCGCTTGCGACCCACTTAATATTCACCTTCGCGGAGTGCGCGAACCCTCCCGCGCGAAGCGCCTCAGTAACTGAAAGATAGGCATCAGGTAAATCAACATACTTTCCCACGAGCGCAACGGTTAGTTCATGTTTTGGATGGTGCACTCGAGAGAGAAGTTGATCCCAATCACTCCAATCCACATCTCGAAATGGCATACCTAAACGGCGAACCACATAGGCATCGAGCCCTTCGCGGTGGAGCACCTTCGGTATGTCATAGATAGATGGAGCATCCGAAGCTGCCACGCATGCTTCTGTGTCAACGTCACACATGAGCGAAATCTTTCGCTTCACAGCATCAGGTATCTCTCGATCAGAGCGGAGGACAATTGCATCTGGTTGAATACCAATGCTTCGTAACGCTGCCACGCTGTGTTGTGTAGGTTTTGTTTTGAGTTCTCCTGAGGGGCCGATATAAGGAACGAGAGAAACGTGAAGAAAGAAAACGTGTTCTCGACCTAAATCTTGACGAACCTGACGTGCCGCTTCAAGAAATGGAAGCGATTCGATATCACCAACTGTTCCACCAATCTCAGTGATGATGACATCTACTCCGGGCGCTGAGCCTGCTCGCATCCGCTCTTTAATCTCGTTGGTGATGTGTGGAATTACCTGCACGGTATCCCCCAAATATTCACCCCTACGTTCGCGGGAAATCACTCGGGAGTAAATCTGCCCCGTAGTGACATTGGCAGAGCCCGCCAAATTGACGTCCAAGAAGCGCTCGTAGTGACCTATATCGAGATCTGTCTCTGCGCCATCATCGGTTACAAAAACTTCTCCATGTTGGAATGGATTCATAGTGCCTGGGTCCACATTGAGGTAAGGATCGAGCTTCTGCATGGTGACATGTAACCCACGCGCCCGCAGTAACCTGCCTAGAGATGATGCAGTGAGACCTTTTCCAAGTGAGGAGGCGACTCCGCCAGTGACAAAAATATGCTTAGTGATATGAACCGAAGCCATCATGGAAGACCAGTCTATCTGGAGAAAAAGGGCTCTCGACACCTCAGGCGCGCTTGCCACTCCCAGATTTTTTTCCACCACTTCGAGAGCGTTCCAGCGCTACAAAATCTAATAACTCCTGCGCATGTTCTCTTGCAAGGGGCGACTCCTCACGCCCAGCCATCATTCGCGCCAATTCCTTGGCCCGCTCGGCTCCTTCGAGTAAGACCAGATCGCTACTAGTAACGCTCTCCGTTGAACTCTTAAGAATCATGAAATGGGTATCTGCCCACGCAGCCACTTGGGGTAGGTGGGTGACTACGAGGACCTGCGCATGGCGCGCAAGTAGCGCCAAGCGACGACCTACCTCAACAGCGGCTTTACCACCGACTCCTACATCAACCTCATCAAAAACATATGTTGGGATGGAAGAGCCTCCGGCAAGGGTGACCTCAATCGCCAACATGATCCGGGAGAGCTCACCTCCGCTGGCGCCCTTGTTGATGGGAAGTGGCGCCGCGCCAGGATGGGCTATTAAGAGAAACTCCACCTCATCACTGCCATTTGGGGAACAGATGAGCGAACCCGCTCTTCCAGAGTCATCACCAGATTCTCCAACGACGACCCCTTCATCAATGTGAGTTATGGAAATGACGATGGACGCGCCAGGCATTGCTAAGTGGGTGAGCTCATCTGTAATTGCGCTCTCGAGTTTCTTGGCAACAATTATCCGTTTCGCAGTTAATTGGCGGCTTGCAGTAATAACTTCTCGAGCAAGAGCCTCTCTTTCGAGCTTTAACTCTGCAATTCCTTGATCTCCACCAGAGAGTTGCGCGAAGAGAGTTCTATTTCGAACCGCCTCTTCAATCAAAGCGCTCTCCGGATCATCTAATTTGCTATCACCAAAACGTTTGACAAAGTTCTGTACCAAAGCGCGACGATCGTGCATCCGCTCCAAAGCGCCTGGCTCGACATCGAGCTCCTCCTCTTCTTTACGAAGAAGAGTTGCTAACTCATTCACCAGTATCGAAATCTCCCTCGCAAGAGCAGCACTTGATTGCGTCGAAACCGATTCACTTGAAAGTGTGTCGAGCGCTCGTTTCACCGATGCAATTTGGGAGCTAACGCTCATTTCGTTTTCGGTGAGTGCATCAAGTGAGCTCGCTAATGCGGCTCGCGTGGTGTCAACGTTCTCTAAACTCAGAATCTTCTCTCGTAATAGCGCGCTTTCACGAGGGGTCGGTTTTACACGATCGAACTCTTCGAGGAAAAGATTGATTCTCTCCAGTTCGCGTTCGCGTGTGCTCTGTAACTCCTCTAGCTCTCTGATAGCCACAGAGACTTGGCGATAGCGCGTAAAAAAATCTTGAAATGTTTGAAGTGGTTGACCTATCTCCTCGGCGCCACCGAACTGATCTAGAATCTCTCGGGCTCGCTGAGGTTTAAGAAGCGTGAAATGCGCGCTCTGTCCATGTATGGAAAGGAGCTCACCGCCAATCTCAGAGAGCGCTGAAATTGTTGTCGAAACACCGCCGACTGATGCCCGACTCTTGCCTTCGCTTGTCACAGTTCGAGCAAGCAGCGCTTCACCGCCCTCTACCTCACCACCAAGTTCGCCAATATCGCGAGCTATCTCTTGGGTGATGGCAAAACGCCCTACAACGTGGGCTCGATCACTTCCAGCGCGCACGACGGAAGAATCTGCTCGAGAACCCATCAAAAGTGAGAGAGCCGAGAGAACCATCGTCTTTCCTGCGCCAGTTTCTCCAGTAATTACAGTCAATCCTGCTCCGGGAGCGAATCGAGCTTTTTCGATAACCCCGAGCGCGGAGATGTCCACCTCAACGAGGGAACGTTTCATTACTCGCCTCGCCAACCAGAGACTGGCAATTGAAACTTTGCAACGAGGCGATTGGTAAAGGGGGCGCTAGTCATCCGTGCGAGAGTAAATGCATGGCTATCTCGGGTTATTCGAATGAGATCCCCTTCAAATAAGGGTTTATTTCGGAAACCATCAGCGCTCAGAGTTGCGCTTTCCGAGCGGACCGAGATAGCGATCTCGCTTCGAGGAGATAGAACCATGGGGCGGGCAAAGAGCGCGTGCGCCGCTAAGGGAAGCAAAAGGAGCGCATCAACATCAGGCCATATCACTGGACCGCCAGCTGAAAATGCATACGCAGTAGATCCTGTTGGCGTCGCGCAGAGCACGCCATCACAATTCCAGAGCGATAGTGGTCGTTGATCCACAGAGACAAAGAGTTCAACCATTTGCGATGACTCTTTCTCAATAACAATTTCATTGAGCGCCCACCCAGACTCGATAATCTCCCCGTGGCGCTCAATCTCAAAGGAAACGCTCATACGCTCTTCGTAAACAAATTCTTTATTAATAACGGCATCAATAATCTCTTTATTGGTTGGCCGCTCTACTTCAGCGAGGAATCCCATATGTCCAACATTGATACCAAGAATAGGAATCTTCATTCCATAGGAGATCTCAGCGCTACGTAACATTGTTCCATCGCCGCCCAAAACAATAATCAATTCGAAATCCAGGATAGGTCGCCCGGAGTATCGAGTAATTTCAGGTACGCCAGCACCATCACTACTTAGATGGTGCTCCACCGAAATGCCTGCTGCTGCCAACCCTCGAGCAATTTCTAAAGCCGCAACAAGGGCGCTCTCACGTTTAGGGTGGAGTAGAAGTAAAACTCGCCGCTCTCTCTCGTCAGATGAAATCGCGCTCATTGTGGCCCTTTCGCAATAGCAACCTCTGCACGCTCTCTGGTGAGCTCTCCACTGCCGCGACGAAGCCAGAGGAAATACTCAACGTTTCCAGATGGCCCAGGTAGTGGACTAGCAGTAACACCCGCAACACCTAAACCAACTTCCCACGCTGAACGGGCGACTTCTTCAATAGCTCCAAGACGAAGCGCTGGATCTCTCACCACGCCACCAGCGCCCAATTTCTCGCGCCCAACTTCAAATTGTGGCTTTACCATGACAACAAAATCTGCATCGGTAGTAGTCACGGCAACCAACGCCGGAAGAACGAGTGTAAGTGAAATAAATGAAAGGTCGGCGACCACCACTTCTGCAGGATCGCCAATATGTTCAAGTGTGAGGTGGCGGACATTTGTGCGATCAAGAACTACCACTCGAGGATCTTGGCGAAGTTCCCACGCTAGTTGGCCATAACCAACATCCACTGCGACAACTTCACGTGCACCGTTTCGCAGGAGAACATCGGTAAAGCCACCGGTAGATGCCCCCGCATCGAGCGCGCGTCTGCCTTCGATGGTGATAGCGGTAAAAACTGAGAGCGCGCCAGCTAATTTATGTCCCCCACGCGAAACAAAACCATCGCGATCCTCTGTGATAACTATCGAGGTTTCGCCATCCACTTGTGATGCGGGTTTGGTGGCAGGGATTCCCCCCACCAAAACCAATCGGGCCTCGATGAGATCGGTTGCAGCTTCGCGCGAACGCGCTAAACCTCTGCGAACCAACTCAGCATCAAGACGCGAACGGACCATCTTTTACAGACCCTCAATCTCCGAGAGCGCTCTCTGCAAATCTCCATGAATCTCTTCATAGGCAGCAACATGCTCACTGACTGGTAATTGTGATATCGCAGAAATTTTCTCACCCAACTGATGAAGCGCCTTCGCGGGATCCGGCGTCGTTGTACTCACTTGGCGCCCCTAGCGCTCTTTTTTACAGTTTTCTTTGCGGGTGCGGAGGCTTTTCTTTTCGTCGCGCTCTTCGCGCTCTTCGCGCCACCCTTTTTCACCCTCTGCTGCCCTGGCTTTTTCTTGCTGCTCTTTTTTTCACCAGAGTTTGCTTTGCTCTTCAGACCAAGCTCTTTACGAAGCGCTGCAAGCTCCTCGCGCAATTTGAGAACCTCGCCCTCTTTCGCTAAACCCAACTTTTTTACTGCCCGTTCGGTTTCGCGTTCAATCCGCTCCTTGAGCACATCCCCGCTCTCTTTCACCCATGAATTGAGTGCGGCTGCTGCTTTCTCTGGATTAAAATCACTTCCCAAAGCTTTTTGAGCGTATGCGCGTAACGCCCCAACGAGATCAGTTCCCCCGGCCATAATCGCTCCATTCTCAACCACGCATGGTGGTTACCCGCTAACGCTACCGCTTCTTCGCAGAGGAGGTCGGGCGATTTGGGTGAGATTTGAGGGAGTGGAGTTGAATATAGCTCCGTGAGGCTATCAATGCTCCCGATCGCCAGAACCTTTTTCGAATGGCCCCCTCAAGGGAAATCCAGTCCCCTACTTTGAAAGCTCGAAAAAGAGGGAAAAATTGAGGATTTTCACACTCTATATCTAATGTTTCTCGAGCCCCAGGAATAGGAATCTCAATCTTTCGTGAGAGAACTCCTTCTCGCGATTGGGTTGCAGATGCAACCACTCCGATGATTTGTACTCGGTTCCGCGGAACGATTGTTGATGCAGCACCTTTGCGCTCTAATTGCCTGCTTCGCTCGATTTTCTTTTCTTTTCGCTTGCTCTTCGCAACTGCCATTTAATCTCCAATGCTTACCGGAAGGCCAGATTCTGCACATTGGTTCTGACATTCATTGACGAGAATTCATAAGAATTCAAGACCCTTGTGTAAAACTCAGGATGTCAATCGAGCGAAGAAAGTTTCTTGATCCGTTCCTGACTATCGGTCTCTTGATCAATATCTACTGATGAAGCTTTCGCAAACCATTTCTTAGCTAATTCGATTTTTCCTGCCGAGGCGAGTGCGTCAGCATATGCATAACGCAAACGCGCAGACCACAACGGGTTCTCTTCTTGTAACTCCTTGCAATCAACTGCCGTTATGGCCGCATCGAATTCACCTAGATCTTTTCGAGCACCGCTGAGCACGATTCGAAGTTCAACTTGGCCATCTTTATCAAGAAGTTTCACCTCTGGCGCCTTGCCCATTTCAAGGGCTTTTAGCGGTTCACCTAATCCTCGCTGCGCATCGGCCATCATCGGCCAGAAAGTTGGATCTCCTGTGATGCGAAAAGCTGTTTTGAGTTCTCGTAACGCAACATCAAATTTTCCAGCGTTGTAGGCAGCTATTCCTGCTAATTCACGAACTCTGCCAACCCGACCAGCGCGAGTACTTGCGGCAACGCCATGAGCGTGCGCACGTTCTGGGTCTTCGCTGAGAAAATGAACAATCGCTAACAAGTGGCGAGCAGTTTGCTCGGCATTATCTGCCGCAAGGGAAGATAGTTCACGAACAAGCTGTGGGTCTAACTCCTCGCGATAAATTTCTTGTGGAATCTCAGGTTCAAGACGTTTAGGTTTTTCTTCATCGCGATCTCGGGTATTTTGAAAAGAACGAGCCGGTCGATTAGCGCCACCTGTTGGCGAGGGGCGGGATGGACGCCTTGGCCGTTCTCCAGGTTTGCTTTGCGTAGAATTTTCTTTTCGATCTCCTCGGGAAGATTTACCGCGAGGTTCTTTACGATCATTTCGCGAATGTGAATTTGCTCGTCTATCGGATGGCTTATCACGCCTACCGCTTCCTTGGCGTCTCTCTTCCATCGAACAATCAACCACCTTAAGTTTCGCTTTGTAGATTACCTTCGCAATAAAAAAAGGGATGTAGTGAAAAACTACATCCCTTTCTTAAAATAAGTCCGGCGGCGTTCTACTCTCCCACAAGGTCACCCGTGCAGTAC
>Ga0192647_100875_pt1 | contig 20548 bp, 16 predicted proteins | sample LauGreFa1BDMLBSN_2_FD_133046 | JGI IMG/M metagenome (GOLD analysis project Ga0192647, IMG submission 133046) | Freshwater lake microbial communities from Lake Michigan, USA - Fa13.BD.MLB.SN - reassembly | ecosystem: Environmental > Aquatic > Freshwater > Lake | place: Lake Michigan, USA...
TTCCTTATACTACAACAACAATTACTATAAATGGTTTAAGTAATGGGAATTATTCTTTTTATGTTACTTCTCTAAGTAATACAACTGAATCAGATCCATCAAATACAATTAATGTTACTATAAATGTACAATATCAACCATTTACTTATACTGGAACTCCATTAGGAATTAATTATGATTCAACAAATGAAATTTGGTCAATTGTATTTAATAGTGTGGGCACAATAACATTTACCGCAAATATAAATAATAATGTATTCACAACAATTGTTGGTGGTGGTGGAGGAGGAGGGAGAAGTAATACTGCAACTGGTGGTGAAGGTGGATTTCAAGCAGTTAATTCTTTTAATAGTATTGTAATTGGGAGTTCATTCATAATTAACCAAATTGGAAATGGTGGAGCAGGAACAAGCACATTTAATACACCTGGAACAAGAGGGACAAGTACAATTTTTACAGGCCCTGATACAAATTTGTTTACTTATAACGTAACTAGTGGTAATGCAGGGCAAACCAGTGGAGGACAAGTTACTGGTGCTTCTTATTCTGGACCACCTGGAACATCAACATATACTGGTAGTGGTGGTTATGGTGGAGGTCCTTGGTCTGGTAATTGTAGTGGTGGTAATTTAAATACCGGTTATGGAGGGGATTCATATTTATATACAAACTCAGCATCAATACAAACATTTACAGGGATTAACATTCTTCAATATATCCAAAGTATTTATGGAATTTTTATTGGTGGTGGTGGTGGTACAGGTGGAACTATAGGTGGAGAAGGTGGAAGTCAAATTGGAAATGGCTTAGGAGGAGCAACTAGTTGTAGTCTGAATTTAAATACACAAGATGCAAAAGGGTATGGTGGTGGAGGTGGTGGATATGATAGTGCTGCGAGTTTAGATAGATCTGGAAATGGTAAACAAGGATTATTTATATTATTTTTTAGCTATACGCAATGTTAAATTTAAGCTCTCAAATTTGGATTTATACATATTTCATGAGTGGGAAATATATCTCCTGACATACATTTGTCATTCACACCTACTTCCGCACATGTTCTGAATCCTCGGTCTTCACCAATATAGCACCAACCTGGTTTTGGCGCTCCTCCTTGAATATTACTACTCGCATCATCCGCATTATAATTATTACTATTAGGTTCTTTACTTTTCGATGTATTTAAAGCTTTATTTAATGTATTATTTTTCATTATATCATGATTATTTTGTTGAGAAACTGATTCAGAAGGCACGCTACTTTTTGCTTTATTTGGAGTAATATCTTGAACTGCCGTTAAACTTGTATCAATTACATCGGCACTAGTATTTACAACCGCCTTTGCTCCTTCGGCGCTTACATCTACAACTTGCCCTGATACTGCGCCAAATAATCCTAAAATTTTTGTAAGTAATGGAGCAAAAAAACTATTTATTTCTTGTGTTCCTTTTGCTAAATAAACAAAAATATTAAACCCCAAAAAAGCAAGAATTAATATTATTAATAACCATGTTGTAGCACTTATATTTTGAAAACTTTCAAAAAAACCTTCTCCATCACTTGTAGATGTATCTAATGATAAAATATCTGTAAATGTATTATCGCTAGATTGTAAAATTGAACTTGTTAAATCATTTGAGTTAGAACTATTCATTATAATAAAAATATATAATATTATTTTTATTATACTTCGCATTCCACTTTTAAAAAAGTATATTATTTAAACGTTAATAAATACAAAAATTGATTTAGATTACCTAATATTTCATCACGAATATTAAATAAATCCGTATTACTCATGCTATTTAAAGCTTTATTATTATCTAGACCAACTAAATAGCTCTTAAAGGACATAATTTTTGATTTCAAATTTTCCTGTGAATTTAAATCCATTAGTGTAATTGATTTTTGACTCATTAAATCTATTCGGGAACCTGTTTTACCTAAAAGAACCTCGATAAACTTATCAATATTTTCATTTAAAGAACCATACAAATCATCGGTTGCTTTGTGAGTAGCATAACTATGTGTTTTCCAATGAAACAATTTTACCATCATTAGCATCTCTAAAAAAACAATTGTTATTTGTTTTTGAAACGAACTCATTGAACCAGAATTTCTATTTTTACGCGAAACAGATTTGTTAGAACGTTTTTTATACGTTTTTGGCATTATATAAATAAATAATATTAAATTCTGGGAATAAATGTCTCTCCAAAAGAATTCATTGCTTCTAATTTTTCTATTGTTTTTTCTAAATTAGACGATTTCAAATCTTTAAATAAATAGTCTGTACCTGGAGATACCTCATTTTTTTTTATTTGTTTGTATACAGTATCAATTTTTTTCAATATATTTGTCACGATTTCTTGTTGCGATTTTCTTATGATTTCTTCATCTGTTGAAAAATTTTCGCATAAAAGTGAAACAACAAAATATAATATATATTTTCTTTTTTTATTACACCCATTAGTATACTTTAATGTAAATAAGTTTAGTAACGCATTTACAATTTTTACTATTATTTTTGATCTTTTGTTTGCTTCTATTAAAAATATATCCCAAATTATCCAAATTATATCCATTTGATTTTTACTATCAACTGGCATTTGACTCCTTCTCTCGCATTTACATTTTTCCTTTCTATTTTTACAAACAGATTCAAATTCTATAATCCATTCAATCCAGTAACACGCACTCATTATATTTTTACCATCACTAGATATATTGTATGCTAATTCATTAATAGAAACAAATAATTCTTTAGGATCATCTTTTAAAAATACCTCTTCGGCATATTTTACATTAGGTGCCTTAAAACGATCTGTCATTTGAGTCATATCAAAATCTTCTTTTTTAATTTTAACATTATCAAAACTATGCTTTTTTTTGGCATCACATAAAACACACATGATTTCACAAAATAAACGTCTTATTTTTGAATTGTTTCTTAATCTTAATTCATTATTACTATAACCATTGTTAACAAGTTCTTTAAAATTATTTATTCTTAATTCAAGATAAATGGCTATTTTAGGATTTCCTAAATGTATATATTTGCTATAAAAAAACAAAATAATCTCCCATAATTCACCATAATGACCTGCACAAATTAATTCAGCACTCCAATAACATGCCGGTTCTATTTTAGATTTAGTTAAACTATTTAGCAATTCTTTTCGTACATCTGTTTTTTTAAAATTTGAAAAAGATACTCCTTTAAAATCACCAGCTCCTCTTATATCATTAATTTCGGAATCTGACATATAATAAAAATTATACAAAAAAAATAACAACAATACATATAGATGAAAAATATAGAACCAATTAAATCAATTACAAAAATTTATAGTAAATTATCTAATTTTGGAAAAATTCTAATATTTATTGCTTTGCTTTTAATTATTGTAGTATTTTTTAAATCTATTGAAATACCCAATTTAAAGAAAGAAGGATTTCAAACTCAAGAGAAATTTTTATTCAAAACCGGTGAAGAAGTATATGATGATTTTTATTCTAATATTTATGATTTTTTAGTTTTCAATAATGTTAAAGACGCTTATGAGATTGGAGAGATTGTAAATAGTACAAATCCAAATGAAACTAGTGTAATTCTTGATGTAGGTTGTGGAACTGGGCATCATGTTGATATGGTAAATGAAAAAAATTTAAAAGTAGTTGGGATTGATATTTCTCCATCAATGATTGAAGAAGCCAAAAAAAATTATCCTGGGTTAAATTTTAAGGTTGGCAATGCTTTAGATAGTTCTCAATTTAATAATAACACATTTACGCATATTCTTTGTTTATATTTTACTATTTATTATTTTCCTGATAAAAGACATTTTTTTGACAATTGTATGGATTGGTTAATGCCTGGTGGTTATTTAGTTGTACATTTAGTAAATAGAGATAAATTTGATCCTATTTTGCCTCCTGGTAATCCATTATATATTGTATCCCCTCAGAAATACGCAAAGGAAAGAATTACTACAACTAAAATTACATTTAACGAATTTATTTACAATTCTGATTTTAAGTTAAATAAAGATGCGAATATTGCTACATTTAATGAAAAATTTAAATTTAATGATGGTAAGGTACGTAAACAAGAACAAAAACTATATATGGAAGATGAACAAGATATATTAACAATAGCTCAACAATGTGGTTTTATTTTACAAGGAAAAATAGACTTAGTTAAATGTGCTTATGAGCATCAATATTTATATATTCTTGTGAAACCAAGTTAAAATATTAAAAATAAATAATAATTAAATAATATGATTGAATATTTGTCATACATATTATTTTTTACATTTCTAATATTTTTTATTATTTACATTTATATTCGCCTCAAATATGGTTTCTGGGTAGTACAACCAGTTTTTCATGTGTATGATTTTATTTATATGCTGAAACCACCAGGAATAATTAATCACCATTTGCCAGAAAAAAATAAATATACTAATTTTAAAAATGTAGATACTACTATATTTGAAGAAGTATCTAAAATAAAGCAATCACGTTTTGTAAATTTTATTCGGAATAATTATCTACAAAATAATGAAAATGTTTTCTCTCCTAAGTCAGAAAATATAATTCCTTATTTCAATGGACATAATACAAAATCGTTTATATCTTTTTATAATCAAGAAAATCTTATGATCGATTTAAAAAAAGGCAATATGGTAGAAGATACAAAAATAATTGGAATTATGACTTCGCGACCGATTCATATTACCATTAATAATAATGATAAAGATGCTAATTTTGACGCATATTATGTTGATTACTTATGTGTTGATAAAATATATCGAAAAAAAGGTATTGCTCCTCAAATCATTCAAACACATGAATACAATCAAAGACACTTGAATAAAAATATTGTTGTTTCTTTGTTTAAGAGAGAAGATGAATTAACCGGAATAGTACCATTGTGTTTTTATTCAACATATGGATTTTCTGTAAATAAATGGACAAAACCAGATGAGCTTCATCCTTCATATAAAATGCTGGAAATTAATTCGCAAAATTTTCATTTTTTATCCGATTTTATTAAAAATAACAATAATAAATTTGATATTGTTATTAATACAGAAGTGACAAATATTATTGAGCTTATTAAAAGTAATAATATTTTTATTTATGTTATTTTATTAGACGATGAAATTATTTGTGCTTATTTTTTTAGAAAAACGTGTACTTTTGTTGAAAAAAATATGGAGGTTCTTAGTTGTTTTGCTTCTATAAATAATTGTGATGACAACATATTTATTCAAGGGTTTAAAATAAGTTTTTGGAAAATTGCGGCTGAAAAATATTTTGGATTTGCGGCAATTGAAGAAATTTCTCATAATAATATTATTATTGACAATTTAAAAATAAAAACAACACCATTAATAGTAAGCCCAACCGCATATTTTTTTTATAATTTTGCCTACCCAACATTTCGGGCAGACAAGGTTTTAATAATTAATTAATTTTATATCCAAATTTAAGAATCCATACATTCCTCACACATTTTTCCCAATTCAATATATTTTTCTTTTTGCTCTCTTCCAAGAGTTTTACATTTTCTTATTAATTTATTTGTTAAATTAAAATTATTTATATCATCCTTTATACTTTGAGGTGGTACAAAAACTTGAGCGCTATGTTCCATTAAAAATAATTGATTCTTTTTATTATAAAATAAAATCGGATTATCATCTTCATCCATTTCTATTATACCACATGTACAATAATCATTATGTATTACCTCTTCACCCTTTTTACATCTAGGGTCAATTTCATCTACATCATTCATATATTCATTAAAAAATTCATGAGCTTCTTCTTTTTCATTAAATATAAATATTTTTGGTGGATTAATTGTGATAGATGTTAATCTTGTTCTTGTTTTTTCATCTTCATAATATGGAAAATCGTAGCAACCATCATGTCTGCAATGAATAATCATATATTTTACCATTTGTTATCTGTTTTTATATATCACTTAGGGTTTAAATAGTTTAAATATATTTATTATTTTAGTAATTATCAATTTGTATCAAGTCGTATACATTTAACGCACATACTTTCCAACCTTAGCAAATGAATCAACAATAAAAATAATAAATATTCCTAAAAATGAATACAAAATTACTTCTTCCGTAACATTATTTGTTTTTTCGTCTTGTTGTTCTTCTAATAGAGTAATCATGTAATTTAATTTTTGCATTAATATATCTTGACTAGGTTCTACATGATGTTGCGTATTATAATTCGCATTATGATACATTTTGTTAACGTGATTTTTATTAGGAACATATCCTGACATAACCTTTTTATAATAATCTTCAGCTGTTTTACTATCACCATAATTGCTATAGTCATTTAAATCTAAATTGTCGCCACCTTGATAGTTTGGTTGAGGAGCTCTTCCTAATGTTCTAAACATTTTGTCATTATTATTTGTCATATTCATCATTTGTTCTGTTGCTATTGTTTTATTTACACCGGATGATTCTGGTTTTGGAGGAGGATTAAAATCTCCTACATTATTTTCATCATCCGTTTTTTGTTCGCTATGAATTTTTTCCAAAACAGAATCTACTTTTTCTTTATCAAATATTTCTTTAGGATACTTTTTTTGTGTTTTATTATGTGTTTGCTTTTTTTTATTCAAATAATTGTCTGAATCATCATTATTGTTCGAATTTTCATCAAATGGAGCAGCGTATATTGCTAAAGACATTCTTATTAAAAATTTAGATAATAATTTGTAAAACAGACTGAAATTTGTTTTTTATTTTATTTATTATTTTATAAAATAATTATATAACTTTATTTATATATATATATGAATTTTAACATTGTAAGTAAAAATAATGTAGGGGTTGTTACATCTCTATTACTTGTTGTTTTATTAAGCCAATCAAAATTCTTTAATTTTTTATTAGATAATGCTTTAGGAAGAACTATTTTGATTATGTTTATTTTACTAATTAGTTATACAAATAAAATTTTGGGAATAGTTTCTGTTTTGTTTATTATAATTATGTTTAATAATAGTGATTTTGGTTATATGGAAGGATTAACTACTGAAACTCAATCTTCTACTACAACTACTAATGAAAAACCATTAGAACCCTCTACTACAACTACTGATGAAAAGCCTTTGGGTTCTACTACACCCCCTATTCTAACTGATGAACAAAAGAAAGAAATCTTAAAAAATTTACAACCCAATTTAGAAAATAATTCGCAAGCAGATTCATCTAATAATGTTAATACCAAAGACAATAAAGCTTCTGAAGGATTTGATATTATTGGTAGTGAAAACACTATTAAACGTGGTAAACAATCTAATTCTATACCTGTACATGATTCTGTTAAAAGTTCTGATGATGTTTTACCATTTGATAATAGCTTTTCTGATTCTTATTCTGCCTTTTAATTAACAAATAAAATTACAAATTTAAGATATAATTATATATTAATATGAATAATTTTTATTTTAATATATTAAATATTGTTCTAATAATCATATTTTTATACATTATAATTAAAAATATATTTTTCAATAATTTAGAAGCGTTTTCTTTAAAAGATATAACTAAAGAAATTGATAAAAAAGTGTCAAAGGTTGAAAAAAAAATAGGGGAAACAACAAAAAATACCATAACAAAGGTTGAAAAAAAAACAAATGATACCATAACAAAGGTTGGAAAAAAAACAAACGATACCATAACAAAACTTGAAAAAAAAACAAACGATACCATAACAAAACTTGAAAAAAAAACAAATGATGCCATGACAAAACTTGAAAAAAAAACTATTGGTTTTGTAACACAAAAACTCACATCTGTATTTGATCAATTAGGAGATATATTTAACGATGGATTAATCAAACCTATGACTTCTTTATTTACAGGTATAGGAAATATATTTGTTCAAATATTTAAAATATTAGGATTGGTTGTAAATAAAATTGTATCATTACCTAGTTGTATATTCACATATGTATTAGTAGAAGCTTATGACGCTATATATCGTATTTATAAATCTATTATGCCTAACTGGTTAAAAAATATTATTTCTAAAATATACAAATATACAATTAAATTCATAGTTGATTTTTTAACAAAAATTTTAGGTATAGATGATAGTATTAAAAAATGTTATGGGTTTAATATTAATAAAGAAATGGATTCAATTAATTCTGAATTTAAAAATATAAACAATAGTTTTAAAAAGGATTTTGGTAAATTAAATTTTAAGAAAATCAAAGTATAGTTTATTAATAATTAATAATTAATAATTGCCTAAAAAATATAATAACATGTTATTTTATTATAATGAATACTACACCAAATACACAAAATACTAATAATATACCTGTTAATGTTCAACAATATGGTGGAAAATCAAAAATTATAGCTTTTTTTATGAATATATATGCACATGTAAATCATAATGTCATGTATCTAAATAATAGTAAATTTTTTGCTGGTATTATCATGATTCTTCTTAACGTTGGTTCTAAATTTATTTCTATTCAATTTAGCAAATCAACTGAAGAATATATGAAATGGACTGTCAGCAAACAACTTTTGGTATTCTCTATGGCTTGGATGGGTACTCGTGATATTTATACCGCACTTGGACTAACGGCTGTTTTTACTATTTTGTCAGATCATTTATTTAATGAAGAAAGTCGTTTATGTATTGTTCCACACAAATATAGAGTTCTTGATAAATTAATTGATACGAATGATGATGGGGTTGTTAGTGAAACTGAAATATCAGAAGCTCTTGCTGTTTTAGAAAAAGCAAAGAGAGATAAACAAAGAAAAGAACAAAAGAATGCATTTTCTAAATTTGATTTTTATAAATATAATTATCAAGAATAAATATTATATTATACATTTTACTATAATATAATAAATTTACTATATTATTACACTATTTATTAATATATTTAATAAATATTTCACTATTCAGTAATATATTTAACGCTCTTGTGATTTCTTCTTCAGAACCCAATGGCATTTTTTTCTCTCTTGCTACATCCATAAAATCATCAATATTTTTTTCTGCTAGAGACAATTTGTTTTTTTTAACTATTTGTTTTATCATTGTTGTTAGTCTCATACATTTTCCTGTTGTAGGATTTATTATTTCACCTGCTTTACAATTTTTTGTAGGCGAAATTACTGGCATGGATGCTTTTTTAATAGGTTTTGCTTTTGGAGATGATGCCTTTTTAATTGTTTTTGCTTTTGGGGATGATGCCTTTTTTATTGTTTTTGCCTTTTGTAGTTGTGCAGCTCTATCTCTCATTACTTTTGTTATTATTTCATTTTCTATGTCTCTTCTATCTCGCACAACCGGTACCATGGTCATTTTATCTTCATCTAATAAAGGAGTTACCATTTCATTAAATTCGTCATAATTTTGCAATATCTTTTTTTTCCATACTAATTTTAGAAAATTTGCATCTACTTTTTCTTTTTCCTTTCTATCTTTACGTGTATAATTTTTTGGCATCATCATTTTAATCGCATCTTTTATATTTTTCATTTCTGTTTTTGAATCAAAAGTAGGTTCTAATTTTTTTATTTCCAAATCTATTAACATATTTAATATGACTCTTGTTTTGCCTACTTTTGTTCTGTCAAAAATATTTTTACTTTGTATTAAATCACGAAGCATACCTATTGTTACTTTTTCTTTAAAAAATACAGATAACATTTTTGTAAATTTTTCATAAATCATTCCAGCATAACCTCTTATAACTTTTTTTAAATAATCTGCAGCATTTTCTGTTTTTATTAATTTGTCATATATATTATCTAATAATACAGAACTTGGTATTTCTGGATTTTTTAAACATAATTCAGTAAAAAACATTGACCATGCTACACAATAACCTCCTGGTTCTGCTTTTGTTTTTGTTAATTGTGACATTCCTTCATAATTTTGCATTCCATGTATATAAGGACATACATCATTTGATTTTGTATATTTAATAGGAGGCATTTTATATCTACTTCTGATTAATTCTGTATTTATTATTTTAACAAATATATTAAATAATTTGTCTTTTGTTTTTTCAATATATCCTTCTGGTTCACTTGAATTATAAAATTTACCATGCGGTTCAAAATGTTCTAACTCATTATTATTTTTTCTATATATTAAAACATTTGCGTGATATCCGTCTGAAGTTTTTATTTGAAGTGGAATAATAATGATTGTTTTACCTCTAATAATACAATCGGCTACTTGACTTGCAACATCATTTAAATATTCTTCTATTACTTTCATTTCTTCTTTTGTGTAATGAGCTTTTATATCTATTGCTAAACCTAAACGTCTCTGTTTTTTTTCAAGACCTACATAACAATCTGATTTATATTTTTTTAATAAATATAAGTAAAATAATGATTCTACTTCGGATGAACCTGCAAAATCAAAAATGGTTTCGCCTTTCCTATTTAAATAATCTAACGAATGTTCTACACTTTTTGATAAATGTATTGGATGTACCATATTTAGTTTTTCTTCGTGTGACATAATATTAATATATATACTATTAATATTAAATTAATAATAGTGTAAATTTGTATTAACAATTTCTTATAGTTTTATTCCGTTTACCACCTTGATATAATTCTTGAGAGTTGTATTTTCTTGTTCCATTGTTTCGTGATGTATTTAGATATGATTTATTATTTTTTATTGTACTTGAATTATTGCTTGTGCTTGTTTTCAATGGCTGTTTTTGTGTTTTATTTTTTAAGTAATCATAGACTGGAGGAATAACATATTTTTTACCACTAAAAACAGCATATGCCTTTCTGACCGAATTCCATTTTTGTCTGCATTTCGCATCACTTATTTGTTCACCACTTAGACTTGTACCTTTTTGTAATTCCATATCTATTGTTATATAGTAGCATATTTTAGATGAATCTCTTTTTGCTTCATTTTTTATAAAATTGTTTAAAGCTCCTCCATTTGATTCTCCTCCCTTTGATTCTCCTCCCTTTGTTTCTCCTCCCCTTGAAACACTTTCCATTATTTGAATCAACTCTCTACTTCTATTTGAATTAAAATAATTTTTAAAATTTCTTAAAAAAGCTAATGTATTTTGGTCTTCTTCGCGCATAATATTACTAAATGAATCATCTATAGAATTAAATATATCAGGCAATAATTTTGCCTCCAAATTAGCAGATTCTCTAGGAAAATATTTTGAACCATATATAAAAAATAAAATAAATATTGGAGGCAATATTTCATAGTTGTTATTAAATATAACATGTGTTTCTAAGTTTTTAACAAAACCTTTCGGGTTTTTAGGACTCTTACTGGGAAGTAATGTTGTATATGTAAATGTTATTAGTTCATAATGATCATTTGATTCACATAAAAATAAATATTTATTCCAATTATTACAATCATTTGATGTTAATAAGTTTCCAGAGGCTATTTGAAATTGGCGACTTAAATCATTTGTATTTGTATTATAGTGTATTACAATAATATTTATTTTTAATTTATCACATAAAGCATTTATTGTTTCTTCATCTGCCCAATATTCATTACTAAGTATATATTTTTTTATTTGTTCTCTATCATTTAATTCAATTGAATTATTAAACGGAGTTGCGTATTCTGGTGAATTTATATTTGGAACAAATGTTGGTTTTATTACTAAAAAATTAGGTAACGATAAATATGTATTATTTATTAAAGCTAAATAGTCTTCATTAGATAAAACAAAATTGTCTGTTCCATAATTTCTTTGTGTTAATTCTTCCAAAAATCTGTCATTTAATAAGCCTTTACTTCGATCAATAAATTCTTGTTTACCTAGTAAATTTCCTTTATCACTAATTAAATATTCATATACTAATTCTCTTAAATGTGCTACTGTAAAATTTATACTTCTTGCACGTATAGTACTTTTAATTGGATTTCCTGGATTTTTATGATTATAACAATTTATAGCGTTTGCAACTGCTAAAAATAAACAATCACCACCTCCCCGATTTGTAGAAATACGCATTCCTGGTATTAATTGTCTGTAAGCACCATAACTTAATGTATCAGCAGTATAATCTATTTTAATAGTTGTTGAATCTGATAAATAATCTCTTATTATTTTTTTTGTTTCATCATTCATGTGTAAAAATATTTGGTTTACTAAATTATAATAATTTCTGTCTCCAAAAAAATTTTGTAATGCCGTTGTTGAACGATAATTTCCACGGGGATATGGAAGAACACATTGAGGAGGACGTTGAAAAGGAAGTTTAGGAGGAATTGGAGAAGAAATTTCAGGAGGAACTTGAGGAGGAATTGGAGGAGGAAGATCAGGTATTGGTTTTTTAATAATCTTTTCTTCTTGAATTTCTTCAACGCGTTTACTTGGAGGTATATAAGTTGGTTCAGAAATAATCTCTGTAGAAGGAGGTTTTACTTCAGGAGTTTTAAAAGGGACAACCTCTGTAGAAGGAACTACTGGTGGTTTGATATTATCTGGTTTTTTAAAGGGGACAACTTCTGTAGAAGGAACTACTGGTGGTTTGATATTATCTGGTTTTTTAAAGGGGACAACTTCTGTAGAAGGAACTACTGGTGGTTTGACAGAAATAATTGTTTTAGAAATACCTGTTGTAAGTGGTGTAGTTATAGGTATTGTAGTTATTATAGGAGGAGTAATTACTACAGGTGGACCATTATAATTTGGACCATTAAGTAAACTTGGCGTTGTTTTTTTAATTTCTTGTAATTGTGTTTGACCACTTATTATTTCATCTCTAATAATATTTGCGTACATCATTGGATTTGTTATTTTACTTGTTTCAAATTCAACAGGTTTTTGTTTTGTATTAACACTCCAATCACCGGTTGTCCATTGTATATCAGCAATAGCATATGACTCTTTATTAATATAAATAATACTTCCTGTTGAAAAAATAGTATCTAATGTAACTTTTATATTGTGATCAACATATCCTTTATTGGTTGCTTCTTTTAATGTTTTCTCTTTTTTCATTCCATGTGAATTTATTAAGGATTCGAATAATCCCTTATTAAAAAATACCTGTTTTCTTATTTTTTCAGGTATTTTTTGAATAACATCTTTATCTAATTTTACTAAAGGATTAAAACATACTTGATTTTTATCTTTATCCTTGGTTGTCATACTTGAATTAAAAATAATAGTTTGAAATCCTGGTACACTTGTATTTATAGTTATTTTTAATTCATTTGGAATAATTTGAATCATTGAATTTAAAGGTAATTGTGTTGTAGTAGATGTATTTACTTTTACACTTGTTAAACCTTGTTTTTCTTCATTCATACTTATACTATTATTATATTATTATCATTTACTTTTAAAATAAAATTGAAAAATATATAATACTAAATATTATAAATATAACAATATAAATATGAACAATCAAATACTTATTCAATTAGATAATTTAATCGAGGGAACAATAATTAAACGCCCCTCCAAATTTATAAAATCGCCTTATGTTGCGGATGTTATACCCGTTGGTTTTGAAAACGAAGTACTTGCTCATACAGCATCATTAGGTTGTTGTGGTTTAGCTGATTCAAATGCTACTATTTTAATGGCTCTTGTTCCTAGTCCTAAAAATAAAAATTCTAACAAACTCAAGTGTGAATATAAAGTTTATCTTTCTGTTGTAAGAGAGAAAAATGTAGAAATTATTATTGGTATTCATCCAAAATTAGCAGAAGACATTACCGAATCTGCTTTGAAACAAAACTATTTATCTAATTTACAAAATATTCGGTCTTATAGGAGAGAAACTGCTATATTTGTGGAGGGCAAAGTGGATTCGCGATTTGATTTTAGCGGAATTGACGCAAATGGAGTGCCATTTATAATGGAAGTAAAAAATGTCCCGCTTGCGGATTACGAAGATATAACTGCGAAAGATCGAAAAGGGAAATGTTATGATGATAGGTCTGTAGATTCTAAAGTGGCTTATTTTCCAGACGGCTACCGAAAAAAAAGTACGGATCCTGTTAGCCCGAGGGCTTTAAAACATATACGAGAGCTTACTCTTATTAAAAAAGAATCTATTACACGTTGTATAATGTGTTATGTTATACAACGTACCGATGTAGACCGATTTCAGCCATCTATTATTGATCCTGAATATAGGGAAGCCGTTAAATTAGCTATTGAAGCTGGTGTAGAAATAATTACGATGGTTGTTCAATGGACAAAAGATGGACAAGCTTATTTTATTAGAGATGATTTACCTATTTGCATTTAGCTTTATTATATAAAATATTATATTATATTAATTTATATGAGTTCTCCAAGTATTGCTGTAACATCATCACCTATTATTACAACAGATATAAAACAAAAACCTATTTTTAAACAACATTTAGCTAATTTAGCTAAAAGTGATGCACATCATGATTTAAAAGAAGTCTTAACATCAGAAGTACTTCAAAAACAAAACATTAGTAACGCTTTTAATTCTGGTATACCTGAAGGTGCAATGGATTATTATGACGAATTAGGTTCACTAGCTTCTGTTATATTTGACATAAATAGTATCCCTATAAATAGTTCAGACAAATTATCCGAACAACTTAACATAGTATCAAATGTAACATTAGACCCAAATATACAACCAACTCCTTTACAAATAGGGTTAAATAAAGATAATATATTTTTTAATTATAGTGTTGTACAGTTTGTAATGACGTGTAGCAATAATTCCAAAAAAGGAATTACTTCTTATAATGGGACAAATTTTGGAATGGATTTTTTTCAAAACACTAAATTGGGTGGTGCTTCAGGTACAGATGCAGCATTTATTGTTGATTTTTCACAACACGGATTTATGGAAAACCTAGTACAAAATGATGTAAGTAATGTTAGTCCTTATAATTGTCATTATTTAATGACTCCAGAAGTTGTTAATGACCCTGCAGGCAAACAAAATGTTCATAATTCATCACTCTTTAAAACAAACACAGGTATTAATTTATATTCATATGTTGAATTTAGTCCAACTAATATTTATTATAATAAATACAACCCTTATGATGTTTCTCCTTCTAATAATTTTTTTTCAAATTACAATTTTACATTATCACATATTAAACAAACGTTCACTAAACAAAAAGCAGAAAAGTTAATTACTGATTTAACTATTAGTTATGATTGGGATACAAAATCAGGTTCCAAACCATTAGTTGATGTTATTGAAGATAGTAAAGGCGAAAATAGTAATAAAACTGTTATGGGGTTTCTTAAAAAAATGATTGAACGTATTAGAGATTTAAACCAATCAGATCCTAATAAAGTTCCATTGTATTTTAATTTTAATTCAAAATGTCAACAAAAAAGGGGTGGTGATTGGTTTCAAATATTAGCATGTTTAGATGCTAAAAATCGAAAGTATACACAAATTTTACCTGATAATGGTAGAAAACAAATTAATTTGCCAATAGGGTGTCCTGTATATTTAGTTACACATGACAGAATAGCCGTTTCATTTGCTTTATTAAATGGCGTAAATGTAATTTATGTAGATTACTATGGTAGAATTTTTGTTTTTAAAAATTCAGCTGATAATTCAACAATAGGTAATGGTAAACCTATCGAAGAAATAATATTTGACAATATGAAAACTAATTTTATTGAACCAAATATAAGTGAACTAATATTAAATTCTCAAAAATATAACGATATTATTAGTCATGTTGATAGTGAAGATGATGCATTGAAATTGTTTTTTGATATTACCAATAATATGATTAATAATGTAGATGATATTAATCAAATTGATGTTAACAATGATAAATTTATCACTTTAATGAGCAATCAAATTAAAAAAATTTTTCATGCTGCAATAAAGCGATGTTTTTATAATTTGAATTTAATTAATATTACAAATGAAATAGAGATTTGTAATAATAATAAAGATATATTGTTAGGTGTCTATGGAAATGATAAAAATAGTAGTATTATGGTATTAAATAAAGCTATCAATACACTTGTGGGTATAAGAAATAAATTTGGTCTTATAACTGATACTACAAAATTTCGAAATGGATTAGGAACATTCTTAAATATAAATTCTATGAGGTTGGAAGTTTATCGTTGTGTAGAAAAATTATTTGAAGGTAGAGATAGTGACCTAGAAACAATGTTGATCCCTGAAAGTAGATTAGTAAATATAATTTCAGGAATCAAAGACACCGATAGGTATATATTTTTGCCATTTATTCAACAATTAGATGATGAATTTAAGGGTAAGGTAATAGAATCCTTAATTAATGTTAGCTATAAAATAATACAATATCTAAGTCATTTTAACCCGCCAGAGGTTGGACAAAATAACTTATTTAAAAATATTTTGAACACAATTAAAATTAAAATATCTAATAGAAGTGGTAGATTAAATAAAGAATTAATATATTATAATAGAGTCGCTAATTTATTATACCAATCTTTTTTATTTTTGGATAATAAAGGTCTTACACAGACTATTCGTCCTGAAATTATTGAGGATATTAATGTGGTTACTACTGATATTAGTATAGTTTCTGATTCTACAGATAATATAGTTTTGATGGAGGATATACAAATTATTGGTAGTTTGGCTAATGGTGTTGTTTCTGGGGATACATCAGAAGATGTAATATCGGGAGGAGGTTTTGAATTTTTTAACGTCTTAAACCAACCAAAACAAAACTCTAATACTATATGTGATGTATCGGTAAAACAAGTTACTTGGAATTTAATATCATCTTATTTAATAAATGATAAGAATATTATATATGAATTATTTCATACTATAAATACTGCTGAAGAATACGGAGAATCAGGTGAAGATGAAGACAAAGCATTTCCTAATGATTCTTTCGCTGAAATAGTAAATAATATATATAGGCATTACCTAAATATAAAAAAGGGAGGATCACCAGAAATAATTGTTGAAGAAAGTAATCCTTCAGCAGATGATAATTTATTACAGAATTTTAATTTGGGCTATCATCCTTTAGTACCAATATATGCTGTATTATCTCCATTTTATTATTCATTGGGTCCTAAATATGATAGTCATCCATTTTTTAATACATATTTTACTTATTTTAATGTTCTTGAAAAAATGGTTGATATAATTGACAGAAATTATTTAAATAATGCCTCTGATAAAAATAAAATTATAGCTGGTTATTGTTTAGGTTATTGTTTAAAATTCTTTTTATTTACATCAAATACAAATATTCTTCAAAATAATAAAATACTAGAGGTAATTGGTATATCACAAAAAGATTATTATACATTTTCATTAAAAAATGATATTTTTGCTAATTTAATGGTAGGAACTATTTATTTAAATCACGATGATGAACAAAAAGGAATTATGTTATTAGAATCTGAATTATTTAAAAATTTTATAAATAATGAGGTGAATATAAAGCAAATATTACAACAAGGAACTCCTATTGATAATTTACCAACATACGAAATATTACAAGATAGAGTGTTGAGTCTTTTGACAAGAATTGTTGTAAAGGTAAATATTGATAGAGGTACACCTCAAAACAACGAGTTTTTAGCTCAACAAGTCATTAGTGTAGTAACACCAGAATCAACTCAAAGTGATTCTTTATCATCGCCTGCAACTCAAGCATATCTTGAACGCAAACGAGAAATTGAAGAAATGAAATCTGAAGGAAAATACATACCTCCTTTACCACAAGAAAAAACAGGGTCTCAAGAGATGCGTGAGAGACAAGCTATACCACTTTCAGAAAGAACGATAAAAATTTCAAGTTCACCTAGCTCAGGTAATGAAAACGAAATAACATCTTCATTAGATAGTAATTCTAGTAGTAGTCCTTATGGTATTCGTAGTGGCGGTAAAAAAACCAGAAAACATAGAAGACATTTTAAAAACAAAAGAACAAAAAGGAGAAATAGCAGAACTAGAAGAAGAACAACAAAAAAACATAAAAGAGCCAGAAAAAATAATAGAAGTAGAAAGTAATTATTAAAATTTTATTTCTTTAAAAAAATCATTTACTAATTCTTGAGGAATATTGTTAAAATCCACTAATTTTTTATTTAATTCATATTGTTTATAATAATCTGAATTACTTGCCATTTTCTTTTTAAAGAATTCAGGGTCTTCAATGCATTTTTGTGCCGTTTTTGGCCCGCATTTTGGAAAAACGGAAGGAATATTATCACTTACATCACCCATTATGATTTTAATTTCTAAATCAGATGCGGCATTTCCTGTGGAGCTCTTATTGTCGGCAATGTTTTTAAAGGCTAAATTAAATAAATGTACATTATGACTATTTAATTGTAAATAATCTCTATCACTAGTAATAATATAAATACTACAACTTGGATACCGATTAATTAAATATTTTACTGAAATAGCAATACAATCATCGGCTTCTAATTTTGGATGCTTTAAAATCGTTTTTGCTCCTCCTTTAACAAATAAATCTTCTTCATAAGCCATTTTAAAGAATGGTCCGCCTTTAAAACCATCATTGGTTCTAGTAGCTTTGTATTGTGGAAACAATTCATTTCTCCATATATTTTCTCTCTTGCAATCTTTTCCAACAATTAAAATTGGATTAATATTCTTGTCTAACCTTAATTTTTTCGGTATTTGTTGCAATGTTTCTACAAAGATTTTTTTAAATTTCTCGAGAAATATTTCATTCTCAAAAGGTTCTTCTAATGGCTCTTCAGGAAAAGCATTTTTCCACCAATTTATTAAAGCATAAAACCTATAAAAACAATAATAGCTGCCATCTACAAATATAAAGGTTGGATTCATATTTGATTGTTCAAATATATTGCTCATTTGTAATATATTTGATAAATATTTAACTTCTTTCATTTTAATTTATTATTACAAAATGGTTTGCTCTAAATAATAAAAAGTAAAAATACATTATTACACCTTTCCTCATTGTAAATACCATTTTAGCAATACGTTTCTCTTCTTATAGAACTATTACACATAATATAATTATCAATAATATAATGTTAGGAAGAGGTTTTATTTATGCTGATAATAAAATATGGTATCCAAAAGAAGTTTGGATATATAATCCAATAGACTAAAACGGCGTTTGAAATGTAAAAAGTGTAAAATTCATATTTTATAGATAATTGTTGCAAATTTTTTTCCAAGACTTTTTTCAGAATTTTGATTTTGGACATTTATTTTTGTCCATTTTTGAAAAATAGAAATAATTCTTGAAAAATCAAAAAATAAAAATCTGTGAGACCATAAAAAAAATTAAGCTCTGGTTATTGAAAAAAGTTTTTTAAATTTGTGACGATAAATTTTTTATTTTTATATATTTTAATTTTAAAAGTATTTAGGCGTTTTTTCTTTAGCATATATATATGCTAATTGAAGCTAATTGTATTACACAAAAAACGCACACAAATTTTGTTTGTGAATTATGTGACTTTAAATGCTGTAAAAGAAGTGATTGGAATAGGCATATAAACACATTGAAACATTTAAATGCTAATAAAATGCTAGAAAATGCTAACATTTTTACGCCAAAAAACGCCGATACATTAACATTCATATGTAAAAAATGCAATAAAGATTTTAAACATTCATCTAGTTTGTCTAGACATAAAAATAAATGCCAACAACCCAAAAAAGAAAAACAAGAAATAATTAATGAAATAGAAATAACACCAGAATTAATTATAAATGTTTTACAACAAAACAAAGAATTACAACAAATAATTATAGAACAAAACAAAACAATTATTGAATTATCTAAAAATGGTACAATTAATAATAGTAATAATACTACAAATAATAATTCACATAATAAAACTTTTAATTTACAATTCTTTTTAAATGAAACGTGCAAAGATGCCATGAATATAATGGATTTTGTAGATTCAATAAAATTACAGCTTTCAGATTTAGAAAATGTTGGTAAAATTGGTTATGTAGAAGGTATTTCAAATATTATTATTAAAAACTTAAAATCATTAGATGAATCAAAAAGACCTGTTCATTGTACTGATACAAAGAGAGAAGTAATGTATGTAAAGGATGAAGATAAATGGGAAAAAGAAAATGAAGAGAAATATAAAATTAGAAAAGCAATTAAACATGTGGCACATAAAAATTCTAAGATGTTAAGTGAGTTTAGAATGAAAAATCCAGATTGTTTAAAAAGTACTTCTAAGTTTTCAGATAAATACAATAAATTAGTATTTGAAGCAATGGGTGGCAAAGGGGATAATGAATGGGAGAAAGAAGATAAAATCATTAAAAACATTACAAAGGAGGTTTCAATTGAAAAATAATTCTTTAAGTTACTTTGGTAATTTATTATTTAATTTTATCGAATATTTTTTCCAAGACTTTTTTCCGATTTTCATTTTTGGACATTTATTTTTGTCCATTTTTGAAAAATAGAAATAATTCTTGAAAAATGAAAAAATGAAAAATCTGTGAGACCATAAAAAAAATTA
>Ga0192647_100876_pt1 | contig 20546 bp, 20 predicted proteins | sample LauGreFa1BDMLBSN_2_FD_133046 | JGI IMG/M metagenome (GOLD analysis project Ga0192647, IMG submission 133046) | Freshwater lake microbial communities from Lake Michigan, USA - Fa13.BD.MLB.SN - reassembly | ecosystem: Environmental > Aquatic > Freshwater > Lake | place: Lake Michigan, USA...
TCTATGTGGCAAGGCAAATATCCTATCTGGCAAGATTATGATACATGGCGTAGTTTAGGGTTGCCCGATCTTGGATCTGAAGTTGAACCTTCTAAAGTTGCAGTGCAAATAGCAGTTGCAAAAGCATCAGATGCAGTACTGGTCGATCAACAACAAGGCACTTCAGTATTTGAAAAGTTGATATATGGTTTAATTTTGGGATTATTGGGATATTCAACAATAGTCAAACGTCGACAAATTATAGATAATTCAAAAAAACTTTATTCGCTATTAATTCATAAGATAACAAAGAATAAAACGACGAAATAACCTTTGTATTTAACAATTGTCGGGATGGTAATTTATTTTCATTACTTATCACTCGACAAATATTGATTTACTTATAATAAAAATTTTTCTACGGATTCCAGGAATTTAGCTGGTTGTTGCACATGGACCCAATGGCCAGCACCCTCAATAACATTAAGTGAAGCCTCATGAAAGCTAGCGTCTAGATCCTCTGGTGTTACAAAAGAAGACTGAGCACCTACCAAAAACAATACTTTTCCGGTAAATGGCTTCAAAGACTTAATTGAAGGAAAGGCAATTATATCAGGCGCTGAATGATAAAAAATATCCAAATTAATACGCCAGCAATATTTTTTATCCATTAAAACAAGATTTTGTAATAAGAATTGCCTATAACTAAGTTCTGATATGTAAGGAGCAAGCCATGACTCCGCTTGTTTACGATTACTAATTTCTGATAGCGGCAAACTCTTTAATGCTCGAATCAAGTCATTGAAACAATGCGTATAAGAGATAGGTGCAATATCTACTACTATTAATCTATCAACGCGATCAGCATTATTCAATGCAAACCACATCGCCACTTTCCCGCCCATACTATGTCCCAGCAAAGAAGCTGTTTTAATTTTTTTTTCATCCATAAAACGGAGCAAATCTGCCGACATAGCAGGGTAATTCATTACTGGATGATGCGGCGACGAACCATGGTTTCTCAAGTTTAGCGAATACACATGGAAAAAAACTGCCAGTTTTTCGGCGATTTTTCGCCAATTGCGAGAAGATGCAAAAAAACCATGCAATATAATGAGAGGTGGGGTAGCGCATGTACCAAATTCTTCGAATGTTAAATCGACTGTTTCCATTAAGCAAAAACGAACAGTGCGCCCATCAATCCGCCAAAAATACCACCCCAGACAACCAGCCACCCTAAATGTTCACGAATGATCGCTTGTATCATTTCTTTAACTAATTGCGGAGTTAATTCATTAAGACGATTATCAATAACTGCTTCAATTTTTGAGATAATGTCGCTACCAATTTTGTTTGCATCCAGCCCTTCTTTTAAAGCATTTTTAAAACGATCAGATTCAAGCATATCAAACAGGGTGATTTTCATTTTTTCTGTAAATGGTTCTTTTAAAGGAATTAGTGCCTCTTCCCCGCCCATCATAATTAACATACCTCCAAAAGAAGATCCCATAATTGAAGAGACCAGACTTTCATAGATTTTGTCGTAATCAACTGCATTTAAGAAAGGCGTCAAATTAATGATTTTAGAACCTTGCTGCTCCTCATTTTCGATGAATTGTTCAATATTTTTTACAGTAAAAAACTGCTGCATCATGAGTTGCTTAATAGATAGTTTAAATTCCTCAAAACGATCAGGTATTATTCCAGACCCATATAAATAGGGCACTTTCTCAAACAACATGTAAATGGCCAGCCAATTGGTAATAGCACCAGACAAGGCAAAAAAGCCAATAGACTTAATTAGCTCAGGAAATACCGGACTAATATAGCCAAACCCAATAATAACAATAGATAAGAAATTTGTAATAAAGCTTTTGTTTAAAAATTTATTCATTATTTGTAACCAGAATAGTTAATAAAATTAGTAAAATACATTCTTGTATTTCATAAGAAGCAGATAAAAGAAATCGTCGTAAAAAACTAATTTATACTCATTTTTAACGCAGCAGAAGTAGGCCATGGCGCTAATACTAATGCCATTACAAAGATTGATATGAGTATATTAATTTGTGCGTGAACTGGTAAGCCAGTGCTTGCAATTTCAACTGCATTACTAGCAAAAATAAGTACTGGAACATAAAGAGGTAAAACTAATAAGGATAGAATCATTCCACCTCTTCGTAAACCTACAGTTAATGCGACACCAATTGCGCCAATTAAGCTTAATACTGGGGTTCCCAATAATAAGGTTAACAATAAAATTCCAATAGATTGTGTTGGCATACCTAAAAAGACCGCTAATAAAGGAGCAACAAACAACAAGGGGACGCCTGTCACCAACCAATGGGCAATAATTTTAGCAAGAACTAATAATGAGGTTGGATGCGAGCTTAATAAAATCTGTTCTAAAGAACCATCATCAAAATCAGAGCGAAAAAGACTATCTAAAGACAACATAGCTGCCAATAAAGCGGAAACCCAAATGATTCCAGGCGCTATAGACTGTAATAAATGAGGCTGAGCACCAATACCTAATGGAAATAATGTAATAACCAAAATAAAAAATAACAATGGATTGGCTATTTCAGAACGACGCCGTAACGCTAAAATCAGATCACGCCGAATAATGGCAAAAAATGCGTTTGATAGAGACATCAGGATAACAAAATACGGTGGACATCCACGTCAGGCAAATGGAGGTCATGATGTGAGGTTAAAAATATCATTCCACCACTGGCACAATGTTCAGTCATTAAGGTTTCTATCAGAATAATGCCGGCTGTATCCAGAGAGGTAAAAGGCTCGTCAAGTATCCAAAGACGTTTATTGGTAATTAATAACCTTGCTAGAGACAATCGTCTCTTCTGACCTGCTGACAAGGTTTGTACCAATGCATCATCAAAATCATCGAGATGAACTTTAACGAGGGCCTGCTGAATTGAATATTGCCCTGCCTGACTTAAAGCCAAGGATACTTTCAAATTTTCTATTACAGTTAATTCTTTTTTGACACCATCTAAATGGCCAACATAGGCCATATCGACGTAATAATCAGAATCATTAATTGCTTCACCACACCATTTTATTTGTCCAGCGTCCGCCTCTCTAAAGCCACACAAGATACGTAACAAAGAAGTTTTACCGCTAGCATTTTTGCCTTCTAGCAATAAGACCTGACCAGCGCGTAACTCAAAAGAAAGGCCTTCAAACAATACTCGATCATCACGAATACAGCTTAAATCAACACCTTGCAGCGAAAAAGTCTGCTTTCTCATCTTTATTTGATTGTTAATAATCTTTGACGAACCACTTCATAAAGTAGAACACCAGTAGCAACAGATAAGTTAAGACTCTCAACCTTTCCAAGCATGGGTACAGAAACCAGTAGATCGCATTGTTCTTTAGTAAGACGTCTTAAACCTTTGCCTTCAGTACCGATGACTAATGCCATGGGAATGTTAAAGTCAGAACAATAAACTGTTTGTGCCGTTTCACCAGCAGTACCTATAATCCATAAGCCTTTTCCTTTTAACCATCGTAGGGTACGGGCCAGATTTGTTACTTGATATACGGGTACAGTTTCGGCAGCACCACTGGCAACTTTGCAGACTGTGGGAGTAATGCCGGTAGCATTATCTTTAGTAATAATAACGCCATGTACACCTGTTGCATCAGACGTTCTTAGACATGCGCCCAGATTATGTGGATCTTGTACATTATCAAGCACCAAAAATAAAGCTGTCTCAGTTAGGGTTTCTACTGCTGTTTTGAGATCACTTTCTGATAATTCTCCAGGCATTTCAACTTCAATAACGATGCCTTGATGATGATTATTATCAGCCAAACGATCAAGTTTCTTTCTATCAACCTTTTCAGGTTCTATTCCCAAGTCCAATAGATTATCAATAGCTTGAGAAAGTCGCTTATCCTGACGACCACTATCTACCCAAGCTTTATGAATTTTGTTCGGGGAGTAATCCAGTGCAGCTTGAACTGAATGTAAGCCAAATAATTTACTTGATTTCATGTGCTATATTTTTAGGAAATTTTTATTTTGAATAACAGTCTTGAAAAATTACTTGGGGTATTGCTATTAAACAATGTATCTTAAAAAATAATCATACCAATTGAGTTTATTTATTATCCATTGACTCATGTAATAAGTGAGTTGATAAAATATCATTCTTCAACTAGATTTCTTTTTACGGCGCTTTTTTTTGAGCTTATCTCCAGAAACTGCTTTTTTTGAAGAATTGTCTTTTTGCAACAACTCAAAATCCATCTTTTTTTCATCAAGATCAACGCGAGCTACTTTGATCTTGACACTATCACCTAAGCGAAAACTCATACCTGTGCGCTCACCTTTCAATTGGTGACTAGTAGGATCAAAATGAAAATAATCTTGCCCAAGATTACTGATGTGAACCAAGCCTTCAACATAGATGTCAGCAAGTTCAACAAAGAAGCCAAAGGAAGTAACAGCAGATATAATACCGGAGAATTCTGCACCGATTTTATCCATCATGTATTCACACTTAAGCCAACTAACCACATCACGAGTTGCATCATCAGCACGTCGTTCATTAGCTGAACAATGTTCGCCCAACATTATCATCTCAGGAACACCATATACGAATGTTTCTACTTTCTTATCAAGTAAACAATGACGGATTGCTCTATGAACTAGTAGATCCGGATAACGTCTGATTGGCGAGGTAAAATGAGCATAAGCATCCAATGCCAAACCAAAATGTCCTTTTAAATCGGGACTATATACAGCCTGTGACATAGACCTTAATAATACAGTTTGAATTAAATGTGCGTCTGGCCTGTCTTTAACCGCATCCACTAGGTGCATATAGTCAAGTGGTGTCGGATTAACACCGCCACCAAATTTTAAACCTAGTTCTCCCAAAAAAGTTTTTAGGTTGAGTAATTTGTCTGCACTTGGTCCTTCGTGTATACGTAAAAGTTTAGGAATTTTTTTAGCGTTCAAATAACGTGCGGCAGCGCTATTTGCAGTAATCATAAACTCTTCTATCAGTTTATGAGCATCATTACGCACGACTGGGATTATTTTTTCTATTTTACGATTGTTGCCAAAGACTATACGTGTTTCTTGAGTATCAAAATCCATTGCCCCACGTTCTTCACGACTAATGCGCATGACTTTATAGAGTGCATAAAGTTCACGTAAATGGGGCATAACATGGCTATATTTTTCTGCTAAAGCCACATCGCCATCAACCAACATTTTAGCCACTTCCGTATAAGTCAAGCGTGCATGAGAACGCATCACTGCGTCAAAAAAACGGGTACGTAATACTTTGCCTTGCTGATCAATATATAGTTCACATACCATACATAAACGATCAACATGAGGATTAAGTGAGCACAAACCATTTGACAATATTTCCGGCAACATTGGAATAACTTGTTCAGGAAAATAAACAGAAGTACTTCGATTCTTAGCTTCTTTATCTAACTCACTATTAACTTGTACATAATGTGAAACATCGGCGATGGCAACAAGTAATTTCCACCCTTTTGGTGTTTTTTTACAATAAACAGCATCATCGAAATCACGAGCATCTTCACCATCAATTGTCACTAGAGCAGTATCTCGTAAATCAACGCGATTTTCTTTCGCTGACTCAGGTACTTCTTCACTTAATGACTTAATTTCATTTAGTAAGTCCTCAGGCCATAAATAAGGCAACTCATGAGATCGAAGTGCCATCTCAATTTCCATGCCGGGAGCTAAATGGTCACCTAATACTTCAATTATTTTACCAATAGGTTGACGTAATTTAGTGGGTTGATCGGTAATTTCAGCAACAACTATTTGACCTTGTTTAGCATCACCAGCACCGCCGTTCTGTACTAGAAGGGTTTGCGCTATATTTTTATTATCAGGAACAACGTAAGTGAAGCCATCTTCTTTGTATAGCCTGCCTACTATTTGATGTGTGTTTCTTTCTAGAATTTCAACAACAGCACCTTCACGCCGACCTTTTTTATCTATACCTGCAATACGCACCATTGCACGATCATTATGCAACAAGGGATTCATTTCACGTGGTGATAGATACAAATCATCTGAACCATCATCTGGTCTGACAAAACCAAAACCATCAGGATGACCAATGATTCGACCAACGATTAAATCTTTATTGTTTACCAAGCAATATTGTTGACTGCGATTAAACAGTAACTGACCATCCCGCTCCATTGCCCTTAAGCGTCTGCGAAGTGCTTCAAGACCCTCTTCATTATTGAGTTTGAATGTTTGAGCAATATCAATGCGAGACATCGGTTTGCCAGCATGATCTAAAGCTGAAAGTATTAATTCACGACTGGGAATAGGGTTTTCATACTTTTCTGCTTCGCGCTGAGCGTATGGATCTTTTGTTGAATTAAAATCAACGTCTTTTTTAGACTTCGAGGGCATTTATAGTGTGATATGCAATTAAATTATTTAAATATACAAATATGATTACATCATACCATATATGCATGCATAACAATTAGCATTGGAATATAGTTAATGTACCTGATTAAGTATGTATCCAGCCTCAACCTTGTAACAGCAAACCTTCCAAGGTATAATTTGAAACGTTTATAAGTATAATGAGTGCGATATACACTTATTGCAAAGTATTGCGAATCCTTGCCGGGATGGTGGAATTGGTAGACACGCTAGCTTCAGGTGCTAGTGAGCGTAAGCTCGTGGAGGTTCAAATCCTCTTCTCGGTACCACAGTATTTATAAATACTGAAATATAACTATATCCAAACAATATTCGATTTATATTTTGCAGCTTCAATTTTCGAGCCATTCCAAATTCAAACTATTTTAACTAACTTCAAGTATACGTTTATTGATGAATGTTGATTTTGCTGTGATTTATAGAATATCCGAAATAAACAATTAGACCGATAATTAACCAAACAATAAAACGTAGCCAGGTAATACTTGGCAAAAAAGCCATTAATGAACCACACGAGAGCATTCCCAACACGGGAAATAATGGACTAAATGGAGAGCGGAAAGGACGCTCTAAATTTGGCTTGGTAATACGTAATACAATTACCCCTAAACATACCAGTACAAAGGCAGCTAAGGTTCCTATATTAACGAGTTCGGCAAGCTCACCTAGTGGAACAAATCCAGCAATCAAAGCTATAATTAAACCACATAACACAATAACTCTTACTGGTGTGTGAGTTGTATTACTCACTTTGCTAAAAAATGGCGATAACAATCCGTCACGCGACATGGCAAAAATAATCCGTGTCAGCCCGTAATATAAAACCAACATCACTGTTGTTAAGCCAGCAATAACCCCGGTTGATATGAGAGCAGCTCCCCAGTTGTAACCCAGTAAGGTTAAGGCATGTGCAACTGGAGATGAAACATTGAGAGCTGAATAATGAACTACTCCAGTTAGTAAACCAGATACGATAATATAAATAACGGTACAAAATAACAATGAGCTAACAATACCAAATGGCAAGTCACGTTGGGGGTTTTTTGCTTCTTCTGCGGCTGTTGAAACGGCATCAAATCCAACATAAGCAAAGAACACCAATGATGAACCAGCAAATACGCCGGCAGTTTTTCCATCTGCTAACGTTTGAAACCAACCAAAAGGCATGAAAGGATCCCAGTTTTCTGGGTGAACATTAAATACAGCAATACCAATAAATACACTAATAGTAATTAGTTTAACAATAACCATTGTATTATTAGCTTTTGCGCTATGTTTTACACCCATTATCAATAAACCCATCAGTATTAATATGATTGCTGCCGCTGGTAAATTAATAATGCCTCCAAGTATTGGAGCTTTCGTTAGTGATACAGGTAATGGCATGCCAATTGAAGCAAGGGCATTATTAAAGTATCCTGACCAGCCATTAGCAACTGCAGCAACTGAGATTCCATATTCGAGCAACAAATCCCAACCAATAATGAAAGCGATCAATTCACCAAAGGCTGCGTAACTATATCCATATGCACTCCCGCAACCACCTACAGCTGCAGCTAACTCAGCATAAGAAAGTGCAGCAAAAGCACAGGCAAAGCCTGCAATGATGAACGATAATATGATAGCGGGACCGGCTAGCGTAGCAGCGGCAATACCGGTCAACACAAAAATACCAGTACCTATAATTGCACCAACTCCTAAAAAGGCTAAATCCCACTGAGATAAGCAACGTTTTAGAACTTTGCTTTCATTATTATGTGAGATTATTTGTTTAGTACGAAAAATCTGCATCGTCATAGTTATTACGGACCTTTTAATCTTGGAATAAATCGTTGAGAAATTTATGGCAAAAAGACATTGATACAATTAATAATGAGGTGGTACTTCATCAATACTTTCAACATTGCCAACTATATTATCTGTGGATAGACTTTTTATGCGATCATTTAGCATTTTACACGTGACCTCTAAACGAATTATCTGGTGCTGTTGCTGGCTCACTATTTTATTTAATTCTTGCAGTAAATCTTCTTGATAAGCTGTTTTTATTTCCAACTCTATTATTCGATTATCATTCATAGGGATAATTAAATCACTTTTGAAAATTGTTGCTGATTCTTTTGTGCTAGATATTTATCAAACACCATACAAAGCACTTTCTTTATATAAATTGTCCGAATAATGTTCTGCATGCTTGCGGTTTTAGTGATAATTTTGTTACATACGTAATAAAAACAAACGGTATCACAAAAAAGGATATGGAAATACACAAATAGAGCACCACCAACGCTATGGGATTTGGCAATTTTCTGGCGATAATGTTCGTCAGAAAAACCGTCATGTAACTCCAAAGCAGTTGGATATGAAGTATATCTTGCCCCAGCCTTATCGTAACGATTGAATAATGCCAAATCAAACTTGCTCGATTGATCCATTATTTAACAGGAGCACTAATTATTATTTTATGAGTATGTTTATCAGTTGTGGCCACTTGATCAACAATACCTATTAAATCCCCAGGTTGTGTCATGGCATTACCGGATTTTGAGATCCGTGCCAATAATTTAACATGACTAAAGTTTGATAATTTCATTGTTGGCACCATAGTCATTGAATCATTTAAACTTACCGTTAATGGCAAATCAGAAACTTGTTTGCGAATAATAGCTAAAGGCATTTTAGGTCCATTTAAAGCTTGAGCATAAATAAAAACGATGTCTTTTGCAGACGTTACATTTTGCAATTCTGGTTTCAAGCTCACTTGGACAGAGAGAGCCAAATCCGATGTATTATTTTGCTGCATAGTTTCGGGTGAACTACGACCTTGGTCATTTGGCGTATCCTTAACAATTCTTGCTAACAAACCCTGGATTTCTTTCTGGGATTCAGAACCCAGTGGCAAAGACGCCTCCAGCTTTTTCCATAATTTTGTTGCAGTCGTTATATCACCTTGTTGTGCCTTAGCCATCCCACCTAACCATAAAGCATTTAAATTATTAGGTTCTAATGCCAAGGCTTTATATACCAATTCAGAAGGCTTACCCGTCATGTTTTTATCATTCGCATAGGCCAGCGCGTCAGCATAAAGCAACATGATTTCAGCTTGTTCACCTAATAATCGATAAGCATTGGCAAATGCATCTGCAGCTTGAGAGTATTGCTCTAGGGCTTTATAAGACTGGCCTAACATTAACCAACCTTGAGCATCATCAGGCTTGGCTTTCATTTTTTCTGCCAAACGGTTTACCATTTTATTTATTTCAGCAAGCTTGGCCACTTCTGGATCAACCGACATTTCTGCACTATGGCTAACTGCTTGATAATTACCAAGCATCCAATACAGCGTACCCGACAATAATGGTATACCTAAGACAACAACAAAGATAATCCATTTACTATCTGCTTTTTCGACAAAAACCGGACTGACTATTTCCAAATCATCACTCAGGGCTTGCTCAAGATCTGCAATCTGTTCTTCATATTGAAACTGACTCAACCCTCCTGTTAACTTGTTTTCTTTAAGCTCAGCTAATCGATGTTTGGCAATCTGAATATTCCGTTGATTGACGTCAGCTACTTTAATATGTTGCTTACGCCATAAAGGTGGCAGAATAAATAAAAAAGCGAGTAATATTAGGGTGCTAACAATTAAAAGAAATAAAATATTCAAGAGATATCACCATTCTCTAACAAGCTACGAATTTTTTTCTGCTTGTCTTCGTTCATATGTAAGCTGTCCGCTCTGTTTTGCAGATTGATAGACGTTTTTTTTCGTTTAATAAAGAAAAATACAGTAATTAAACCCATTATTAAAAAAACAATTGGCGCAATCCAGAGTATTACGGTTTTACCTTTAAATGCCGGTTTATACAAAACAAAGTCACCATAACGATCCGTCATAAACTGAATTATTTCATCATTAGACTTTCCTTTTTCCAACATTTCATATACTTGTCTGCGTAAATCTGCAGCTAATTCAGCGTTCGAATCAGCTATAGTTTGATTCTGACAAACAAGACATCGCAGTTCTTTGGTTAGCGTTTCGTAACTTTCTTGCTGCTTAAGGTCTAATAATTGTCGAGTGTCAACAGCATAACTCCTGCCTGAAATCATTAGAAATAAAATTAATAGTAAATGCTTCATTAAATTTCAGTTTGTAATTTAGCAATCAAAGGAAGAAAAATTTGCTGTACATCTTCAGCACTTATAGGCCCAGTATGTTTGTATCGTATCAACCCTTTTTTATCAATAACAAACGTTTCCGGCACACCATATACACCATAATCTATACCAATACGACCATCCTGATCCATAATATTGTTATTGTAGGGATTGCCCAGTGTATCTAACCAATTTTTTGCGTTAACTGGTTGGTCTTTATAATTTAAACCGATAATAAGGACTGCGTTTTGCTGTGCCAATTGATTGAGTATGGGATGTTCAGCCCGACAAGATTGGCACCAAGAGGCCCAAACATTAAATAACCAAACTTTACCCTTTAAGTCAGCAGGTGAGAGCCTTTCATCTGGAGCATTGAGTTTTTGAGCAGAGAATTCGGGTGCCGGTTTGTTTATAAACGGAGATGGAATTTCATTGGGCTTAAGGTTTAATCCAAGAGCCAGAAAAACTGCCATGATGATGAATAATACTAAGGGGATTATGTATTTAAGCATTTATGATAATTTTTAACGACAATTTATTATAAAAAAAACTATAAAGATTTAATTATTTGTCAGGTGACAATTGAACTACTCGATATCTCCTATCAAAAGCTGCGAACAAACCACCGGCAGCCATAAAAACGGCACCCATCCATATCCAACGAATAAACGCTTTGTAATAAATTCTTAAGCTCCACGCACCTTGATCACCTAATGGTTCACCAATAGCAACAAACAAATCCCTAAACAGACCCGCATCAATTGCTGCTTCTGTCATAGGCATAGTTTGTACCTGATAAACTCGTTTCTGTGGTTCGAGTATGGCAACCTCTTTCCCTTCATGGCTGACTGTTACGAAAGCCTGTTGCGCCAAATAGTTTGGTCCTTTGGTTTGGGTGACACCTTTAAACTCAAAAATATAACCTGACATATCAATGGATTCACTTGGTTCCATGCGCACATCTTTTTCAATACTATAAACGCTTGTTAAAGTTATGCCGATCACAAATACGGCAATACCTAAATGCGCGATACTCATGCCGTAAAAACCAGCAGGAATTGTTTGAATTCGTTGCAATGAGAAACCTTTACTGCCAAGGCGATCAACAAAAGATAAGCCCGTCATAGCTATTGTCCATAATGCGAGCGTTAAACCTAAAGCCGCTGCCCATGAATAAACAGGCATTAATAATGGCAGTAGCAAGCCGCCTATTATACAAGCCGTTATAATCCAACGTACACGTAGCGCCAACTGCCCTATTGTGTCTTTTTTCCAGCGCAGTAACATACCAAAGCCCACAGCTAGAGCCAACGGAGCCATTAAAGGAATGAATATGGCATTAAAATAAGGAGGGCCTACAGAAATTTTGCCTAAACCTAAAGCGTCAATTACTAATGGATATAATGTACCCAATAAAATACTGGATGCAGTAACCACCAATAAAACGTTATTGAGTAAAATAACGGATTCTCGCGATACCAGCTCAAAAGTTGCACTACTTTTAACAGTAGGTGCTCTTACGGCATAAAGTAATAGAGAACCACCGACTACTACGGCCAAAAAAACAAGAATAAATAAGCCGCGTGTTGGATCACTGGCGAAAGCATGTACCGACGTTAAAACACCTGAACGAACAAGGAAAGTACCTAATAAACTTAACGAAAAAGCGAAGATTGCCAGCAATACAGTCCATGTTTTAAATACACCGCGTTTTTCAGTAGCCGCTAAAGAATGGATAAGAGCTGTGCCAACTAACCAAGGCATAAATGAAGCATTTTCGACTGGATCCCAAAACCACCAGCCACCCCAACCTAATTCGTAATAAGCCCACCAACTACCCAAGGCGATACCTAAGGTTAAAAACATCCAAGCCATATTTGTCCATGGTCTGGACCAGCGCGCCCAAGCAGCATCTAACCTGCCTTCAAGTAAAGCGGCAATGGCAAAGGCAAAAGCCACTGAAAATCCGACATAACCCATGTAAAGCATGGGAGGATGTATAGCAAGACCAGGATCTTGTAATAATGGATTTAAGTCGCGTCCTTCTAAAGGCGCAGGAAATAATCGCTCAAATGGATTTGAAGTGAACAATAAAAAAAGTATAAAACCGATGGATACTAACCCCATTACACCTAAAACACGAGCCAACGTAACCGCTGGAATGCTTTTACTAAATTTCGCAACCAAACCAGTCCAAATTGTCAGCACCAAACCCCATAATAATAGTGATCCTTCATGTGCCCCCCATACACCTGAAATTAAATACAAAGTGGGCAATGAAGTATTGGAATTAGTCGCAATATATTTAACAGAAAAGTCATGTGTCAAACAACTATAGGTTAGACAGCCATAAGACAAAGCCATAAATACGAATTGTGCGTAAGCCACCGGTTTTGCTACGGCAACCCATCCACTTAATCCTCGATAAGCACCGATAATAGGCAACGTACCCAATATTAGTGCCATACATAAGGCTAGTATCAGTAAAAATTGCCCTAGTTCTGGAATCATTCTATTGGCCTTTACTAGTTATTGACTTGTTTTTTAAACTATCTTTGACTTCTGGAGGCATATAATTTTCATCATGTTTAGCCAAAACTTCTTCAGCAACAAAAACCCCCTGATTATTTAATTTTCCGTGCGCTACAATCCCCTGCCCTTCCCGAAATAAATCTGGCAAAATCCCTGTATATTCAACAGTTACATCTTTACTAAAGTCTGTTAATTTAAATCGAACCATCATTCCATCATTAGGTCTTTCCACACTCCCTTTTATCACCATACCACCCAAACGAAAAAGAGCATCTTTAGGAGCCTTACCGCCTACAACATCTGTTGTAGAAAAAAAGTACATCAAATTATCATTAAAAGATCTTAGAGCAAAGCCTATTGCGATACTGGCACCTGCAACCATTATGGCAATTAGGATTAAACGTTTTTTTCTTGCTGGTTTCATCATCACTTATCGTTTCCGTTTTAAACTTTGGCGAAAAAACTGTTTTCGTTGCACAATAGGAATAATGATATTAAGCAATAAAACTAATAAAGTAAGACCATATGAAGTCCACACATAAAAAGCGTATCCACCCATAGCGAAAAATTCTTGCATGCTCATCATTTACTCTCAAGTAGCATTGTTTTAACCCATTGCGAGTTACGTTCGCGTCTTAATAGTTCTATGCGTACTCGTTGTAGTAAAGCAATTAAATAATAAAACTTGAATGATAACGCCATGAATAAGAGAGGTATCAGCATACTGACATGAATTGATGGTTTGTCCATTTTTGTAACGGTAGGCCCTTGGTGTAAAGTATTCCACCATTCGACTGAATAATGAATGATTGGGATATTAACAACTCCCACTAAAGCCAATATTGCAATTGCCTTGGAAGCTACTCGTTTATCATCAATCGCGCCATATAATCCAATTACACCTAGATATAAAAACAATAATATTAATTCTGAAGTTAAGCGCGCATCCCATACCCACCAAGTTCCCCACATGGGTTTTCCCCATAATGAACCAGTAACTAAAGCAATGAAAGTAAAACTGGCACCAATAGGTGCACTACTAATAGCCATTATTTCTGCCAGTTTAATTCGCCAAATTAATCCAATAGCAGCAGTTATGGCCATAGCTACGTAAATGAATAATGACATCCATGCGCTTGGGACATGTATATATATAATCCGATAACTGTCACCTTGTTGATAATCGGCAGGCGCCAGATAGAGACCACCATAGAGACCAGCAGCAGATAATAAAGCGAATATAACTATCAGCCATGGCATTACACATTCTGTAAATACATAAAAATGTGGAGGTGATGCCATGCGATGAAAAAATCGAACAACTGCATTTGGAACTAAAAACATATGAGAATAATGAAATTAAGTTTAATTTATGTATTGAAGAGACAACTTGTTTATTAGTTAGTTAGCAATAATTTACAGGGTAGTTGAAAACTAAATTGCTTTACATTTACTAAGAAATTTTAGTTGCCAAAATATCAACTCAGCTTGTTTCCATGTAGATCAGTCACAGCCGCATTAGCGACACCACGTACTTTAATATTATTTTTGATAAAACCAGCATAATTTTCATGTAGATGACCATGAAAAATTGTTTTTACGCCCATTGCATGTGCTAGTTCACCAATGACTTTAAATCCATGTCGATGCGACCCCGGTGCTTCATGAGATACAAGAATATCAGCTTTAAGCGTTTTTAACGCTTCAAATTCATCATACCAAATTGCAGATTTATATTTTAAAGGGATATCGCAATTCAATAGATTTGGTAGCAAATTATCTAAATAATGTTGTTTTCCTAACCATTTTGGTTGTTGTGGTGGATACCAAACTCTACCTAGGAAAACTCCACTCAAACCTACGATTCTTAAGCCCGCAATTTCAGTGACTTTTAAATGTAAATTTCTATCTGAATAAGCTGAATTGAATAAATTGCTATACTTAGTCGGCGTTTCAAAATCATGATTTCCTGCAATCCACCAGACTTCAGTTAAATCGTCAATTTCTTTTAAACAAACATCTAATGGTATATCCAGATCATAATCACCCAATAAAACAACTGCTTGGGGATGGTATTTATGAACAGCAGCTATTAATGGTTTAAAATTACCATGAGGATCACCAGCAAATAATATTCTCTCATGTTGACTCATCGCATCTTCTTTTCTTAGTATGGTGATTAGAAACTCAACAAGTCAACAATGATGTCTACATTATGAAAATAACATCTATTTTAATTTGTCCATAATAATAAAATGCAAAAAATTTTATTTTACATAATGGACGGTCTTGTCATGAATTAAACTATTTCCCTAGCCTTGATGAAGGCAGCTCTAAAATCGAGAAATAATGGGGTTTTTGTTTCAAGCATTGATTTTAGCATGTTATGTTGGAGTTGATATTTAACATTGCCAACCGCCAAAGCACCAACGCCAACAGCACCTTTGGAATTAATTGCATGAGTTAATGATACGCCTAAATCATTTCGCTTAATACCTTCTATTCCCATTGGAGGAACAGCATTAACATCGCCCGCTACTTTCAATTGATTGGCTTCTTTAAGAACAAGAGAATTTAATACTTGCACCCCTGCTTTGGCGGCACTAAATATAATATCCACATCAGCTATCAAGTTGATTTTATCACTGTCATTATTGGCACATACACCAGTGAGTGCACACCCAAAACGTCGATTATAGGTTTTAGCAACCTCTGCTGCAGCTTCATTAGATAAGTGATCAACTAAGTATGTGTCTGCACCTGCTAATGAGGCTATGATACCTGTAGCAATGCCAACAGGGCCTGTTCCACCAAAAACAAGTACTTTTGAGTCTTTAAGTTCTTTCCCATGTTTTATTTTTAGTTCTTTTTCTACGCAAGCAACCAAAGCTGCTGCTGTTGTAAAAGCACCACTAGGGTCAGCAAAAACAGACACTTCAAAAGGGGGAACCATAGCTTGCTGACATGCATCCAACATATCAATAGCCAATCCCAAGTCACGACCACCGATAAAGATACCTGTTCGTTTAATACCCGCAGGCGATCTGGAGAAAATAGTATCTTGAGTTAGCCTATTAACACTGTCCAATTTAACATTACTATAAGGCACGAGAACATCAAAACCTGCATCCATAGCCATATTGACATCGAATGGACTATTATTTGGCATGGGGTCAAGCATATGCAGAATGCTGCGCTTCTCCATTAAAGATCCTTTAGGTAAAATTACCGTTCAAACTTAGAATAGGGTTAACTATTCGATTTAATATAATCTCTAGCAATTTCAAAAGCATGTTCAAAATGCAAATAAACTGGCTTTTCACTACTGATCATTTTTTTCAATAAACGATTTTGAGCTTGATACTTTATATTCCCAATAGCCAAAGCGCCTATACCAACTGCACCACTAATGGACCCTTCAATTAGCGTGCCGTTATGAAAAGCATCAACACCAGCGATACCAGCAGGTGGCACTGCATTAACATCTGCCGCCACTTTAAGTTGAGGGGCTAATGCGATAAGTGCGGCACTCAATAATTCAATACCAGCAGCACCTGTTGCGAAAACAACATCGGCTGTTTTGATGTATTCAGATTTATCAGAATCTGCACCAGCCGTAATGGTAATTTTACCGTCTCCAAATTCATTGCTACACATATCAGCAATATGCTGAGCTTTTTCGAGTTGTCTACCGATAATTCTAACGTTTGCACCTGCTTGCGCCGATATAACAGCTGCTGCTTGACCTACTGGCCCAGTTCCACCTAAAGCGAGTATGTTTTTGCCAGCCAATGTCGTATTAAATTTTGTAATTAACTCATGTTCGACAGCTGCAACCATCCCAGCCGCTGTAGTAAAAGCACCACTAGGATCAGCAAAAACGGAAACTTCAAAAGGGGGAACCATTGAACGTTTAGCCGAATTTAGCATATCCATTGCTTGCTTGGTGTCACGACCACCAATAAAAATACCAGTTCGTTTTAGATTTTTTGTACTACGAGAAAAAATTGCATCCTGCACCAAACCTTGAATCTCGCTGGCCTCAACATTGGTATAAGGAAGTGCTGAAACCCAGCCAGCATCTAACGCCATATTGACGTCGAAAGGACTAAGATTTTTAGCTGTGGTTAGCATGTGTAAAATAAATGGTTTTTCCATGATATCTCCTTGTAGTATTTAACCGCAAAGTATAAAAGAAAATCTAACAGATTAACAATGTACTTAATAATATTCACTCAAAACGATAAGTTACTATATTTTTTAGAATGATTATTTTGAAATATTACCCAATCATTCCTTTAAGTGCATAAAGTAATTCAAGCGCTTCCCGTGGTGTAAGGTTATCAGGTTTTATTTCTTCAAGTAATGATACAGCAGGATGGTTTTCAATCGTTGAAAACAAATCGAGTTGATTAACACCAGTTGCTACTTGTTGAGAGTGGTAAGCCTGGTCTTCTAAATATTTTAATTTTGTTTTAGCTTTTTCTATAATCGATTTTGGGACACCGGCTAATGCAGCCACTTGCAGTCCATAACTTTGACTTGCTGGTCCGTCTTTAACGTTATGCAGAAATATAATCTTATCACCATACTCCATTGCAGTTAAATGAACATTATGGATAGTCTTTTGCTCTTCAGCCAACGTGGTTAATTCAAAATAATGCGTTGCGAATAAAGTAAAAGCTTTAGTTTCTTTAGCCAAATAATCTGCACAAGCCCAAGCTAAGGATAACCCGTCAAAAGTGCTAGTACCCCGCCCTATTTCATCCATTATGATGAGACTGTTAGAGGTAGCATTGTGCAAAATATTTGCCGTCTCCGTCATTTCAACCATAAATGTCGAACGCCCACTAGATAAATCATCAGATGCCCCTATTCGGGTGAATATTTTATCTACAGGGCCGCAGATTAAATTTTTGGCTGGCACATAACAACCAATATGAGCAATTATGACAATAAGCGCAGTTTGTCTCATATATGTTGATTTGCCGCCCATATTAGGACCAGTAACCACTAACATTCGACGCTGATTGGAAAACAGCAGATCATTTGAGACAAAAGGAGTGTCAGATACTTGTTCAACAACTAAATGCCGTCCGCCTTCTATAGAGATACCGGATACACTCACTAATGATGGTTGTGCTAAATTTAAAGCCACAGCACGTTCGGCAAAATTAACCAACACATCAAGTTCGGCCAAGGCGGAAGCACATACTTGTAGAGAAGTTATTTGATTTGCCAGATGAATAAGTAACTCTTCATACAAGGCTTTTTCATAAGAAAGTGATTTCTCTTTGGCGCTAAGTACTTTATCTTCAAAAGATTTTAACTCTTCTGTAATATACCGCTCAGCACCTTTTAAAGTTTGTTTTCGCGTATAATGTATGGGTACCTTATCAGCATTTAAATTCGAAATTTCAATGTAATAGCCGTGCACTCGATTGTAATTAACTTTAAGAGAAGTGATACCTGTTGCTATTTTTTCGCGGTTTTCCATATCAATCAGAAACTGATCAGCATTCTGGCTTAAATCACGTAACTCATCCAACTCTTGGTTATAACCCCTAGCAATAACGCCACCGTCACGTATTAAAACAGGAGGGTTTTCAATAATAGCTTGTTGAAGTAACTTCAATATAGTCGGCTGTTCCCCAATTTCAGCACATAACTGTACTATTTTTATATTTTTACTTGTACTAAGCATCTGCTGTAATGCTGGTAATACAGCCAGTGTATTGCGCAATACTAATAAATCCCGTGGACGTGCTGATTTTAATGCAATACGGGAACTAATTCTTTCAATATCACCAACCTGTCTTAAGTGAATTTGAATATCTTGATATAAGTTCTCTGCAAGTAAAATATCTATTATTTCGTAACGATTTTTTAGGATTTTATGATCACGTAGAGGTCTATTAATCCAACGCCTTAAACAACGACTACCCATTGCCGTAACGGTTTTATCCAATACACCAAATAAAGTATGTTGAAGAAGCCCCGATGGATGATAGTCCAACTCAAGATTTCTCCGACTAGCACTATCCAATAAAATACTGTCTGAGCTATCCTCAATTTTTATGCCTTGAATATGGGGTAGTGCCGCCTGCTGGGTGTCTTTAACATATTGTAAAAGAGCTCCAGCAGCTCCGATAGCAGCTGTCAAAGTATCACAACCAAACCCTTTCAAATCAAGCGTATTAAACTGAGATAAAACCCGTTGTCTGGCGCTATCCAGCTCATAATGCCACGGAGGCCTTCTACATAATCCTGTTCGTTGTTGCAAGCTCAATGGCAACACCCAATCTTCACTAAACAAAAGTTCAGATGGATTAAGTCGACTAAGCTCACTGAGTAATTGATCTTCAGAATTTACCTGCTGCAATATAAAACGACCACTTGTAACATCTAGACTGGCAATTCCATACATTTTATCTTGCAAACAAATTGAAACTAATAGGTTATCTTTACGGTCTTCAAGCAATGCATCATCAGTGACAGTAGCAGGCGTAACAATGCGAACCACTTTGCGTTCAACAGGTCCTTTACTGGTAGATGGCTCACCTATTTGCTCACAAATTGCAATCGATTCACCATACTTTAGTAACTTAGCAAGATACCCTTCAGCAGAATGATAGGGTATACCGGCCATAGGTATCGGTAGACCTAACGTTTGACCGCGACTGGTTAAAGTTATATCCAGTAAGTGAGAAGCTTTTTTGGCATCATCAAAAAATAACTCATAAAAATCCCCCATTCGATAAAATAGAAGAGTGTCAGGGTGTTCTGCTTTGATGCGAAAATATTGCTGCATCATTGGTGTATGCTGATCAGCGATTTTTTGTTTTATAATCATGGTTATATTCTATCTGAAGTCGAGACATGCCACATCATGGATTATGAACTGTTCGAACTATCACAACAATTGGGTCAATTATTAAAATCCCAAAACAAAATCATTACGACTGCGGAATCATGTACGGGCGGTTGGATTGCTCAAGTTATAACAGAAGTTGCAGGCAGCTCCGCTTGGTTCGATCGAGGATTTGTAACGTACAGTAATGAATCAAAAATAACAATGTTAGGAGTAAAAAGTGCCACACTTGATACATACGGTGCGGTTAGTTCAGAAACAGTAACTGAAATGGCTAACGGCGCATTAATCAATAGCAATGCTAACTGTGCAATTGCTGTCTCAGGTATTGCAGGACCAACTGGAGGCACAGATGATAAACCGGTGGGAACCGTTTTTATAGCCTGGGCTAATAAAAACCAGGTCAGCAGAATATTGCAAGTTAGACTAAATGGAAATAGATATGATATTAGAAGAGAAGTAGTGAAAATTGCAATTAAAGGTGTCATCTAACCAACACCTCATCGTTTTTTT
>Ga0192647_100881_pt1 | contig 20457 bp, 19 predicted proteins | sample LauGreFa1BDMLBSN_2_FD_133046 | JGI IMG/M metagenome (GOLD analysis project Ga0192647, IMG submission 133046) | Freshwater lake microbial communities from Lake Michigan, USA - Fa13.BD.MLB.SN - reassembly | ecosystem: Environmental > Aquatic > Freshwater > Lake | place: Lake Michigan, USA...
TGACCTGCCCCCCACTAGCCGTACCAAGCTGAGGTTAGTAAAGTCCGTCAAACTGGAGCAAGACGGACATGAAGAAGAGCAGATTTACCGACGAACAGATCATTGGCTTTCTCAAACAGGCCGAGGCTGGTATGCCAGTCAAGGAACTGTGCCGCAGTGGCGGGTTCAGTGATGCCACGTTTTACAAATGGCGAGCCAAGTACGGTGGCATGGAGGCATCCGACGCATCCAAGCTGCGGGGATTGGAATCCGAGAACGCCAAGCTCAAGAAATTGCTGGCCGAAGCCCACCTGGATATCCACGCCTTGAAGAGCGTGTTTGGGGTAAAGCACTAGCCCCACAGGCCAAGCGTGAAGCGATTCGCAAGATGATCGAACTGTTTGATCTCTCCGAACGCCGAGCATGCCGTCTTGTGGGGCTAAGCCGGGACAGTTATCGACATGAGCCTGAAGCCAGTGCTCAGACGCAAGCCCTGAGCGGCCGCATTGTGGAGATCGCACATCAACGTCGCCGCTTTGGCTATCGCCGGGTCCATGACCTACTGCGACCAGAGTTTCCAAGTGTGAATCACAAGCGGGTGTATCGGCTTTATCGCAATGCCAATCTGGCCGTTCGCAAGCGCAAAAAGGCTAAGCGCCCCATGCATGAGCGTGTGCCGCTGCAATTGGCCACAAGGGTGAATCAAGTTTGGAGCATGGACTTTGTGTCCGACAGTCTGAGCAACGGTCGTCGCCTGAAGTATTTGACCGTTGCAGATGATTTCAGCCATGAGTGCGTTGATATCACTGTTGACTATGGAATCTCGGGCCAGTATGTCACAAGGTTGCTGGATCAAGCAGCTCTATTTCGTGGCTACCCACAGGTGGTGAGAACCGACAACGGGCCGGAATTCACAAGTCGAGCGTTTCTGGCTTGGGCGCAAAGCCATGGGATTCGACACATTCTGATTCAACCAGGGCGCCCCATGCAGAACGGCTACATCGAGAGTTTCAACGGCAAGTTCCGAGACGAACATCTCAACGAACACTGGTTTCAAACACTGCAGCAGGCCCGGCTAGCATTGGCCAGTTGGCGGAAGGATTACAACGAGATCCGGCCACATAGCAGTCTGGGTCGGATACCTCCGGCTCAATTCGCGCAGCAACATCGCTTGGCAGCAAGCAGTGACGCTGTTTCATCAACCATCAAAATCGATTAACCTTGAACCGGACTTGCTACTTTTGAATGGTATGGCTAACGGGGGCAGGTCAACCCAAACCGATACTGCCGGCTATCGAGTCAGCGCCATGACTATCCTGGGCGATAGGAACTAGTCATGACACTGGTCGCTAAGCTGTTGGAAACCTGCAGGTCATACATCGAGTGGTATTTCATTACAGGCTCGATAGCCATGGCTCTTCTGACAAACGCCAGCGCACAAAGCCTGTTTGTTTTTTATAGATGTGGAGCGATTCCAAGGTCACACTGGAAATTGGCCTGAATTTCATTGGGTCTTCCCCTTTTGTGGCCTAATTTACTCATGTCAGCGCTATCCAATTCGTTTTTCTATACGGGTGCCAAGCGGTTTGTGACCAGGTTGGCACATATTTCTGTGGTCAATAGGTTCCTCTGCTTGCTCGGTATCTTAGCGCTGCTGTCCATGAACTTGACCCTGTCATCTGCCCCATCGGCTCAGCATGCGGTGCATTTTTCGTCTCTAGTCGAATACACCATGCCCAGCCCCGGCCAGGGTGGGGATGCCAGAATGCTGGTCAATGACCACGCCTCTGCCCTAGAGGCTGAAGTGTCCGACACGGAGTGGCGTCGATATCCCGAGACCCTGAGCGGGTCAGCGCTGTCTGCGCGCCGCACGAGGCCGTTGCCGGCATCGTCTATGCCTGAGGATTGGCTCACTCCACCCGGGTTGAGGCCACCCATCGCGGCACTCTGACCTGATCAGACGGCCTCTGTCTCAAGAGGTCATTCTCTAACGGTTGATATGGATGAAGTGAATCATGCGAATGAGGCGTATCGTAGGCTTGTGTTTGGTTTTACAAACATCCTGGGTGTTGGCCCAGACGCCGCTGGCAGCTGTTGGGCCGACCTACTCGGTGGCTGAGCTGGTGCGAACCGTGCTGGCATTCAACCCAGCGCTGAATCTGGCACAACTCGGGCAGGTTCAGGCGCAGGCCGCCTTGGAAACGGCGAAAGCGCTGCCCAACCCACGACTTGAGTGGAGTGGGGGTCGTGCGCAGGCTCCTTTGAGCACGGCGCAGGGGGCGATTTCAAGCTGGGGTGCTTCCCAGCTGCTGGAAAATCCGCTCGTTCGAGAGGCGCGGAGTTCGGTTGCCCGCGAGGGCGTCGCCTACCAACAGGTCCAGATCCTGCAAACCCAGCGTGAAGTGATTGCGCATGTGCGGCTCCTGGCCTATGAAAAGGTGTTGCGTCAGGAGGAGGTCCAGGCTGCCAGCGAAGGCTTGATCCTGCTGGAGCAAACCAAAGATCGCGTGCGTTTGCGCGTCAACAGCGGAGAAGCGCCGCGCTATGAAATCATCAAGGCCGATGCGGAGGCCATTCATGCTCGACAGCGGCAGCAAACGGCGCAGTTGGCATTGGAGCAGACCCGCATCCGCTTGAACCAGTTGGCCGCAGGACAGTTGCCCACGGGGTGGCGCCTGCGTGCCAGTCTCGAGGACCCTCTGCCGACGCTAGATCGCGAGACCTTGCGGGGGACGGTTCGCAGCGAAAACGCAGAGCTCAAAGCATTGCGGACCGAGGTCGAACGACAGCGTGCGCGTGTGCGTGAAGCGCAAGCGAGTCGCTGGCCAGGTGTAGAAATTCGCTATGCGCAAACCCGAGAGCCCGAGGTACGACAGGGGCTGGTGGGCGCCAGCATTCAAATGCCGCTGCTTGATCAACGTCAGGGCCCCCTGGCGGAGTCGCGTGCGGAACTGATGCGCGCACAAACCCGGTTGGAGTCTCGTGAAAGCGAGTTGACATTGCAACTCGATGCCGCTTGGGCGGCCTTGGAGATGGCACGCCTGCGAGTCGACAGCCTGGGCAGTGGCGCCATACGCGAAGCCGAGGCTGCACTGCGCGTGTCCGAGGCGGCTTACCGCTTTGGCGAGCGCGGAATTTTGGATGTGCTGGATGCGCAACGGGTGCTGCGCAGTGTGCGCGCCGACCTGCTGCAAGCCCGTTTTCAATTGCAGGCCGCTGCCATCGAGATTGATGTGTTGACTGGGCGCGAATTCGCCCAGCCATGAACGAATTGGATCCATGACATGAAAAACTCATTGCTCACTTACCCGCGCCTGGGCTCCTGCATGTTGCTGTGTGGGGTGCTGATGTTGTCCGCCTGCGATCGTACCCAGGCACCCGCTGCACCGGCCGCCGCACGCAGCGACCCCTCTGTGGTTCGGGTCACCCCCGAGATGGCTCGAAATTTCAAGGTGGCGTCCCTGACCATTGAGACGCTGGATTCCTCGCAAGAAATCACCGGTCGGATCGAAGCCAACGACCAATGGGTGACCCGTATCGGTGCCTCGGTCACCGGCCGAGTCACCGAAGTCCTGGCAGATGTGGGCCACCGGGTGTCGGCAGGCCAGGTCCTGGCGCTGCTGAGCAGCCCAGAATTGACACAGTCGCAGCTGAATTACTTGCGAGCGCATGCTGCAACCTCACTGGCCGAGCGCGCGGTGGATCGTGCGAGACAGTTGATCCAGGCCGACGTCATTGGATCTGCCGAGTTGCAGCGGCGCGAGTCTGAACTCTCCATCGCACGTGCAGAGTGGCGCGCGGCTACCGATCAACTGCGGTTGCTAGGGCTGTCGGACGCGTCCATTGAACGGCTGCGAGAAAAAGGTCAGCTGTCATCTGTGACCAACATCATGGCCACCCGCTCCGGGGTGGTGGTCGAGCGTAAAGTCAGTTCGGGACAGGTGGCACAACCGGGGGACCCCTTGTTCACCGTGGCCGATTTGTCCCGTGTGTGGGTGGTGGGTGCCTTGCCCGAGCAAGCGGCTGCATCGGTACAGCTCGACCAGTCCGTGGACATTGAAGTCCCGGCTTTGGGTTCACGCCATTTCAATGGCAAAGTGGTGTTTATCAGCGACACGATTCACCCTGAGACCCGCACCTTGACGGTTCGCACACAAGTTGACAACCCCAAGGGCACCCTGAAGCCCCAGATGCTGGCCACCTTGCGTATCACAGGCCAGCCGGTGCAACAACTTGCCATCCCGGAAGCATCCGTGGTTCGCGAAAACGACCGTGACTATGTCTACGTGCAAACCGCACCAGGCCAATTCAAGCTAACGCCGGTGACCCTGGGCAGCAGCTCGCGCGGTCTGCGCGCTGTCCAGCAAGGTTTGAACGAAGGAGCGCAAGTGGTGGTGGAGGGCGCCTTTCATTTGAACAACGAGCGCAAGCGCGCCGAGCTGGAGTGAGACCATGCTGAACGCCCTGATTCGCGCTGCGCTGACGCAGCGCTTAGTGGTGGCTGCTTTGGCGCTCATGTTGTGCGCCTTTGGCTTGCGCGAAGCCACGCGTTTGTCGGTTGACGCCTTTCCTGACGTCACCAACGTCCAGGTGCAAATTGCGACTGAAGCCACCGGACGATCACCTGAGGAAATCGAGCGGTTTGTCACGGTGCCCTTGGAAATCGCACTCACCGGCTTGCCTGGGTTGACTGAAATGCGCTCCTTGAACAAGAGCGGCTTGTCCATCATCACCCTGGTGTTCACAGACAATACGAATGTCTTTTTTGCCAGGCAATTGGTCACCGAGCGGCTGATTGAAGTCGCGTCCCGCATGCCACAGGGCATCACCCCTGTGTTGGGCCCTGTGTCAACGGGCTTGGGCGAGGTGTACCAGTACACCCTGGATCATCCCAAGGACGGTGAGCGCGAGTTGTCGCCAGCCGAGCTGGCGGAACGGCGGATCGTTCAGGACTGGGTGGTTCGGCCCCTGTTGCGCTCCATTCCTGGGGTGGCAGAAATCAATTCGCAGGGGGGCTATGTCCGACAGTACCAGGCTTTGGTCAAGCCAGACCGGTTGACTCACTACAACGTGACCATCCAGCAGGTGTATGAGGCGATCGCCCACAACAATGCCAACTCCAGCGGCGGCATCTTGCCCCAACGCGCAGAGCAATACCTGATTCGGGGCGTGGGCCTGATTCGCAGCCTGGAGGACATTGGCAACATCGTGGTGCGTGAGCAAAATGGCACGCCGGTTTTCGTGAAGAACCTTGCCGAGGTTACCCTGGGCCACGAAGTTCGTCAGGGCGCCATCATCAAGGGCGGCTATACCGAATCGGTGTCGGGTATCGTGCTGATGATGCGCGGAGGCAACGCCAAGGAAGTGGTGTCTCGTGTGAAACAGCGGGTGAATGAAATCAATGCCAAGGGCATGTTGCCGGGGGGCTTGCAAATCGTGCCCTACTACGACCGCACCGAGTTGGTGGATGCCGCGCTGTGGACAGTCGGCAAAGTGCTGATCGAGGGCATTTTCCTGGTGGTCATCGTGCTCTTTATCTTTTTGGGGGACGTTCGCTCCAGCTTGATTGTGGTGGCCACCTTGGTGATCGCACCACTGACCACCTTCATTCTGATGAACCGCTATGGCATCTCGGCCAATCTGATGTCCTTGGGCGGGCTGGCCATCGCGATTGGGTTGATGGTGGACGCCACGGTGGTGGTGGTGGAGAATGTGTTTCACCGGTTGGGGCAAGCTGGCAACAGCGGGGGATCCCGTTTGCGGTTGATTTTGGATGCGACCCAGGAGGTGGCCACCCCCACCATTTTTGGTATCGTCATCATCATCCTGGTGTTCTTGCCCTTGATGACCTTGCAAGGCATTGAGGGCAAGCTCTTTGCACCCCTGGCCTTGACCATTGCCATGGCTCTTGCCGTGTCTCTGGTGGTGTCGCTGGTCTTGTCGCCGGTGCTTTGCTCCTACATCCTCAAGGGGGGTGCGGACCACGACACGCGCGTGATCGCATTTCTGAAGACCCGCTACCTCCAGTTGCTGGATCTTGCGTTGAACCGGCAGCGCGCCACCATCTGGATTGCGGTGCTGTTGCTGATGGGTTCTCTGGCGCTGTTTCCGTGGCTGGGCAAATCCTTTATGCCCACCATGAAGGAAGGCGCGCTCACGCCACAGATCAACCGCGTCCCCAGCATCTCGCTGGACGAATCCATTCAGCTGGAAATGGCTGCCATGCGCACCATTGCCCAAGTGCCAGGTGTACGCATGGTGGTGTCCAAGCTAGGTCGAGGCGAGTCGCCAGCCGACCCCGCGGGACCCAACGAATCGGACCCCATTGTGTTGCTGGATCCCACATCCAAGCGAACGCAAGACGAAATCGACGAAGACATCCGCCAACGGCTTTCAACCATTCCTGGCGTTCAGATCGTGCTGTCCCAACCCATCTCTGAGCGTGTGGATGAAATGGTGACAGGCGTCAGATCTCAATTGGCCGTGAAAATTTTCGGAGACGACTTGTATCAGTTGAAGCAAGTCTCCGAGCAGGTAGCGCGGCTCTTGCGCAGCGTGCCTGGCTCGCGCGACATTCGCATCGAACGTCTGTCGGGCCAACAGGCGCTGACCATCGACATTGATCGCAAGGCCATTGCGCGTTACGGCATCAACGTGTCTGCTGTCCATGACCTGATTGAGACCGCCATCGGCGGCAAAGAGGTGGGCTCAATTTTTGAGGGAGAGCGGCGTTTTGCCATCGCGGTGCGCTTTCCTGAGAATGCCCGAAATTCCATTGCGGATATTCGCAACATGTTGCTGCGCACCCCTGATGGTCAGATGGTGCCGCTCTCAGCCATTGCCAGTATCGAGTTGCGCGACGGTCCCGCACAAATCAGCCGCGAAAGCGCCAAGCGACGCGTGGTGGTTGGGGCCAATGTGGAGGGCCGTGACCTGGGAGGTTTTGTCCGCGAGGTGGAGCAGCGCATGGCACAAGACATCCGCCTGCCCGAGGGTTTTGAGGTGAAATTTGGTGGGCAGTTTGAAAACATGGAGCGCGCCATGAGTACCTTGTCGGTGATTGTGCCCATCACCATCGCAGCCATTTTCTTTTTGCTGTTCCTGCTCTTCAATTCTTTGAAGCTGGCCTCCTTGATCATCTTGGTGTTGCCATTCGCATCGGTGGGCGGCGTCTTGGGGTTGGCACTTACACGAGAATATCTGAGTGTGCCCGCGTCGGTGGGCTTCATTGCCTTGTGGGGGATTGCGGTGCTCAATGGCGTGGTGTTGGTCAGCTGCATTCGCCGTTTGCGCGAGGAGGGCATGGCCGTCATGGCAGCGGTTCGTGAGGGCTGTATCCAGCGATTTCGACCGGTGATGATGACGGCAACCGTGGCCTTGCTGGGGCTTGTGCCCTTCCTGTTTGCCTCAGGGCCAGGATCGGAAGTTCAAAAGCCACTGGCCATTGTGGTGATCGGTGGTCTGCTCTCTTCCACCTTGCTGACCTTGGTGGTCTTGCCCGCCCTGTACCGTTGGTTTGATGACTCGCCTATTGAAGGATGACAACATGAGAAACATGGTAGAAATTCGCGCGATCTTTCGTCCCAAACGCCTGCCGCGCTTGCGTGAGGCATTGCGCGCTATTCCCAATTTTCCGGGCGTGACGGTTTTCAAGGCCGAAGGTTTCACGGCCCCCGCGATGACCTCTAAGCTCTCGGTGCGCGAGGAGTTGACGGACTTTTCGGACAAATTGATGCTGTGTGTATTGGCCGATGAAGACAGCGTCGAGACCATTCGAAAGACGATCCTGGACAACTGCAAAACAGGGCAGGTAGGCGATGGCATCGTCTGGACTGTTCCCATTGCCACCATGCACCGCATTCGCAATGGGTCTGATATGCAGCAAGTTGACTAATGGACCTGAGTGGGGTGGTGTGCCTATGAAAATCTGCATATTCGGTGCTGGAGCGATCGGTGGGTACCTGGCTGCGCGCCTCTTGAAGTCCACGCCTCATGAGATTTCTGTGGTGGCGCGGGGGGCGCAGTTGCATGCTATTCGCACACGTGGTCTGCGCTTGGTCACACCCAGTGAAGATTTTGTGGTCTCCCCGCATGCCGCCACCGACCGTGCACAAGACCTGCCCCCGCAAGACCTGGTGTTTGTCACGCTCAAAACGCATGCCCAAGCTGCAGCAGCCTCGGACATTGCCGACTTGCTTTCGGGTGGAGGCAGCGCGGTCTTTGTCAACAATGGCATCCCCTGGTGGTGGACGTATGGAGTCAATGGCGATGCAGGTCAGAGTTTGCCCCGTCTCGACCCTGAGGGGGCTTTGTGGCAGCAGGTCCAACCTCAGCGCGTGATGGGTTGCGTGGCCTTTTCGGCCAATGCGGTGGTTGAACCCGGTGTGGTTCGGCACACGGCCAACAATCGCTGGGTGTTGGGTGAACCTGGCGGACAGGCAAGCGAGCGCCTGGCGCAAGCCGTCGCGCTGCTGCGCCAGTCTGGACTCAACACCGAATCCAGCGACCGACTTCGCCAGGTCATCTGGAGCAAGCTGCTGCGTAACGCAGCCATGAACTCACTCTGTGCGCTCACGCGGGTCTCGGTGGACCAACTGGCTGTTGTGCCCGGCATGATGGACTTGTACAGCACGCTGGTGCAAGAGATCGCTGCGATTGCTGCCGCACAAGGCTACGCGTTGGGTGACGAGGTGAGCGCCGCCCAACAGGTGCCCCTGCTGGGCGCTGCGATCGACGGCACCCAAAGCGCTCGAATCAAACCGTCGATGTTGCAGGACATCGAAGCGGGTCGTCGCATCGAGGTAGAAGCCATTGTCGGTCAGGTACAAGTCCTGGCGCGCGCCGGTCGCGTTGTCACCCCTGTGCTCGACGCTTTGGTTCCCTTGCTGCGTGCGCTGGATCTGGCGCAATCGTCCAAGATGACGCTGCCAGCTTAGCACTGAAGCATTCCCTCACTGGGCTTCGAGTCGGGCAGTTCGACTCAGACCGTCGGCCCCCTGTAGGTAGAGGGCTGCAGATCTGCCACGGTGGAAGCCCGCCGTTTCAACCAGTATTGGTACGCTGGCGCCAGCAAATCAAACTGAGGATCGCAGCCCAGTTTCTGCGCGGCATCAACGGCCCAATTGGGGTTGTAGAGCATTTCTCGCGCCAGCGCGATCAGATCGGCACGGCCTTCACGCAAGATGCTCTCCGCTTGCTCGGCGTGCACGATCAATCCAACGGCCATGGTCTGAATGCCTGCCTCGCGGCGGATCTGTTCCGCGTAGGGCACCTGATATCCGTAGGTGGGTTTCAGTGCGCCGACCGGGGGTTTGCCCAGCAAACCTCCCGAACTGCAGTCGATCACATCCACCCCCAGGGGCTTGACCAGTCGGGCCAGCGCCACACTTTGGGCGGGGCCCCAGCCTGCATCATCTTCAGCAGACAGTCGCAAAAACAGAGGTTTGTGTTGGGGCCAATGGGCTCGTACACTTTCCACAACCTCTATGGCAAAGCGCATCCGATTGAGCTCGGATCCACCGTAGGCGTCGGTTCGTTGATTGGCCAGCGGCGACAAAAACTCATGCAGCAAAAAGCCATGCGCGCCATGGATTTCCACCACATCGAATCCGGCCAGGTGTGCACGCCGGGCGGCTTGCCCCCAAGCCTGCACCACATCGCTGATGTCGGCAATGCTCAAAGCGTGGGGCACAGGCGAGTGCTCGTCAGCAGGCAGTGCACTGGGTGCCACGATCTGCCATTCGTCCCAATCCTCCACGCCTTCGGCCTGGGCCATGTCGCGTGTCAGCGGTTGCATGCCTTCCCAGGGGCGTTGTGTGCGCGACTTGCGGCCCGAATGACCCAGTTGAATGCCTGCTGCCGATCCGCAGTGGTGCAGCAAATGGACAATTTGAGACAGTTTGGGGATGAAGTCATCACGCCACAGCCCAAGGTCGCCTACGGTGCCGCAACCGCGTCGCTCCACCTTGGTCGACTCCAGCATCACCAGCCCTGCGCCACCGGCCGCAAACCGGCCCGCATTCATCAAATGCCAGTCGGTGGCGAATCCTTGTTGGGCGGCATACTGATGCATGGGGGCCACCACCACGCGATTTTTCAGGGTCAGTTCGCGCAGAACCAAAGGGGAAAACAGCAGGGGAGTGGTCATGGGGGATTTCAACAATCAAGCTACGGACATTCAACTCCAAGCAGTGGTTGCAAGGGTAGTTGAGCACATAATAACTTCAGCTTGCCCATCCGAGCGGCACACAAAATTTTGGAGCAACACATGTCATCAAACCGTGGTCACACACTCTCCCGTCGTCGACTGTTGAATGTCGGATTGTTGGGCGCTGCCAGCCTGTCTGTGCCGGCACTGGCGCAAAGCACGTACCCCAGCCGACCCATTGTGCTGATTGTCCCTTTTCCACCGGGTGGAGTCACCGATCTGGTCGGCCGCGAGTTGGCCAAGCGACTGACGGATGCTTTGGGTCAAAGCGTCGTCGTGGAGAACCGAGCCGGGGCAGGGGGCAACATCGGCACAGCAGCTTTGGCAAAAGCAGCCCCGGACGGCCATACCCTTGGCGTGATGACGGTCAGTGCAATGTCCATTGCCCCGCACATTCATAAATCGTTGTCGTTTCAGCCGCTCAAAGATTTCACGCCCATTTGCAACATCGTCAACACGCCGGGTGCGATTGTTGCGGGGCTCAAAACCCCCTATCAAAATTTGCAGGATTTGATCAAGGCCGCCAAGGCTGCACCTGGGCGCATTTCTTACGCCAGCGTGGGGCTGGGCTCGCTGCCCCATCTGGCCGCGGAAATGCTTGCCCAGCAGGCCGGCGTTCAACTGTTGCATGTGCCGTACAAGGGCGCTGCGCCGGCCATGCAGGACCTGCTGTCTGGTGTGGTGGACCTGACGTTTGAAAGTGCCTTGACCAACACGGTCACCCACTTTTCGCAAGGCAAGCTCAAAGTTCTGGCGACCACCGGCACTCAACGCGTCCCCATATTGCCTCAAGTTCCTTCCGCGAACGAGGTCTTGCCAGGTTATGCGGCGCAGGGCTGGTTCGGTTTCTTTGGGCCGGCGGGTCTGCCTGCTCCCATCACCACCAGGCTCAACGAGGTGGCGGTGGCCATGTTGCGAGAGCCCGCCTTGCTTGAGCGTTTCGAGAAGTTGGGCATCCAGGCCGATCCATCCGCTCCTGCGGCATTTTTCCGCTACCTGCAAGAGCAGGACCGCTTGTGGGCTGGAGCCACCAAGGGATTGAACCTGCAACTCGACTGAGTCGCAGTCGGGTTGTCCCTCGAGGAGAACGGGCATGTTGTTCGAGCAGCGCATATACACCTTGGCATCGGCATCTGCAGATCGGTTCTGGTCGCTCCAGCATGAACGTGGTTTCGAATTGGTTCGTCCCATCATGGAGCGACTGGTTGGCTATTTTTCAACACGCGTGGGCTCGAATGACGTCATAGTCCATTGGTGGCGATTCGACTCCTTTGAGGATTGGCGCCAACGCCTGCACGGCCTTTACGAGGTGGACGCTTTGCTGCCGTACTTCAAGCAAGTACGCGCCTTGCTCAGTGCACAAGAAAATAAATTCTTGACGGTGGCGCCACTGGATGCGCTCAATCCGATCTGGAGCCAATCATCCGATTGGTTGCCTGGGCTGAACCCCTTCAAATTAGGGGTGCTGACCTCGGAGGTCTGTGTCGAAATGGAAATTCTCCAGTTGCGTCCTGGCACTTTACCCAGTTACTGGAAGGCTTGGCAAAACATTCATCCAGATTTGCTCAAGACAAATCAGCAACGCTTGATCGGTTGTTTTTACACCTGGGTCGGCGCATTACATGAAGTCACGGTGCTTCGCTGGCACCCCCACCGTCAAGAAGCGCAAGACTGGCGATCCGGGCTCGAGAATCGACCGGATTGGAAGGCCTTCCAGGCGGAAATTGCGCCCTGGGTGTCGCAAACGCGTCACCACTGGCTGCAGCCAGGGCCTCACGTACAGCTGTCGCCTCTGTTTGCCTGAGCCTGGCGGCACAGCGGTTTTGTCAACACGGATTCGGCCTCAGTCGAAATCACGTGATGTCGGGGTATACCCTTCACTGGATTGTCATCTCCATGGGCACAATGCGCAGCATCAGGTCGCGGCCAGTTTTCTGAGGTCGTGACAATCTTGAGTGGTGCCGGAAATTGCCCATGCAAAACACTTCCCTCCCTCTGTCGACTTCGCCTCTCGAAGAAACTCCCTTGTTGGAGCTGCGTGGTATCAGCAAGCACTTCACGGGTGTTCAGGCCCTGGATGATGTCTCTATCCAACTGTATGCAGGCGAAGTTCACATGCTGTTGGGGGAGAACGGAGCAGGCAAATCCACCTTGATGAAAATCTTGTGCGGCGCCTATCGAGCTGATGCTGGGGACTTTTACTGGCAAGGAAAACCCGTCAGGATTGAAGGCCCTGCAGATGCTCAACGATTGGGAATCGCGGTGATCTTTCAGGAGTTCACCCTGGTGCCTCATTTGAGCGTTGCGCAAAACATTTTTCTGGGCAGAGAGCCTCGTGGGCGTTTCCCCGGTACCGTCAACCATGGCGAAATGCGCCGCCGGGCGCAGGAGATCATGGGACAGTTGGGCATGTCCCTGGATCCAGACACTGAAGTGGCGCAGCTGGGTGTGGCGCAACAACAATTGGTCGAGATTGCCAAGGCCATGTCCCAACACGCGCGCATTCTGGTGTTGGATGAACCCACTGCCTCGCTATCGGACAACGAGACGGAAAAGTTATTCCGCATGATTGGGCAACTCAAACAGCAGGGCGTGGCGATGGTGTACATCAGCCATCGCATGGCCGAGGTGTTCTCGATGGGCGATCGCATCACGGTGCTGCGCGATGGAAAATGGGTTGGCTCAAGAATGCCTGGCGACTCTGACCCCGACCAATTGGTGAGTCTGATGGTTGGTCGTAAGGTGGACATGACTTACGCCCGTGAACATTGCAAGGCTCCAGGTGAGGTGGCATTGCGACTGCAAGGCGTGACCGCAAGAACGGGGATCCACGATATCCATCTCGAGGTTCGGGCTGGAGAGATTGTGGGTTTGGCCGGGCTGGTGGGTTCCGGTCGAACTGAGGTGGCCCGCAGCATCTTCGGCGCGGATCCGATCGAATCTGGGCGGGTTGAAATTTTGGGTCGTCTTCAGTCGGGTGGACCCATCATGGCGCGGCGCCTGGGTGCTGCGCTGATCCCTGAAAGTCGCAAGTCTCAGGGTCTTGCGCTGATCAGGTCGGTCAGCGAAAACTTGGTCTTGGCCAGTCTGGCACGTCTGTTTCCCCGTGGCTGGTTCGTTCCAGCCAGGCAGTCCCAGGAATCGCTCCAGCTGATCGAGCGCTTACGCATCGCGACGACGGGCCCGCAACAACTGGTCCAGTTTCTATCGGGCGGAAATCAGCAGAAAGTGGTGATCGGCAAATGGCTGAGTGCTCAGTCCAGTCTGTTCATCTTCGATGAACCGACCCGGGGGATCGATGTTGGGGCCAAGGCTGAAATTTTTGCGCTGATCGATGGATTGGTTAAAAAAGGAGCGGCTGTCTTGATGATTTCGTCCGAGTTGTCCGAAATTGTCCACGTTTGCGATCGCACTTATGTGATGCGCGAAGGACGCATTGCCGGGCATTTGAACCGCGAGCAGATGAGTGAGGAGGCTATCTTGACCTTGGGGATGCACCATGGCTGAACCGTTGTTGAACCTGTCTGCCGGTGCAGACACGTGGTTGCGCAGGGTACGCACGTCGGGCTCCTCAAGCGGGGCACTGATGACCCTGATCGGGTTGTGTGTGGTGTTTTCCTGGATCACAGACACTTTCCTGACATCGGCCAACCTGGTGAACATCGCCACGCAATCGACAGTGCTGCTGCTGATTGCGCTTCCCATGACACTCATCATCATGACGGAAGGGCTGGACCTCTCGATCGGTGCTGTGCTGACGGTGACCAATGTGGTGCTGGCCATGGTGGCCGTCCAGACAGGCGGCGTGTGGTGGGCGTTACTGGCGGCGCTGAGCGTGGGTGCGGTGTTCGGCTTGGTCAACGGCTCATTGGTTGCTCGTTTGGGCATCCCGCCCTTCGTCGCAACCCTGGGCACCTTGGGTGTGGCGCAGGGGCTGGCGCTGGTGCTGACCGACGGGCAGAGTGTGGTGGGAATTCCGGAGTCGGTGCAATATTTTTACAGCGGTACGCTTGCTGGAGTGCCTCTGCCTTTGTGGATCGCCGCGCTGACCTACCTGGTCTTTCATGGTGTTCTCTATCACACCCGATTCGGCGCCTACATTTTTGCCTTGGGCGGTAACCGAGAGGCCTTGAGCTTGGCCGGTGTTCGAACCCAGGTGTATTGGATCGCTGTTTACATCGTGGGCGGCGTCATGGCGGGACTGGCTGCCCTGGTGTTGACAGCGCGCATCAGTTCAGGGCATCCCACTGCAGCGCTGGGCATGGAATTCGATGCGATTGCAGCCGTGGCATTGGGCGGTACCTCATTTGAAAAAGGCAAGGGGTGGTTGTTGGGAACCTTGCTGGGTGTGTTGGCTGTGGGTGTCATGCGTAATGGACTCAACCAGGTGGGCGTCAATTCAGCGGTTCAGGTGTCTGCGATTGGTTTCCTGGTGATTTTTGCGCTCATGATCGATGCTTATCGCGGGAGGCGGGCATGAGCGACTCGCTGCGGCCATCCGCCATCAATTCGCAACAGGGTCCTGCGGCCTTGTGGGGGGCATTGCCCGACTCCATGCAAAGTGTGGCGCTGCGGCTTGCAGCGCTGGCGATTCTGTGTCTCTTGTTGAGCTTGGCCAGCGAAGCTTTTTTCACAACCTCCAATATTCTCAATGTTTTGCGACAGGCGGCCTTGCTGTTTTTGCTGGCTTCGGGTCTTACCCTGGTCATTTTGACGGCAGGTCTGGATCTCTCGGTGGGCGCGAACGTTGCGTTGAGTGCCTGCTTGGCAGCCACCCTGATCAAGGGCACGGGATCCATCGCCATCGGTGTTGTGGCAGGATTGAGTTCCGGCTTGCTGATTGGCATTGCCAACGGGTTGTTGATCACCTGGGTGCGGATTCCGCCTTTCATCGCCACCTACGGCATGCTCTGGATTCTTCACGGCATCACCTATTGGTTCATGAAAGGCGAGACGATTCACGGTTTTCCCCCGGCGTTTCGGGCCATTGGAAGTGGTTATTGGCTAGGTATTCCCGTGCCGGTCTACCTGATGGGGGTGTTTTTGCTGATCGGCTTGGTGTTTGCACAACGAACGCGGTGGGGGCAAGAAATTTATGCGGTGGGTGCCAACCCGGAAGCAGCGCGCTTGTCGGGTGTTCCCGTCAAGAGCCGGTTGGTCTTGGTCTATGCGGTGAGCGGTGCGATGGCTGGACTGGCCAGCCTGATTTTCCTGGCGCGACTGAACTCAGCCGAAGGTGACATCGGGGAATCACTGACCTTGCCCGCGATTGCAGCGGTCCTGATTGGGGGAACCTCGCTGTTTGGAGGGGTGGGATCGATGTTGGGTACCTTGATTGGGGCGCTGATCTTGACGCTGGTACTCAATGGCATGAATTTATTGGCGATCAATGCCAACTGGCAACCGGTAGTCACCGGAGTTATCGTGGTATTGGCAGTATTTTTTGACAACCTGACTCGTAAAGGAGACAAGCGATGAAGATGAAGACATGGATTTACAGTGCGATGGCGGTGGTGGTGTCTTGCGGCAGTGCATCCAGTTTTGCGCAGAGTGGAGAGCGGGTCGCGGTTTTTACCAAAAACCAAACCAACCCATTCTTCCAGGCCTTTCGGCTGGGCGCGGATTCGGCTGCCAAGCAAATGAACGCGCAGGTGATTCACTACGTGCCCACCAAGCCCGACAGCATTCCGGAGCAGATGAGCCAGGTGGAAGACGTTATCGTCAAAAAGCCCAATGCCATCGTCTTCACGCCGGTGGACTACAAAGCGCTGGTCCCGGCCGTGTCCAAAATGAATGCGGCCAAAATTCCTGTGGTCAACGCGACCGATCGCAGCGAAAGTGGTAACTTTGTCGCCTTTGTTGGCGCCAGTGATTACAAGTTGGGTCTGGAGACGGGCAACACGCTGGTGCGTGCCCTCAATGGCAAAGGCAACTTGGTCATTATTGAGGGGGTGAAGGGTACGCTCACCAACAGTGATCGGGTTCGAGGATTCAACGATGCGATCAAGCAAGCACCTGGCATCAAGATACTGGCCTCCCAACCGGGCAACTACCAGCGCTTGCAAGCCTTGCAGGTGATGGAAAATCTGTTGCAGTCCCATCCTCAGCTGGACGGGGTGCTGGCCGCCAATGATGCCATGGCATCAGGAGCCATTGAAGCGCTGGAAGGGGCTAACCGCAAAGCACTCGTCATCGGGATCAATGGCACCAAAGAGGCGGTCGATGCCATCAAAGCGGGCAAGTTACTGGCCACGGGCGATTACAACGGATTTTTACAGGGCTGTATTGCCATGATGACGGCGATCCGTGATTTGCGTAAGTTGCCGATTCAGAAGGAAGTCATTTTCCCTGCCATGGTGATTGATAAGAGCAACTATCAACCATTTGATACCCCTGTCGAGTCGCGCAGTTGCCCCAAATGGGAAGACGCCATCAAATCCTGACGCAGTGAGGGCAGGGGCGAGGGCTTTCGAGCGCCTCTCCCCTTGCAAATGGCGGGCAACCCATGTGCGGGTCGGCAATGACGTCATTGGTGCACGCGCCAAATCAAAACTTTCATGGAATACGACTATTTGGTGGTGGGGGGTGGAACAGCGGGGGCGGTGATGGCCTCCAGGCTTTCAGAGAACTCTCGGCACACAGTTTTATTGGTAGAGGCCGGGGTTGACCTCAGACCCGGTGCGGAACCGACCGACGTTCAAGATCCCTTTCCTGCATCCACGCTCAATCCCCAGTATTTCTGGCCTGGTCTCACGGCGACAGCCTATGACGGCGCCACGCCTGCCCCTTATCCCCAGGCCCGAATACTGGGAGGCGGCTCCAGTATCAACGGGTTGTTTGCCTTGCGAGGTGTGCCGGCTGACTACGCACGCTGGCATGCGGCAGGAGGCCATGATTTCTCCTGGGATAGGGTGCTGCCCTACTTCAGAAAAATTGAGAATGACCGTGACCGTCAGGATGGTTCTTCGCATCCGCATGCGATTGAGCGAACACAACGGAGCACCTGGCCACCTTTCCTCCAGGCGATGGAACTCGCTGCACAAGCGGTTGGATTGCCAACTATCGCGGATATCAACGAGCAGCCAGAGGACGGTTTTTTTTCCATGCCCAATGCGTTGGATGGCGAGTTGCGTGTCACCACCGCAGGGAGCTACCTCTCGAGCGCCGTGAGGTCAAGAAAGAATCTCACGATCATGCCCAACACGCAGGTCACTCGGCTCAGATTCAACCAGGGAACCATCACAGCGGTCGAGGCTATTCGAGACGGTGTGGCCACTGAATTCCAGGCGCGCAAGGTGATCGTGAGCGCCGGCGGGATTTACTCGCCCACTCTGTTGCTGAGATCGGGTATTGGTCCTGAGGGCGAGTTGTCTGCACTGGGCATTCAAACCGTCTTGAACCGGACGGGCGTGGGGCGAAATCTGCAAAACCATCCGTATATGTTCTTTGCCCTGACTTTGCCTCGCGGCAAACGAATGGACCAAGGCCTGAGACGGTTTGCCCTTGCGGGCGTACGGTCATCATCCCGGCATCCCGGTTCACCACCCGGTGACTTGTTTGGTTTTGTCGTTGGACGAGTGAGCGGCCAGTCCTTTGGTACCGACTTCGCCCTGGTGGGCAGTTCCTTGTATGCGCCGGCCTCCCGTGGATCTGTTCGCCTCAAAAGTGCGGATCCTCACATCAATCCGGATGTTTTTTTTCGCTTCATGTCGGACCCCGCCGATCCGCCCCGGATGGTGAAGTCCGCGCGCTTGACCGAGCAACTGCTGAGTCACCCAAGCGTTGCGGCACATTACAACGAAGCATTTTTGCTGCCTGGCGCGTTGGCCGTGAAACAATTCAACCGCCCCGGTTGGCTTGGCCAGGTATTTTCAATGGCGGCAGAGCTGGCAGCGAATGCTCCGGGGCCTCTGCGGCGATCTATCTTCAGTCAAGCCTTTGGGAGTGGTGAACCCGTGGTGAGCGCTGGCAAACGGGTCAGAGAAATTACCGACGTCGATCTGCTGTCGTCCATTTCTCCGATGGGACACCCGGTGGGTACCTGTGCGATGGGACTCGAGACAAATCCCCTGGCTGTTGTGGATAAAAATTTTCGAGTTCATGGCACCACCAACCTGTTCGTCGTCGATGCTTCGGTGATGCCTTCGATTACCAGTGCGAACACCAACCTGCCCACGTTGATGCTGGCAGAAATGGCTGCTGAAAGGGTTTGAGCGAGAACGGGGCTTGATCGAACGACGTGATCAGATCCATTCGACCTTGGCTTCGTCGCCAGGTTGGATGGACTGAAGCAACCCTTCTGTTTGGCCTGGGGCCGGTTCGACACACTCGAAGCGGCGCGGGACATACGGTGGAACGGAACACACGTCGTATTTATTGAGCAAGACGGAGTGCTCTGCATGACGGCCCCAGATGACTTTCCAAACGCCTTCCAGGCAGACAAAGGTTTCGTTGGTATCGTGGTTGTGCAACATGGGCCCATTGCCGGGCTCTGCCTTGATGAAGGACATCTGAAATCCTTCCCTGACCGGGATGGCTGACCACGGGTCAGTTGCCCCTTCTGCGATCAGACCGGTGCCCACAATCAAATAATTCTTGCGGACATGACCAGGCAACTGGCTGTCATGGTAACGATTGGGCGGGTATTTGATCGTGTCAAATCGGGCCACACGTTTTTGCATCTGATCGGGGGTGTACTCCACGATAGGCATGTTGTATTGTTTGGTCATCGTGTCACCTGATGAGTTGATGGAGAGCCTTGTGCGGATGCCCGGGTAGAGCCTCGCAATGGGCGAAGCCGCGAGTCTATGGGCAACTCGGATGATGCTCGAGTTCGCACCTGCCCGCCAGTTCGCAGGATCGCAATCTGTCACGCACGTGTCAGATTCAGGCGGCGGGCGAGTTTAGATTGTGCCCAAGGTTTTTGTCCCGTCACCCAAGGAGTTCTTCGTGCATGCATCTATCTCCCACAGTCCTGTGCCCAGCTTCTTGCCGCCGGGTTCGTTCGCGCGTTACTCCACCCTGGACTGGGATCGGGCAGCCTACAACGACGTGAATGAGGAGGGGCGCAAACGCAAGATCATTCGACCGATCAATCGAACGCCGGAGTCACCGATCCAGGTTCGTCACAATTTTCAAATCGGCACCATCAATTCCAGTGCAGGTAACGGGCCCACCCTGCATGCCCATGACTACCCGGAAATATTCATCCCTGTGCATGCCAGCTTTCGAGTCGGCTATGGCCCGCGAGGTGACAAGTCTGCACAGATCGGTCTTTATGACACGTTCTCCATACCGGTGAATGTCATGCGTCTTTTTGAGGCCAACGAGATCGCTCCGCGTGAAAGCCAGATGTTGTCGATCTTCGATACCGATCGCTCGGATGCCCGACACGGTATCTCCATCACGTCTGAAATTGCTGCGATTGACAAGGCCCAAGGCCTGGACCAAGGCTATGCCATCAACGACGCCAGCGATGACCCTTCCCCGGAGTTGATCGAGCAAGTGCATGTGGCGCGTTTCGCGCTCTTGCCGGTCTGGCCAGAGCAAGGCATGCTGGTGCGGCATGTCATCTCCAGCGCCAATCCACGGGCTCGACTGCGGACACGCCACACCATTGAGGTGGATTTTCTGGAAGTGCCCTCGGGATCCTGCTCTGACACTTACAGCAGCCAGTGCCGGGAAGTCTTTGTACCGATTGAAGGTGTGACGGATCTGCATTGGAATGGACGGGCCATTGACATGGAGCGGCTTGATGTTCTGACGGTAGCCCCTGGTGTTGAGCGATCGATTCAAGCCAAAGGGGAGGGGCGCACGCTCATGCTGCGCATTCGTGATACGACTAATCTGCAATAACTCAGGCGGTACATCGTGATGCAGTATTTTGTGATTTCATGGTTTCGTCGTTTGACTCGTCTGGCCTTTTGTGCCTTGATCGGAGCGGGGTGTCTCGCGGGTTTCACGAATTCGGTTCTTGCGCAGACTGACTATCCCAACAGGCCGGTCAAGCTGATCGTGGCGTTTCCCCCTGGCGGTGCCAACGACATCATTGGTCGTCTGATTGCCAAGGAGTTGAGTCAGGTCTGGGGACAGCAAGTCGTGGTTGAGAACAAGGGTGGCGCCAATGGCGCCATTGGGATGCAGGCTGCAGCCAAATCGCCTCCGGATGGGTACACCCTGGTGTTAGGGACTGCAGGGCCCATGGCCATGAGTCCGGCGCTGCAATCCGTGCCCTATGACCCTGAGCGTGATTTCACACCGATCGTCAATCT
>Ga0192647_100886_pt1 | contig 20363 bp, 17 predicted proteins | sample LauGreFa1BDMLBSN_2_FD_133046 | JGI IMG/M metagenome (GOLD analysis project Ga0192647, IMG submission 133046) | Freshwater lake microbial communities from Lake Michigan, USA - Fa13.BD.MLB.SN - reassembly | ecosystem: Environmental > Aquatic > Freshwater > Lake | place: Lake Michigan, USA...
TAATAGGATCTGGAAGTATGTATCCTGATATTTTAAGGATTCATATTAAAAAATGTAAACAAGCTACTAATAAACCCTTTGGTGTAAATGTTCCACTTTTATATCCCAATATAAAAGAACATATTAAAATTATTATCGAAGAGGGAGTTAAAATTGTATTTACCAGTGCCGGTAACCCCAAAATATGGACTAATCATTTAAAACAACATGGCATAATCGTTGTACATGTGGTAAGTGCATTAAAATTTGCACTAAAATGTGTTGATGCAGGAGTTGATGCCATAGTAGCAGAAGGCTTTGAAGCTGGCGGACATAACGGCAAGGAAGAAACCACCACTTTTGTATTAATTCCTCAAATAAAAAGTTCAATTTCATTACCTATTATTGCTGCTGGAGGCATTGCAACAGGAACCCAAATGGCTGCTGCTTTTACTTTGGGTGCAGATGGGGTTCAAATTGGTAGTCGATTTGTTGCAACATTCGAAAGTAGTGCTCACGAAAATTTTAAAAATAAAATAATTCAGGCTAAAGAAGGCGATACCCAATTAACATTAAAACAATTAACCCCGGTGCGATTAATAAAAAATAAATTTTTTGATGAAGTTATTCAGGCTGAACAATCTGGAGCCTCTATTGAAGAGTTAAAGAATTTATTAGGAAAAGCTCGTGCAAAAAAAGGTATGTTTGAAGGTGATTTAATAGATGGTGAATTAGAAATAGGTCAAGTGAGCGCTTCTATAAATGAAATAAAGACAGCTGCCGAGGTTGTAAATGAGATTTATTCGGAGTTTAAAAGCGTAATAAAAAAAATATCTCTATTAGATTTATAATCTAAACTAATAATTAAAGCAAGTTGTTATTAAGTTTTATCTTTGTAACTTAATATTTATTCTATGATTGAATTCGAAAAATATATTTTAAAAAATAATTTAACTGTTATCGTTCATCAAGATAAAAGTACACCAATGGCATGCCTTAACATATTATATGATGTTGGTGCAAGAGACGAAGATGAAAGTAAAACTGGCTTTGCACATTTATTTGAACATTTAATGTTTGGTGGTAGTATCAATATTCCAAATTACGATGAACCTTTGCAACTTGTTGGAGGAGAAAATAATGCATTTACTACAAATGATATTACAAATTATTATTGTACGGTTCCTGCTGATAATTTAGAGACTGCTTTTTGGTTAGAAAGTGATAGAATGATCAGTTTAGCTTTTACAGAAAAAAGTTTAGAGGTTCAAAGAAATGTTGTAATTGAAGAATTTAAACAACGTTACCTAAATCAGCCATATGGTGATGTTTGGTTATTGTTAAGACCTTTAGCATTTGATGTTCATCCATATAAATGGGCTACTATTGGAAAGCAAATTTCACATATTGAAGAAGCTACAATGGATGATGTAAAATCATTTTTTAAAAAACATTATAATCCAAGTAATGCAATTATGGTTGTTGCGGGTAATGTAGAATTTGAAAATGTAAAAAATATGGCAGAAAAGTGGTTCGAACCTATTTCATCAGGAATAAAACCAACAAGATCTCTTCCCGAAGAGCCTAAACAGACTGCACCAAAAAAACTAACTGTAGAAAGAGATGTTCCAACAAGCGCAATCTATAAAGTTTATCATGTTTGTAACAGGGCAGATGAAGCTTATCATAGCATTGATATTTTATCAGACATTTTAAGCCGCGGTAATTCGTCGCGTTTATATAAGTCTTTAGTAAAAGATAAGCAATTGTTTTCTGAAGTAAACGCTTATTTGATGGGTGATTTTGATAAAGGACTTTTTGTAATTAGCGGAAGAATCTCTGATCATGTTACAATGGATGCTGCTGAAAATGGCATTTTAGAAGAACTTGAAAAAATAAAAAACTCTTTAGTAGACTCGGATGAATTACAAAAATGTAAAAATAAAGTGGAATCTAGCGTTACTTTTAGTGAAACAGATGTTTTAACAAAAGCTACCAATTTAGCTATTTCAGAACTTTTGGGAGATGCTAATTTAATAAATGAAGAAATTTATAAATACGCCCAGGTAACCAAAGAAAAAGTAAAAACTCAAGCCAATTTGATTTTAAACGAAAGTAATTGTAGCACCTTATATTATCTATCAAAATCCAAATTATAATGTTTAATGATACGTTGTTTTTCGAAAAAAAAAATTCTCTTGTAGATATAATACAACAAGAAAAATTGCAATTTAATTTGTTTCAATATTTAAATTACAAGGAGTATAAACAAAATCGTTTAACATTTTTAGATAAGCAGTTAAATTCTGATTTGAATAAAGAATTTTTAAATCAATTTTCACCAAAAATTGGATTGTTTCCCGGAAGTTTTAACCCTTTTCATAAAGGCCATTACAATGTGTTGCAAAAAGCCGAACAAATTTTTGATAAAGTAATTATTGCTTTTGGAAAAAATCCTGATAAAAAAAATAAAAATTTTAATGTTCCATCAACAATAAAAAATAGGCAAGTAGAATATTTCGATGAATTATTAACTGATTTAATAAAATCCTTAAACCAAGATTTGGTTATTATAAGAGGTTTAAGAAATACTAAAGATTTTCTATATGAACAAAAACAATATCGTTATAATCAAGATTTAATGCCAAATATAAAAGTGATTAATGTTTTTTGTGATAAAGAATTTGAACACATAAGCTCCTCGGGCATAAGAACACTCGAAAAGTATAATAAACATCAAAACTATTTATTAGATTGATTTTGTTTTTAGATAAATATTTTAATCGTTTTTTTTGGATAACATGTTTAACAGTTTTTATTTTTATTGTTTTACGTGCTTTTTTTATACCATTTAGTCACGATGAAGCAGCTACTTTTTTCTTTTATATTCAAAGTGGTAATTATTTGCCGTATAAAGCTCATGTATATACTAATAATCACATTCTAAATAGTGCTTTAGCTCATGTGTTCTTTAATTTTTTTGGCTCACATCGATTTGTTTTAAGACTTCCCAATGTTTTATCATTTTTATTATTATGTATTGGTGTTTATAGGCATTTTAAATATTTAAATAATTTATCTTCTAAATTAATTTTGATTACTTTTTTAATTCTTACACTTAATTTTTTAGATTTTTTTGAGTTATGTCGCGGTTATGGTTTGTCTATAGCATTTTTAGTTATTGGCTTATCTTATTTATTAGATTATTTTACTTTAAAAAACAGTCGTAGTTTTTTTTTATTTTCTATTTTTTTTCAACTCGCGCTTTCTGCTAATTTAATTTTAGTTGTTTTATTTGCCTTATTACTTGCTTTTATGATAATATTTCAAATACGCTATAAATTATTTTTTAATTTATATAATTTATGTTTACAATTTATTAATTTATCTCTTTTATTTTTTTGGATTAAATTTTCATTTTTTTATTATTCAAAAGGCGTTTTAGATTCGGGTGCTGGAAATAATTATTGGAAAATTTCATTCCAATCTTTAATTATTTGGATTTTTGGAACTGATCAAATTTGGGTTCAATTAATTGTTATTTGTTGCGTCTTAACTTTATTGTTTTTTATGTTAATTAAATTTAATAAAATTTCAACTGAATTTTTTTCGGCTAAATTTTTTTATTCGTTTATTTTCTTTTCACTAATCCTAATTTTTTATTTACAAAAAATAATTCTTCATATAAATTTTCCTGAAGATAGAACAGGACTGTTCTTTTACGTTTTTTTTATTTTAAGCTTTTCTTTGTTAATAGATAGTTTCAATATATATGTCGCTAGAACAATTTCTTTAGTTTTATTTTTATTAACGCTTAGTTATTTTATAATTAATATTAATATTTCTAATTTTTCATCTTTTTTTTATCAAACTATGCCGAAGTCTTTTTATGATGTATTAATGAATGAATATAAAAAAACAAAACAAATTTTTACTATTGGGGGTCATCGCGTTAGAGAATTAAATTATGCCTTTTTAAATTATAGAGGCGGCTCAATTTTAAATCATATGGATGATTCTGAAAATATGCACATGAATTGTGATTATTATTTTGCTCTTAAACAAGAAAAACCATATTATGATTTTTTTTACAATGAAATAGCTCAGGATGAAAAGTGGGGTAGGGTTCTTTTAAAACGAAAAAATAAAATTAGCCGAACAGTAATTCATCAGGTTAATCAATTACCTATTGTGTTTAAAGGTAATCAAGAATATTTTGAGTTTTTAAGATTATCAGACTCAACTTTACGTTCAAAAAATTGTTTAGAAGCTGATATTGAAATTGAATTTTCTAAAGTCCCTTCACCCTTAAATGGATTTCTTGTTTTTAGTGTCGAAAACGATTTAAAAGAATGTGTTTATTATAAAAGAGTTCCATTAAATTGGTTAGCTTTTAATTTAAATAGCAATACTAAATATTTTAAATTAACAACCGGTAAAATACCTTCTAATTTTTCATCATTAGTAGTTTATTTATGGAATATTGATAAAAAAGACCTTATATTTAAACTTAAAATATTGCAGTTAAATGAATTGAATGCAAAGGGTATTAATTTTGAAATACCTGCTTCATTTTACCCTTTAATAGAAAAAATTACTAAAAAACCTTTACTATAAAATGTTAAATCGTGCCCAAGCCCCTTCTTTCAAAACCATTGATACTATAAATATAATTAAAGCTAATCACACCAAATTTAGTAATGGAATTGATTTTTATTCGCTCTCTGCAGGAAGTCAGGAAATTGTAAAAATTGAGTTTATTTTTAAAGCTGGCATGTATCATCAAGCTGCTTCTTTAATCGCTTCCTCAACTAATAATTTGTTGGAAGTTGGTTCAAAGTCCTTTAGTGCCAATCAAATTAGCGATGGGATAGATTTTTATGGTTCTTTTTTAGAATTACATGTAGAGCAAGATTTTGCCATTGTTAGTTTATTTTCTTTAAACAAATACTTAAATGAAAGTTTAAAATTCATCGAAGAATTAATTAAATATCCAACTTTTCCAGATGATGAGTTTAAATTATATATAACTAATAAAAAACAAAATCATTTTATTAATTCTCAAAAAGGTGATGTTTTAGTTAGAAGAAAATTTTCTCAATTATTATATGGCGAAAAACATCCATATGGATTAACTGTTGTTGATAATGATTTTGATAGAATTAATATTTCTGAAATTAAAGATTTTTTTAGTCAATATTATACCTCTAATAATTGCACAATAATTGCTAGTGGTAATCTCCCAGACTCAATTACCGAAACACTTAATTCTTTTTTTGGTGAAAAAAAATGGGGACAAACAAATGATTTAATTTTACATAAATCTTATTCAATTGAAACAACTAAGCAACAAAAACATTTTATTTATAAAGAAGATGCTATTCAATCTGCTATTCGTGTTGGTAGAGTTTTGTTTAATAAAACACACCCTGATTATTTTAAATTTCAGGTCTTAAATGCTATTTTAGGTGGTTATTTTGGCTCGCGATTAATGGTTAATATTCGAGAAGATAAAGGTTATACCTATGGTATTGGTAGTGGGGTAGTGAATTTAGTAAACACCGGGTCTTTTTATATTTCTACCGAGGTTGGAAATAATGTTACAAGTCAAACCTTAAAAGAAATATATAAAGAAATTAAAATTCTTAGAGAGAATTTAGTAAGTGTTGATGAATTAGAAACTGTTCGAAATTATATTTTAGGCCAATTTTTAAGAAGTGTTGATGGTCCTTTTGCTCTAGCCGATAAATTTAAAGCTATTTGGGAATATAATCTAGATTACACTTATTTTGATTTATATTTTAATGCTATTAAAATTGTTACTCCTAATGATATTATAGATTTAGCCAATAAGTATTTACAAGAAAAAGATTTGTTAGAATGTGTTGTAGGTAAAAATTTATAATTTTTTTTCTCAATTATTTAAAAATTTTACTCTTGATGGTCTATTACGTATGGGTTTTATGTTGAATTAAAAAGTTATAAATTAATTTCTTTTTTCCCACTAACGTAATTAATATGACATTCATCAGCTTTAATAACATATTGTTCATTCACTACTAATGAGTCAGTTATATATCCTTTAAATATAAAAATCTCTTCTTTATTTTTAATTTTATTTTGATAATTATCGCTTAAAATGATGTAGCTATTATTTCCTATTATATTGTCTTTTTCATAGCGAATAGTATCACCAGTGTATTTTCTTATAGTGTAAAAATTATCTAATACGCCTCCTTTTACATCAATTGAAATATATCGCCATTCCATTGTGCATATCACTTCTTCTTCTTCTTTAGCGCATGATATAAAAAAAAGAATTGTAAAAAAAATTATAATATGTAAGGAGAATTTCTTCATTTTTTTAATAAAATAATATAAAACTTGATATCCTCAAATTTTCTCTTAAAAATAATATAAAACTTGATATTCTCAAAGTATTAATGACAATATCTTAATTCCATATTATCATTAAAATTGTAATTATTTCATCATTTTAAAATTTATATTTTTTATAAGTTTATTGTTTTAATTAATTATCTTAATAAATAATTGATTAATTTTGAAAAAAATGTTCTAAAATAAATACTTATTATGAGAATAATTGAATTTAGAGAAGCATTACGTGAAGCATTATCTGAAGAAATGCGTCGTGATGATAAAATTTTTTTAATTGGTGAGGAAGTCGCCGAATATAATGGTGCTTATAAGGTGAGCAAAGGTATGTTAGCAGAATTTGGTGCTAAACGTGTTATCGATACCCCAATTGCTGAATTAGGATTTACTGGTATTGCTGTTGGCGCTGCATCTAATGGCTTAAGACCCATTGTTGAGTTTATGACATTTAATTTTAGTTTAGTTGCAATTGATCAAATTATTAATAGTGCTGCCAAAATGCATAGTATGAGTGGTGGACAATATAGCGTTCCTATTGTTTTTCGTGGACCTACTGCTAGTGCTGGTATGCTTAGCTCTCAACATTCTCAGGCTTTTGAAAATTGGTTTGCCAATTGCCCAGGTTTAAAAGTAATCGTTCCAAGCAATCCCTATGATGCTAAAGGGTTATTAAAAAGTGCTATTCGTGATAATGATCCTGTAATATTTATGGAAAGCGAGCAGATGTATGGAGATAAAGGCGAAGTACCTGAAGAGGAATATTTAATTCCTATTGGTCTTGCTGATATCAAAAAACACGGTTCTGATGTTACGATTGTTTCTTTTGGAAAAATATTAAAAGTAGCAATGAATGCAGCTATAGAATTAGAAAAAGAAGGTGTTTCTGTTGAATTAGTTGATTTGAGAACTGTTCGCCCTATTGATTACGACACCGTAATTAATTCGGTTAAAAAAACTAACAGATTAGTTATTGTTGAAGAGGCATGGCCATTAGCAAGTATTTCAACAGAAATTACATATAAAGTTCAAAAAGATGCTTTTGATTTTTTAGATGCTCCAATAATTAGAATTACTACTGCTGATACTCCTTTGCCATATGCTAATTCATTAATTGAAGCAAGTTTGCCTAGTGTTGCTAAAATAATTAAAGCAGTAAAAGAAGTCATGTATGTTTCTAAATAAAGAATGCAAATAGCCTTAATTACTGATGGAATTTGGCCTTATGTTATGGGTGGAATGCAAAAACATTCCTATTATTTATGTAAATATTTAGCTCAAAATAAAGTCAATATTCATCTCTTTCATTATAATAACAGTAATTTCGATATTAATAAGCTAGAATTTTTTTCGGACGAAGAACGTAAATATATTCAATCATCGATAGTCGATTTTCCAAAATCGGTTTATTTTCCAGGGAATTATTTATATAATTCTTATAAGCATTCGCGTTTAATTTTTGAGATTATTAAACCAACACTATCTAATTATGATTTTATTTATACTAAAGGCTTTACAGGTTGGTATTTGATTAATCAAAAAAAAATTAAATCAATTTCTTGTCCGCCAATTGGAGTTAAATTTCATGGTTATGAAATGTTTCAACCGTCACCTAATTTTAAAACTAAACTTCAAAATGTTTTTTTATTAAAGGGAGTTGTAAAATCTATCTCTAAAAATGCAGATTATGTTTTCTCTTATGGTGGAAAAATTTCTGAAATAATTAAATCTTTAGGAGTGATACCTTCTAAAATTATTGAATTACCATCTGCCGTTGAGTTAAAAATAGTGAGTGATAACATTCAACCAACTTCTGAAAATATTAAATTTTTATTTTTAGGAAGATACGAGCGTAGAAAAGGTATCGAGGAATTAAACCTAGCAATTGATTTATTTTTTAAATTAAATCCTAACTCAAATTGTGAATTTAATTTTATAGGACCTATCCCCAATAATAAAAAAATTAATCATCACAAAGTTATTTATCACGGCACAATAATCGATTCTAATACTTTGTTTAATCTTATAAAACAAAACGATGTTTTAATTTGTCCTAGTTGGAGTGAAGGAATGCCCAATGTTATTATAGAATCTATGGCTAATGGCTTAACATCTATTGCAACTAATGTTGGTTCAACTCATTTGTTAGTAAATTCGAAAACAGGTTGGTTAATTCAAAATGTTGATGCGAATGAAATTTATAAAACAATTTGTTTAGTTTTAAGCACTTCAGCCGAAGAAATTAATCAAAAAAAACAATCTGCTTTGCAATTAATTAAAGATAATTTTGTTTGGGAAACACTAATTAAAAAGCTTCTTCAACAATTAAATGATTTGAAATAATTTAATCAACCCAATCAGCAATAAATAAATTAGTATCACGGGTTCCTCCATTATCTCTATTCGAAGAAAATAATATTTTTTTTCCATTTGGCGAAAACATTGGAAAAGCATTAAACATACTTTTATTTGTGATTTGTTCTAATCCAGATCCGTCTTCATTAATTAAAAAAAGTTGAAAATCGTAGCCTTTAGTACTGTGATGATTACTAGAAAATAGAATTTTTTTACCTTTTGGATGATAAAATGGAGCCCAGTTAGCTTTACCCAAATGAGTAATTTGTTTTAAATCGTTTCCATTAACGTCGCAGGTGTATATTTCCATACTTGTTGGAGCTACTAATCCCTGAGCTAACAATTCTTTGTATTCTTTTATTTCTAATTCTTCGATAGGCCTCGACGCTCTAAATACTATTCTTTGTCCATCAGGCGAAAAAAATGCTCCTCCGTCATAACCTAATCCAAATGTAATTTGTTTTTGATTTTTACCATCGACGTCCATAGTCCATAATTCTAAATCTCCACTTCTGTCACTTGTAAAAACAATCTTATCTCCTTTTGGAGATATTGTTGCTTCAGCATCATATCCCTCTGAATTTGTAAGTTGTGAGCTAATATTTCCTTCCAAATCGGCTATATAAATATCAAACGATTTATATACAGCCCATAAATATTTACCTTTCTTTTCAGGCACCGGTGGACAATCGTCGCCACTTTTATGCGTTGAAGCGTATAAAATATGTTTATTATCTTTTAAAAAATAACTACAGGTGGTTCGACCTTTTCCAGTACTTATCATTTTAGGTTTATAGGTAGAGTCTTTTTCAGCTTTGTTTATATCTAAATTGAATATCTGATCACATTTTAAACCCCATTTAGAATTATTACTTTGAAAGGTAGCGTTTTTGTTATCGTAGCTAAAATATGCTTCTGCATTATCTCCACCATGTGTTAACATTTTTAAGTTTTTTAGATGCAATTCATTTTGACTAATTGCTAATGAACCAATCATCAAGCTAAAAATAATTGTATAAATTTTCATTTTTTTTTAAATAATCCATAAAATTAAACAATTGCAATCTAATTAGCAGTTAATTATTAGTTATTTTATAAAATAATAATTAAATTATTAATAATAGTAATAGCAATAAATTAAATTGATTTTAATATTAGAATGTTTTGGATTAATAAATAATTAATCAAATAATAAACTTTTAATTATATAATTACTTTTAGTTTATGTTTATGAACTATTATTTCAAGAGTTGTATTTCCCTTCATTTCTCCATCTATATTAACTCTTTCTGGTTTTTGAGTTTCTATTTTTATATGGTTTGTTTGAACATATCTTAGATAAGGGCTATTTAAATGTTTTCCACTAAATATTTTAGGAAAAAGTGTTAATAGTTTTAATCTGCTTGTTTTTTCTACTATCAAAAAATCAATCAATCCATCATTTAATTTAGCTAACGGGGCCATCTCCATCCCTTTTCCGGTAAATCTTGTGTTGCAAGCCAAAAGAAAACAATAATCTTTAGCATGGATTTCGTCGTTAAAATAAATTTTTGCTTTTAATACAGGGTTTACAATTATATTTATAATAGTTGCTATGTTGTATCTAGCGGCCCCTAACCAACGTAATTTTTCGGCTAAAATATTGATATGAGAAACTAAACCACAACCGATAATATTAAAAGACCAAATGGTATTTTCATTCATTTTTATTTCAGCTAAATCAACTAACATTTCTTTACCATTTATTAATAGTTCTGTTGCTTTTTCAACGCTCAAGCAATCCAGGTCACGACTAAATGAATTTCCTGTACCGCAAGGAAATAGTAATAAGGGTATTGCTAACCATTCGGGTTTAATCATAATGGCATTAAGCATATCGTGCATTGTACCGTCGCCACCAAAAATTGCAATTTTTTTTATTTTTTTTATATCGAAAATATTGGTGAAATTAAAAAAATCGTCTTTGTTTTTACCTTCAAACAATTCGGTGTCATATCCGTTTTGTTTCATAATTTCAACTACATTTTTTGCAATTAATAAAGCATTACCTTTTCCTGCAAAAGGATTTACTAAAAATAAAATAGTATTTGGAGTATTATTCATAATTTAATTGTTTTTTATAAACTAATAAAAATATAATCAGATACTAAATCGCATTTTGATAACCCCTAAAATTGCTTCTTTAAAAATTTTTGTGTTCATTTTACTTTCACCAAATATTCTATCGGTAAATATTATTGGAACTTCTACTATTTTATATTTTTTTTTGTATGCGCGATACTTCATTTCTATTTGAAAAGCATAGCCTTTAAATTTAATTTCGTTTAATTCGATAGTTTTTAAAACATGATTACGATAACATTTAAAACCTGCTGTTGTATCTTTTATGGGAAGCCAAAGAATTAAACGAACATATACTGATGCAAAATAACTCATTAAAATTCTTCCAATTGGCCAATTATGAATTTTTCCACCTTTACAATATCTTGAGCCAATAGCCAAATCAGCACCATTTTCGCATACTTCTAATAATTTTAGTAAATCGTTAGGATTATGGCTAAAGTCGCAATCCATTTCAAAAATATAATCAAAATTATTTTTTAATCCCCATTTAAATCCATGAATGTATGCACTCCCTAATCCCATTTTACCTTTACGTTCTTCAATATTTAAACGATGGGTAAATTCTTTTTGAAGTTTTTTTACCTCAAGTCCTGTTCCATCTGGCGATTCATCATCAACAATGAGAATGTGAAATTCTCGCGGTAAACTAAATACCATTCTAACCATTTTTTCAATGTTTTCAATTTCATTATAGGTTGGAATAATTACTAAGTTTTTAGTCATTTGTATTTACGAATATAATAGTTTAAAAATAAATCAAATATTTATATTATCAACTTTATATTTTTGTGTTGATTACTATTAATTTTTTTAATGTCGTTTGTTTAATTAAACTATAATTAGTTAATTTGGTAACATAAAATTATTGATAAGATGTCTGTTTGGAGAATAAAACCAGTTTCGGCTTTTGAGGCTGATATGAAAAAAAGTGATTTAAAACGTGTATTAACTAAATGGGGATTAACATCATTAGGAATAGGTGCTATTATTGGAGGAGGTATTTTTACCTTAACTGGTATTGCAGCGCAGGATTACGCAGGACCAGCTTTAGCCTTATCATTTGTAATTGCAGGTATTGGTTGTTTATTCGCCTCTTTATGTTATGCTGAGTTTGCTTCGGTATTACCTGTTGAGGGCTCTGCTTATGCATATGCTTATGGAACTGTAGGTGAATTATTTGCATGGTTTATTGGTTGGAATTTAATTTTAGAATATATGATGGGAGCTACAACTGTGGCTGTTGCATGGAGTGGTTATTTTTGTAAACTGTTGCATTTATTCCATTTAGATATTCCTATTTGGTTAAGTAATGATTTAGCTACTGCTACTGAAAAAAGTTTGGCTGCAGGAATCGCTGCTCCAAGTTTTGCTTTTAATTTACCTGCCTTATTAATTACTTGGGTTGTAACCGCAATTTTAATAAAAGGTATTCAGGAAGCTGCTAAAACAAATAACGTCATAGTAATTATTAAAATAGCTGTTGTTTTATTTGTAATTATTGTTGGTGCTTTTTATATTAATACAGAAAACTGGACCCCTTTTATTCCTTCTGAAATTCCTGTAAAAGATGCATTAGGAAATTTAACGGGTGAAGTTAAATTTGGTTTTGGTGGCGTATTAACTGCTGCAACCATTGTATTCTTTGCTTACATTGGGTTTGATGCGGTTTCTACGCAAGCAGGGGAAGCTATTAACCCTAAAAAAGATGTTCCTTTTGCAATTATCGCTTCTTTAGTTATTTGCACTGTACTTTATATTTTAGTATCATTGGTATTAACCGGTATGGTAAAATACACCGAGATAGATAAAGCTGCACCAGTAGCTTCTGCTTTCTCAGCAATTGGTTTAAATTGGGCTGTATTTATTATAACGTTGGCTGCTACAGCAGGTTTAACATCCGTAATGTTAGTAATGATGTTAGGTCAAACTCGTATCTTTTTAGGTATGGCTAAAGATGGTTTATTACCAAGAGGTTTATTTGGAAAGTTACACGAAAAATTTAAAACTCCATATAAAAGTACTATTCTAGTTGGTTTAATCGTCTCAATTGTTGCCGCATTAACTCCGATAAATAAAGTAAGTGAAATGTGCAGTATGGGAACATTATTAGCTTTTGCAATGGTATGTGTTGCCGTTATGATTTTACGTTATAAAAAACCAGAGTTAGAAAGACCTTACCGTACACCTGCAGTTTATTTAGTTGGTTGTTTAGGGGTTGCATTTAATATATTTTTAATGTGCTTTGTTAGAAAAGAAACTTGGGTTGCATTTTTAATTTGGGGTGCAATCGGAATTGCTGTTTACTTTATTTACAGTAAACGAAATAGTAATTTAGAAAAACAAGGAATAGAATAAGTTTACTTTCTTTTTAAAACCACAAACAAAAGTAGTCCCCCCCCTTTATGAAGCTAGCACCAAAGGAATCACTAAAGAATATAGCCGAACTTATAAACGCAAAATTTGTAGGAAAACCGGAATTTAAAATATCTAACTTATTGATGTAACCAATTTCTTTTTTTTAATTATGACATTAAATGAAATTAAAATTTAGTTTTCTTTTTTTTAATTTATTGATAGTAAATTATTTTTTTTCTCAAAATCAAAACGATACTTTGAGATTATATTATTTAATTAATCAGTATAAATCATCAGCCCAATTTTATAAATTAGATTCAATGTTAACTAAATTGGGTGATAAAAAGTTTTTATTAAATATTAATGGATATGCCGATTTTTTAGGCTCTAATTCATACAATATATTATTATCAAGCCGCCGAGCATTATCAGTTAAAAAATATATTCAATCAAAAAAAATAAATATAACTAGTATAGAAATTAAAGCTCTGGGAGAACTAAATTCTAAATCACAAACTAATTTAATTGTTGGGCAACCAAATCAACGGAGAGTAGATGTGATAATCTTAAATGATAGTAAAACAAATAATGATCAAACAAAAAAACAAAATAATATTTCAAATAAGAACATAAAATCTACTATTTCTTTAAAAAAAGGAGAACGGACAATACTCGAAGGCTTGAGTTTTGAGCCAGGAAGGCATTATTTGTTGCCACAATCTAGACCAGTTTTAGAAAGTTTACTTGAAACACTTTTAAAATCAGAAGATTTAAAAATTGAAATTCAAGGACACATTTGTTGTAAAGGAGATAGCGATGATGGATTTGATTTTGATTCTAATAATAATAAGTTATCTGAAAATAGAGCAAAAGTGGTTTATGATTTTTTAATTAAAAATGGCATTGAGGCAAATAGACTAAATTTCGTTGGATTTGGGCACACGCAACCTAAAGTTTTTCCTGAACAAAGTCCAGATGACGAACAATCAAATAGGAGGGTGGAAATTAAAGTTTTAGAATAGTTAAGATTAAAAAAATATGCTAAGACCCCAAGTAAAAGAAAAATATAAAACTATGAAATAAAATAAAATCTTTAGCTTGAGGCTTAGCAATAAGTTAAATTAGAAAACTAATAACATTCAAATTTAATTGTTTTTAAACTAAAAAAAATAATTATTAGGTGAATTTTATTATTTTATAGGTGAAAACTTATATTTTAACATTTTTTTAATTTCTGTAAAATATTTTACAACCAAAGGAGTCTGTTTTTGGATTTAAAACAAGGTTATGATTTAGAATTTGATCAACGGCTTCAGTAATATATTAAAAATAAAAATTTTTTTTTGGGCTCAAATAAATTATATTATTACCAGGATTGATTAATAAATTAACACTTAATTTCGAACTCAAAAAATAATAAATATCATAAAATTAACTTCGATTTTTACAGTTATTAATTAAAAAAACATCTAGGAGTTAAGCCAATTAATTATTTTTTTACTTTTTGGTTTAATCCAGGGATTTATACTTTTAACAAATTCTCCTTTTTCGTTAATTAAAAATTTTTGAAAATTCCACTTCACTCTTGCGTTTGAAACCCCATTTTCTGATTTAGATCCTAGCCATTTGAATATTGGATGTTTATTTTCACCTTTAACATTAATTTTTTCCATCATTAAAAATGAAACTCCGTAATTTCTTTGACAAAATTCATTAATACCTTTATTATCGCCCGGGTCTTGATTTGCAAAATCGTTTGTAGGAAATCCAATTATAATTAATCCTTTTTCTTTGTATAAATCATAAATGGCTTGTAGATCTTTAAATTGCGGCGTAAAGCCACATTTACTTGCCGTATTCACAATTAGTATTTTATGTCCTTCAAAGTTTTTAAAATCAATGCTCTTCCCATCAATGGATGTTGCTGTAAATTGATAAATGTTACTTGTTGCTTGTCCCTTTAATTGAAAAAGAGAATTAAATAATGCTAAAAACATAATTAGTTTTATAAATGTGGAGTTCATATTTCAGTTTAAAATTAAACCATTTTACTTAACTAATTGTTTATTTTATTTTACTATTTAATTAATTTCATGTTTTTTTCTCTTGATTTTCAGTAATTTATCTCTATTTTATTGTTTTCTTAATTAATTTTGTATATTTGCAACCCTAATTAAAAAATAACAATGGAAAAACGCTATGAGACGGTCTTCATTTTAACTCCCGTTTTGTCTGATGATCAGACAAAGGAGACCGCGAAAAAATTTAAAAAAACCATTATCGATTTGGGAGGCAAAATCGTAAATGAAGAGAACTGGGGCTTAAAAAAATTAGCTTACCCTATTCAAAAGAAAACAACTGGTTTTTATTATTTGATCGAATTCTCAGGCGAAGGCCAAGAAATTGTAAATAATCTTGAAATCACGTACAAACGTGATGAGCGAATTTTGAGATTTTTAACTGTCGCTTTAGATAAGCATGCATCTGCTTATGCTGATAAAAGAAAAGGATTAGTAGCTGAAGCAAAAACAAAGAAAAAAGAAACAGCAAGTTCTTAATGGTTTAACAATTAATAAAATAAAAAATGAGTTCACCTAAAGACATAAGATATTTAAACCCTCCAACAGCGGAGATTAAAAAGAAAAAATATTGTCGTTTTCAAAAAAGCGGCATAAAATATATTGATTACAAAGACCCAGATTTTTTATTGAAGTTTGTAAACGAGCAAGGCAAATTATTACCTCGCCGTTTAACTGGAACCTCTCTAAAATTTCAACGTAAAGTTGCTCAAGCCGTTAAACGTGCTCGTCACTTATCGTTGATGCCTTATGTAGCCGATTTAATGAAATAATTTAATGTAAAAGAAAATGGAAGTTATTTTAAAACAAGATATAAAAGGATTAGGTTACAAAGATGACAAAGTTACCGTTGCAAACGGATACGGTCGTAACTTTTTAATTCCTAAAGGGATGGCTAATTTAGCTACCGAAAGTGCAAAAAAAATGCATGCAGAAATTCTTAAACAACGAGCCTTTAAAGAAGATAAGTTACGTAAAGAAGCTGCATCAAATGCAGAGAAATTAGCAGGTGTTGCTATTAAAGTTGGTGCTAAAGCCGGAGAAAGTGGAAAAATATTTGGTTCTGTTACCACAATTCAGTTGGCCGAAGCCCTTCAAAAAGCTGGTTACAACATTGAGCGAAAAAACATCGAAATTACCGAAGATTCTATTAAACAATTAGGTACTTATACTGCTAAAGTTCGTCTTTACAAAGAACTTTCTGCAAATATTAATTTTGAAGTAGTAGCTGAATAATTTTAATTTAATTTTTTTTAAACCCACAACATCTTTTTGTTGTGGGTTTTTTGTTTTAATTAAGGAAATGGAGTCAAATTAATCGGATTAATAATGGATGATAAGATTTAAATTTGTATCCCAAAAAGTAAAAACTTTTTTTATATCAATTGTCTTGCTTTTTCAATAACTGAATTTAAACCAGAAATATTACTTCCTCCTGCTTGTGCATAAAAGGCTTGACCACCACCACCACCATTAATTTCTTTAGCCAACTCCCTCACAATATTATTTGCATTAAAATTATTGTTTTTTACTAAATTATCGTTAATAATTACCGATATACTTGGTTTACCTGATACTTCGGCTGCTAATACACAAAACAAATTTGGTACTTCGTTTTTTAATTCAAACAATAAATTTTTTATTTCTTCGGCACTATCAAATTTTATAAAATGAACTACAAAATTAATTTCACCTCGTTTATCAATTTTTAAAATAATTTCTTTTTTTAATTCACTTGCTTTTTCTTTATAAAAAAAGTTGATTTGTTTTTGGAGTTCGTTATTTTGATCGATTAAGTTAGAAACACTTTTTATTAAATCTTTTGGATTTTTTAAAATGGTTTTAAATTCTTCAATTAATTTAGATTGGTTATCAAAAAACTCTTCTGCTTTTATTGAAGTAATTGCTTCAATTCTTCTAATACCTGCTGCAACAGCACCTTCGCTTATAATTTTAATGGACCCAATTTGTCCGGTACTTATTACGTGGCATCCGCCACACAATTCAACGGAATAGTTTTTATCAAAAGTAACTACTCTCACGGTTTCGCCATATTTTTCTCCAAACAAGGCCATGGCACCAGTTTTTTTAGCTTCATCAATGGCCATTAATTGTGTGTTGCCTATAATATTTTCTCGAATTTTATTATTTATTATTTTTTCAATTTGAAAAATTTCTTCAGTCGTTATTTTAGCAAAATGCGAAAAGTCAAATCTTAAATAATCGTCGTTTACTAAACTCCCTTTTTGTTCAACATGAGTTCCTAATATATTTCTTAAAGCAGCGTGGAGTAGGTGAGTGGCTGTATGATTATTAGTTGTATATAAACGTTTAGTCTTATTTATTTTAGCTGAAAACTCTGCATTTAATTTTTCTGGTAATTTATAGCAGTAATGAATAATAACACCATTTTCTTTTTTTGTGTCAGTAATATTTATCGTTTCATTGATGTTAGTTAAAACGCCAGCATCACCAATTTGTCCACCACTTTCTGCATAGAAAGGAGTTTTGTTTAGCACCAAATGAAACTGTTCTTTATTTTTAGTTTTAATTTTTCTATATCTAATAATACGAGTTTGACATTCTAATTCAGAATATCCAATAAAATCAGTTTCTTTTTCTTGATTTTCAATAATTTTTTTATTTTCCTCAATATAAATCCAATCATCAGTATCGATAATGGTTGCCAATCGTGATCTGTTTTTTTGCTCAGTTAAATACGATTCAAAGCTTTGCTCATCTATACTTAAATTATAGCCCCTTGAAATCAGAGAGGTTAAATCTACCGGAAATCCAAATGTGTCATATAATTCAAAAACAATTTTGCCATCAATTATTGTTTTTCCTTTAGTTATGGCATCTATGCATACTTGATCAATTCTTTTTAAACCTATTTCTAATGTTTTATAAAAAGATAATTCTTCTTCTTTAATAACTTTTTCAATAAGTATTTTTTGTGTATTTAGTTCTGGAAAAGCTTCACCCATTTGATGTGCCAAAGTTGGCACTATTCTAAACATAAAAGGTTCTTTAAGATTTAAAGTTTGATATCCATATCGAATGGCTCTTCTTAAAATTCGTCTTATAACATATCCTGCACCGGTATTACTTGGCAACTGACCATCGGCAATGCTAAACGAAATTGTTCGAATATGGTCGGCCACTACCCGCATGGCAATATTAATTAATTGTTGTTTTATATGTTTTTCTTCTTCTTTTACGTTGTATTTTAAACCGCTCAATTCTTCAATTTTATGAATTAAGGGCGTAAAAATATCGCTATCATAATTACTCTGTTTTCCTTGCAAAACTCTTACTAATCGTTCAAATCCCATTCCGGTATCAACGTGTTGTTTTGGTAATTTAATTAAAGTGCCATCTGCTCTTCTTTCAAATTCCATAAAAACATTATTCCAAATTTCAATAACCTGAGGATCATCGTTATTAACTAATAAAGCACCCGATACTTTTTTTCGTTCTTCATCAGTCCTACCGTCGTAATGTATTTCAGAGCATGGTCCACATGGTCCCATATCGCCCATTTCCCAGAAGTTATCTTTTTTATTTCCGTTTAAAATACGCTCAGCACTTAAAAATTGTTTCCATGTGTCATAAGATTCTTGATCAAAACTTAAGCCTTCATCTTTACTGCCTTCAAAAACTGTTACGTATAAACGATCTTTATCTATTTTGTAAACTTCGGTTAATAATTCCCATGCCCAGGATATTGCATCTTTTTTAAAGTAATCTCCAAAACTCCAGTTACCAAGCATTTCAAACATGGTATGATGATACGTATCAACTCCAACTTCTTCTAAATCGTTGTGTTTACCACTAACTCGCAAACATTTCTGAGTATCAGCAATCCGAGAATTATTAATCGGAGCATTACCTAAAAAAATATCTTTAAAGGGCGCCATGCCACTATTAATAAACATTAATGTTGGATCTCCTTTTACAACCATAGGAGAACTAGGTACAATTACATGTCCTTTACTTTTAAAAAAATCTAAAAATGTTTGTCTTATTTTATTAGAATTCATGTGGTTTTTAGAATGTTGTACGAAGATAATCAAATAGTGTGTTTTTTAAAAGAATTGTTTTCCACTAATTTTTTTATGGGTATTTCAAATTGAGTTTTAGATTTTTTTGCTTTTTATTTTGATTTTAATTCTTTATTTTTATAAATTACATTGTTTATGTCGAAAGTTAAATATAGGTTTAATAGCAAATCGCTTACCTACGAAAAAGTTAAAACTTCTTTCAAAGTTGGTTTTTTATATGTGCTATCTTATTTAGCTACAGGCATTGTATTTGCAACGATTACAATAATATTATCTCGACAATTTTTGCCATCTCCATCTGAAAAAAAACAGAATCGTGAGTTGGAGGTTTTAAAACTTCAATATGAATTATTAGATACAAAAATGAATTTGGCCGAAAAAGTATTATATGATTTAGAAGATAGAGATGATAATATTTATCGTGCTATTTTTGAAAGCGAGCCATTACCCAAAACCATAAGATATGGAGGTTCTGGTGGAAGTGATAAGTATTCAGTTTTTGATGTTTTTGAAAATGCTGACTTATTAAAATCTTCAACCGAAAAGCTTGATAAAATTACAAAGCAAATATATATTCAATCCAAATCTTTTGACGAAGTAGTTAATTTAGCTAAAAACAAAGAAAAATTGTTGGCTTCAATACCGGCAATAATGCCAATTAATCATAAAAATTTACTTCATGCAATAACCAGTGGTTTTGGTTGGAGAACCCATCCAATTTATAAAACACAAGAATTTCATCCCGGAATGGATTTTGCCGCTGAGCTTGGCACTCCCATTTATGCTTCTGGCGATGGACTTGTAGAAATAGCAGATAATAAGGCTCAAGGTTATGGAAATCACGTGGTTATTAATCATGGTTTTGGATATCAAACTTTGTATGGTCATATGAGCAAAATTGCAGTTTATGCCAATCAAAAAGTTATTCGAGGGCAATTAATTGGTTATGTTGGCAGCACAGGCTTAAGCACAGCGCCTCATCTCCATTACGAAGTCATTAAAAATAATGAAAAAC
>Ga0192647_100888_pt1 | contig 20343 bp, 22 predicted proteins | sample LauGreFa1BDMLBSN_2_FD_133046 | JGI IMG/M metagenome (GOLD analysis project Ga0192647, IMG submission 133046) | Freshwater lake microbial communities from Lake Michigan, USA - Fa13.BD.MLB.SN - reassembly | ecosystem: Environmental > Aquatic > Freshwater > Lake | place: Lake Michigan, USA...
GCATCTGAAGGGTCAAAGACCTCTTGAACGGAATCACCGCACTGAGCGCAACGATGCTTTCCACAAACATACTTGTGGCCACAAGTGCGAGGTGTAACGGCAGTACAGTAAGACTTCATGATGCCAGACTTTACATCAGATGTCAGACGAACAATAAGGCCCTTCTTACCATTCGGGATGAGAATTAGAGAACCGATTGGCAATTCAACGCAAATCCTAGCATATTTAGTCTTTTCAAGAAACGCATGAGGGTCTTGCTGATATTCAATAGTGTCTTGCTCAGTATGTGCCCAAGGCACATGGATTGCGTTAGTGCGTTGAACAGAACCCAGAGGGTCATCGTTCTTCTTATTGCAGTTCTGACGAATATACGCAATTGTCAGAAAGAGCGTAATAAGGTCACAAGGAGAGTATACAGGCATAGTTTCTTTTTGAGTACCCTTATGTGTAAGGTATGCGTGTTCAATTTTTTCAACTCGTAAATAGTCCCCTCACTGTTTGAACCACGGATGAGACGGGAATAGATACAGAAACCGCAGTTCCACCGATTGTAGTAGATGCTCTAATATGACCATCTGCTATGCTCAGACTACTTCCCGCAGGACCCCCTTGCGATAAAGTGCCAAGTCCATGTTTCCCCTTGAACAGGGTCATATTCTGGGTTCTCATCGAAAGATTACAAGTAGCACAGACGGGTCTCAGATTGTCGACCGTAGTCGGGCCGCCGTCTGCCTCTGCAACAACATGGCCACAGTGAAACGAATTCATTTTTATTTCATTTACTCCGCAACAGAGACACTTGGCCTTAGCAATGTCGTCGCCGACCCATCTTTGCCACGTTAAATCTTTCAGAATTTTAGGGATTGTCTTTTTCTTTTGTCTCGGAACCATAGCGCCTTTCTAATTATATAAAATTTCATAATATCAACAGGATGGATCCTTTGGCATGTCCAATTTGTTTAGATAATTTCACAGAAGATGATGCATATATACCTAGATTACGATGCCCGTGTACACTGATTGTTCATCTGGAATGCTGGAGAAGATGGTCTGGCGAATGCTTATATTGTAGAAATACTCATCTAATAGAAAATATAGAACCCCGAGTAAGAATTCTTCGAGTAAATAATATTTACATAATAAACCTTCCGTCCTTTATACGCCTAGGCTTATTTGTATTGTATTTTATATCATTATATATGATATTCTTTCGATTTTAATGAAGTTATAAAATTGACCTATGACGTTATCTAAGATAACTCACACAAAATGGATTACACAAAAAAGTCGAAAGATGAATTAATTGCAATCTGTAAGGAACGGAAGCTGAAGGGATATAGCACTCTTAACAAGGAGGCAATTATAGCGCTTATTACACTTGCAGAACCTTCATCTGCCACTAGTAACCCTGTTCCAGTAAATACGGTTATGCCTCTAACGCCAGTAACGCCTCTAACGCCAATAGCGACAGCTCTCCCAGCCATAATGGTGCCCTCGTTTGCCAAGTATGTTCTTACTGACACGACACACCTTTCACCTCTCGTAAAATGGTCAGGTGGAAAGGCCGAAGAAATCAAGCAAATCCTGCCCCTGATGCCTGTACACGAAACCTATGTAGAACCCTTTGTAGGCGGAGGTGCGCTCTACTTCTATCTGAACCCTCAGAAGGCGGTAATCAATGACATCCATCCTGAGCTCGTGAAGCTTTACAAGGCAATTGGCTCAGGTCAAAGACAACAGATGAAGGCTTTCATGACTGCGCATCCTAACTCAGAAGAGGAATACTACAAGGTTCGCAGTATGCCGATTGCATCAGACTTTGACGCAGCATGTCAGTTCTATTATCTTCGTAAGACGTGTTTCCGTGGAATGCTCAGATATAACAGCAGTGGTGGATTTAACATTCCTTATGGAAAATACAAGACTATCAACTTCTCAGACCTTGATGGCACTGGACATGAACAGCTCTTAGCAAGGACTACAATAATGAGTGGCTCATTCAAGGATGTATTTGCCGCATGTGATACTCCTGACCACTTCATCTTCCTCGACCCCCCATATGACAGTAAGTTCACAGACTATGGTTATTGCTCTTTTGGCAGAAAGGAGCAAGAGGAGCTGGCCGCCTTATTCAAGAAGTCAAGGGCAAAGTGTATGATTGTCATTGGCGAGACGGATTACATTCGTAATCTGTATGCAGGTTACATAGTACACCGGTATCCTAAGAATTACAAGTTCAAGATACACTCAGGTCGTGTTGGAGATGAAATCAACGTGAACCATATCGTCATCTGTAACTACCGAGTTTTATGAAAAAATTGAAAGTTATTTGAGCCGTATTTTTTCATAAAAGTCGGTATAAATGCCTTCTATGGGTCCATGGAGACTTGGCAAGTGTATTTACACTGCAAAAGATAAATCGTCCGTTTATGAAGCCACTTCTCATACGTTAAAAACAGATGATGAGTGGCTTGTGAAAGTCAAAGATAACACAGATGCCTTTGAACTCTATACTCTTCTTTCTCTGAACATAGAGGTTAAACCACCAAACATGGTTGAGCTCTGCAAGGACCCTTTCCACAAGTTTGGAATGACACCTGAAAGTGTTTGGTATGCCATGAAGAAATATGACGGTCATCTGAAGCCAGAACATGCTGGTAGTTGGCGTGAGATTGCCAAGGCTGCTCTAGGCTTCATCGAAGTCTTACACAAGACATACCAATATATCTATATGGATTTCAGGAGGGAGAATATTCTCGTCGATGGTGACAAATTCATAATCGCAGATTACGATAATGTCACACGTGTGGAAATGGTGAAACTCCGAAAACTAAGTCGGTATAATCGCTGGTACTACATGGCGAGGGGAGGTGAGCCTGACCAATGGGCCTTTTCGTGGAAGATGGATCTTATGAGCCTTGGATACTTGCTCATTAACTTGACAAGTGATGAAGGTAATGCTATCTGTCAAGAGTTAATTGAGCGGCGACAGGGAGAGCAGAAATCTCATATGTCCATGAGGGAATTTGCGAAGCGCAGAAATGTCCTCATGTACGAGGCTGCAAATCCTACTCTCAAGAAATACCTGGATATTATGAAAGAGGTTAAGTGGAATACGATTTTACCGCCGTCCTACGATATCTATACCAGGCTTATGGCGCTGTTCGAGTAATTTATCGCATATAAGTAGATGGATATAGAAGACGCCTTAGACTTAATAGAAGATTTTACGGTTGACCAGTTGAAGGGATTAACCCAGGGAGATTTACAGATTATTCTTCAAGGGATGTCCCCTGAACACAGGCGCAAATTTTTCATAGAAAAGAATGTAAAAATTTTTGGTGGAATAAACCAATATGTAGATGATTTTTTAGAGAAAACAGATATTAACTCAATGAATCCTCAAGGTAAAATGGGTGCCAGAAGTCTTATACAAGCAATGTTAGAATACCCCGGTGTAAGTGAAGACAATAGTAAGCTGTTATTGGAAGCAATAGCAAAAACGAACCCCAGCAGCGCCGCACCTGCTGCAGGAGGTAACAGAAGGCGTAAGACTTTAAGAAATAGACGGAGAGGTCTAAAACGCTCAAGAGTACGAAGATAAGATGGGGCTTGCCATAGCAAAGCAGTACGTAAACTATGAAAACCAGAATAAGCGGAAGGAATTAGAACTGCACTTTAATGGTACAATGCATCTCTTAAAAAAGGATCAATGGTTTTTGTTCCCAGGAGATAGATATCTAGAGTTAATATTCAACGGAGATGAAATAAAAATAGTATCTGGAGATCAGGATCGTATCTCTCTGAATAGCATACATAATATATTTGTTATTGCAATAATAGAAACAGGTAGACAAAATACAAGAAGGGTGGAACACACGTATCCACTAGATCCGAGTTTCACAGCAGTAAGTGTTATTAAATATAACGAGGATGAATATGAGTATGGCATATCTAGGCTTAAATAAATTTTAATATTAAAAAACATAATGGCACTGTTAGCAAACAAGGGTAAGCCCTGGACATCTGAGGAGTTTAATACCATGCTTTCTGAGCTGAGAGAGAAGAAGACCTTCAAGGAAGTGGCCGCGGCACACTGTCGCACTGTAAATGCGGTTAAGTTCAAGGCGTTTGGCTATGCGTGTGAGCAGGTTCTAAATGAGGGTAAGTCTGAGAAGGAAGTTGCGGAAGACCTTGGTTTTTTACAGAAGGACCTGGAGAAGGAGGTAAATAGAAGATTGCCTAAACTAGTATCAGTAAACGAGCCAGTGGTAGAAAAGAAGTCACTTGTAGTAGTAAAGAAACCACAGGTTAGAACATTGCCTGATGATGTCGCGGAAATCTGGTCAACAGTCAATACTCTACAGTCACTGGTACACAAATACATGAACAAGCTTAGTTCCAAGTAAATTTGAAAGTTGAATATAATCATATTTGATATTATAGTATCAAGTATGATTGGTAAATCACGCCCCATGGTTAGAAATTCTAAGACTAACTATAATACTTCGCAGAATAAGTTGGTATCACCACTGCAATCCTATAGACATAACAGCCTCTGGTCATACGATGAAACCATTGAGCTTCTAACACAAGCTAAAGCAAAGCGTTCTCCAGAGGAAATTTCCAAGAAACTCAATCGTTCCGTTTCTCAAATACGCTCAAGGTTGAAGACAATTGCGGCCGACATGTATATGAAGGATAAGATGGCATATGAAAATATCTATGAGCTAACTGGTGTAGATAAAAGTGCATTTGTTATTAGTTCATCTACATACAAACATACTAATGCACCCACTGATGTGGAGATGGGTATTCTACAAGACGCGTTTAAGGATGATATAATACCAAGGGAAATCAGTATAGATATCGAGGATATCTCAGATGACCCTACTAGCACGGTATCTATGGAAAACCCATTTACTATTGAAAGTTTCTGTGAGCATGTTTCAAAACCCATTATGGAAACAGTGATTATATGTTCGAACTTAGTAAAGAAAATGGGAGCATCTTATTCAAATCCTACCTTAATCTCTACCTCACGTCTACAGAGTGTCTGAGGCATACTCGTCTGAAAGGCTGAACGCACACGTTTGGGAACACGAGCGTTAACCTTCTCATCCACTGTATCTGTTGTAGAATTTGTAGTATTGCGCGTCGACCTGGATCTACTGAGTTGTTTCATGTGCGCGTTCATTTCCGTCTCGACTTTTTCACGATGCATCTTGAGATACTCAATTACATTTTTTTCTATAGCCCAACGAAAGAAATTTAGTTTACCAACAGTTGTAACAAATTGCTCGGTCCCTGGAAGGCTAAACATAATACGTTCCCTTCTACAGAATGGGTCAAATAATTTTTTAGAATAAGCCTTGAGTTGACTCTTATAACTCATGTAGACCATGAATTCCTGACCACCAAAGATATAACCAATATTGTGTCTTTTTGCGTAATTCGTGACAAACCAGTCAATAAGACGTAAACTTATAATGCTTGTTCCTTGTAATAGTTCCATAATTTCAGACAGGTCTTTCCTCTGTGTATAAAAAGCTTGTAAACTCATTACTATAAGTTCCTGTTTACAATGTATTTTACGCTTCCTAGTTTGCGAATCGGGTAGTGTACTTTCTACAGCCTGTGCGGGTACCAATGTTTCCATATAGTATGTTCTTTTACGGATTTCTTAAGTCTTCGATAAGGTTAGATGGGAGACGTGTTCTCTGGAGGAAAACCAAACGAAGATATTAGTCTACTTCCGGACAATCCGAGTGCTCGTATAGAAGGAGTACAAGGGGGTGGTGGTCTTAATACAAACTGGATATCTGAACCCGTTGAAATCGAAAGTGACCGCGAATTTAACATGCCAGTAAACTCTGGAAGTTTGAAAAAATTCCAGAGTCGTTGGCGTCAGACGTTGGGACCCAGTATGCCTTCTCGTAGAAAACCAAGAGAAGATCCACATGTAATTATTGGAACATTAAACGTATTTGACTGTCCTTCTTATGTAGTTGCGCCTATAAGAGGTGATAAGGAAGAAGCATTCAAAATATTTGCATGGGCAGATGAATTACTGGAAGGTAGCCATGAGGCCCATGTTATTTTTATGGGGCCAATATATTCAAGGCAGGTGAATAAAGACATAGAAAATGGGATGATTGCTCTATTGGCAAAATATCCAGGTCATATCTTAGTTGTATCGGAAAAGGACATTGGATTACCTTCTCTGAACGGTGTTTTACTAAACGCCCTTCCAGAAACAAGTAAACAAATCGCTTTAGGTTTTATTCCAGACCATGAAAATGTATATCACAGGTCATCTAGGAATATGGGGTGCCTCCTGGTTGACACTCTAAGAATACCGTATGCAAAGTCAAGTAAAAAAGAAGATGGAGATACAATTTATTTTTTAGATTTTGAAATACCTTCTAAGGTCGGTGGAGGAATACGTGACTTTGAAATAAAGGTACTTTCTAACAATACTACATTCAAAAGAAGCCCCGGTTGGGTTACACAAATAGTATTTGGTTCTTCTGATATAAATCAAAGTGGTGGTATGTCAGGAAAAGCAAAGGGGGCAGCAAAGGAAAAGCCAAAAGGATTTCAACCTAAAGTTAAGAAGGGGGTAGAAGGGTCTGGAGCAGGGGCAGCTGCAGCAGCAGTAGCACCCCCTCCTCCACCCCCTCCTGCAGCTGCAGTAGCAGGGGCACCTCCTCCACCCCCTCCTGCTGCAGCAGTAGCAGGGGCACCTCCTCCACCCCCTCCTGCTGCAGCAGTAGCAGGGACACCTCCTCCACCCCCTCCTGCTGCAGTAGCACCTCCTCCTCCACCCCCTCCTGCAGCTTCTGCACTAGCAGCAGGGGCACCTCCTCCACCCCCACCCCCTCCTGAAGGAGCTGCAGCAGTAGCAGCAGGGACACCTCCTCCACCCCCTGCTGAAGGAGCTGCAGAGGCATCTCCTGCAGGGCCGGCATCTGCAGGGGATAATAATGAGACAATTATAATAGACCTTGGTCTGGACGGTCATTTTAAAATTCGAAAAGATATAATGGAAAACTGGAAAATGGGTGATTTAGAACCAGGTAATTTAAAATATGATGAGGCAAGACTTCTAAATATGGTAGGTATGACATACCCTCAAGAAATTTATAAATTATTCTTCAAGGGCCTTATAGATAATAACTGTGGAACTGAGCCTAGCGCACAATTATCTCCAGAATGTGAAATTTTTAGATATATCATGGCTGACAAGTACTACCGTAAGGTAAAGTCTATGAAGATGGGAAGGCAGCAAGTAAGTGCATCTGGAGCATCCCCGTCAGAGCCAAATTCAGGCTCTGGAGGACCTCCATCTGGGCCACCTCCACCATCAGGGCCACCTCCACCATCAGGGCCACCTCCACCATCAGGGCCACCTCCACCATCAGGCTCTGGAGGACCTCCACCTCCTCCAAAGCCATCGGGACCTCCACCTCCTTCACCTCAAGGACCTCCAAAGCCATCCGCACCTCCAGCCCCAATAGCAGAAGAAACAGAACCATCGGCTGCTCTTGCTTCGACGGGAGATGGGACAACACCACCTGCTCCAACTGCACCTCCTGCTCAAAGTGCTGCTGCAGTAGACCCATCAGCTCCTCTAACTACCCTTGCTGCCACGGGACACGGGGCAGCACCACCTCCTGCTCCAACTGCTGCTGCAGTAGACCCATCAGCTGCTCTAGCTACCCTTGCTGCCACGGGACACGGGACAGCACCTCCAGCAGCACCTCCAGCTGCCCCTCAAGCTCTGACTGCACCACCCCCTCCACCTCCTCCAGCAGACCCATCGGCTGCTCTAGCTGCCCTTTCTGCCACGGGACACGGGACAGCACCACCTCCTGCTCCAACTGCACCACCCCCTCCACCTCCTCCAGCAGACCCATCGGCTGCTCTAGCTGCCCTTGCTGCCACGGGACAAGGGACAGCACCTCCAGCTGCCCCTCCTGCTCCAACTGCACCCCCCCCTCCACCTCCTCCAGCAGACCCATCGGCTGCTCTAGCTGCCCTTTCTGCCACGGGACACGGGACAGCACCACCTCCTCCAGCTGCTACTCCAGCACCTCCTGCTCCAACTGCACCACCTCCTGCTCCAACTGCACTTCCTCCAGTAGACCCATCAGCTGCTCTAGCTGCCCTTGCGGCTGTAGTGCCTACAACAGCAAAGCCCCCCTCCGTCTATACGAGCGGAAAACTAAATGCACATTGTGTCGAAAGATTAAATCATGGTGACCTTCATGTAAATGCAGTAGCAATGGTAGACGGGGCTGGACTTCTGAGTGGAAATAATAGTAACCTTTGTCTTTGGCATCTAGATGCCGACAAATCTGTTAAAAGTGTAAGTGTTGATGGTGTAAACAATATCGCTGGACTTTCTGGTGGGTTTTTTGTTACATCAAGTGTTAAATCAAATGTAGCTAAGAAATGGAACGCGGGTGATATGAGTAAACCATTGCTTGAATTTCGTGGACATAATGGTGGGATTGAAACTGTGATTACCCTGTTAGATCGACGTCTGGCGACAGGAGGAGAGGACAAGACCGTAAGAATATGGAATACAAATACGGGCGCCCAAACCATGGTCCTACCGGCTGATGGTAAAGAGGGTCATACTAACGCAGTTATGTGCTTAGCAAGTCTAAATAAAGAACATTTAGCAAGCGGTAGTTCTGATAATACTGTCCGTATATGGAACCTTACAACTAAAAAAACTGCACAAGTTCTACAACATCCAGGTGTAGTAAGCGCATTGGTGTTAGTTAAAGATGGAAGCTTTGCAGCTGCATGTAATACTGATATACATATTTGGTCACTTGATTCTACTAGCAACAAATATACAGAAAAGTCAGTATTAAAAGGAAATGATAGCAAGATAAAATCTATTATAACTCTTCAGAATGGCCTTTTAGCTAGTATGAGCATTGGAGGAAAAATACAAGTATGGAATCTGGCAAACCAGGAAAGTGTGTGTATTATTGATATTGAAGAGGTTTCTGGTCTTACAGCAATTGGTTCATGTATTACTGCACTACCAGATGGTAAGTTTGCAAGCGGATATGGAGGTGATGATGTGGTTTATATTTGGGAATTGACAGCACCTGGTACGCCAGAAGATGCTGCGGCGAAGGAAAAAGCTACACGTAGTTCGTCGGTTATGGGAAAACTTAGAAGAATGGTGGGTCGTAGATCAGGTGGCGCTGTTACTGTATCGAGAAAACATGCGACTAAGAAAAATAGAAAATCGTCTAAGAAAAATAAATCCATGAAAATTAAATTCTTCTATTAATTTCATTAGTTACCTTAAAAGGTAATAAATGAAGTTATTTATAATTACTCTAAAAAAGTTTTTTACACGCGAGGGAAGCCAACCAGGTTCGCGCCCAGACCGAAGCCCGCGCCCTGGCGAGCCGTGACGGCAACAGAGGGCGTGAAGGTGTCAAGCAGGGCGAACGTGGCAAACGCAGCCGTGCCAATCGTCAGAATTTCGCCAAAGTTAGGCTTCTTGGGGTTCAGCACAAGCACGGCGACAAATGCAACCACCAGGCCTTCGATTAGGTATTTTAGAACAGATGTTAAAACATCACCGAGGGAAAAGTTCATCTTATACTTGAACCCTATATTTTTTTTGAACTGCGTAAGATACTTTAAGAAATCTTTCCATTAAAGAACATAAGTAATGTCCGCGCCCGTAAAAGAGGATTTTCTTGATGAGGATCCCGAAATTCGCAGTCAGAAATTTGTTCTCCTATCATTCCTGAGCCCAGAAAACGTCCTCGAGAAGAAGGATGAGTTCTTTTTTGGTGAATTCGTAAAGCAGTATGAAGTCGACTATAAAATCCGGAACCTTGAGACCTTTCTAGTTTCTGTTGTCCGGGGTATTAATGATAAATTGACAAAGGAGGCCGATAAGATGGATGCATCTGGCACAGACTTGAGTGGCGTGGCTCTAACTGCTCTAACCGAGGCGGCTACGCTTTGCCGTAAGTCTCGTTTGAATATCGGGGGTATCCTCGAGACATATTCCACTTACGTGAAGGAGAATGACAAGGAAATAAAGAAGACGAGCATCAAGGAAGCATATGATGACTTCATGTTCAAAAATCAGACCAAGTTGGAGGAGGAGTTCTTTGCGAAGAATGAGTTCCGGACATCTATTCGTGGCCTAAAGGTCCGGGGAGTTACCGGAACCCACGGGGAGGCCGTAGCAATGTCAAAGAAGCTCCAGAGGTCTGACACAATTCATAATATCTTTCTGGGTGAGGTAGGTAAGTGGCTCCCTTGGGACCCTAAGCCTCACCAGGTGGCTGACCAGGAATACGCAGAGGACCAGTTGAATACATTGATGAAGAAATACAAGGATAATGAGGATGCACGTGAGAAATTCGTGACAGAGCAGCGCCAGGAACTTTCCAGGGGTGCTAAGAAGGGGCCTGTCATATCGGCATCTGATGGCAACCCCATATCCGGAGAGTCATCAGAGGGCTGGGGTTCAATGTTCGGTGGTTCTGAAGACCTAGCTCTGAAGAGAAAGAAGGAGCAGTCAGATGTTGAAAAACTTGACTAAATTAGTCGAGTAGCATACCAATCTGTCTATAAGCTTCTCCTTGGTCTTGCGCACTAATACTTACACAATTGTCATTCTGGCAGAAGGTTCCCTCGGGACAAGGAACCCCCTTCCTAGAACATGTAGCATTTACGCCACTCTTGCATTCCGTTGAACTACAAGAGGACATGTCGGTTGAAACTGCTACGGGTGAAACAAATCCCTCAGAACAGAACCCAGAGTTGCAAACTTGACCCATTGGGCAGTGGTTTGTTTCTAGGCAAGGTAGCTTGGCAGAGCCACCTGACATTCTAGGAGCAGCGTGGGAACCATCTGTAGCATAGTAGACATATACAAAGAGTGCAATTGCAATAGCTAATAAAATCATTAATATTTTAACTGACTTCATTGTTTCTGTTAAATAGAAAGAAATTACGGAAATACTGGTAACTGATTTCTGGGCAATTGCGGTTGTTGAGTACCTTCACAAAATCCATTCAAGCACTGAAGGGCTGAATTACAGCGCGGAAGGTCTACACCACATCGTATTCCAGGCATACCCGCCTTGAAACCTTCTCTAAACCCGGAAAGGCCAAACATAATAAGGCATACACCTACTGTAATAAATAGTAAGCGATTATAAAAAGAAAAGGCTTTAAACATTCTACTTATATTTGATAATTAAGTCTAAGTAGGGTCTAAATATTTATAAGATATACTATACCAGAATGTTGCCTGATCCAATTACGGAGCTAACAATCAATCTAGTGAAACCAGGTGTTCTAGCATCATATAAGAATATGGGTTATACTTATATAAGGCAAATACATAAACCCTACAATTATATTTTAAGACATCCTTCATCTGGATGTATAGTAGAGTTGCTCTGCTATCGCGATACCGATTGTCATCTTATCGACTCACCGAAAGCTCGGAAACTGATGCGGCGTCTTTCATATTTTGGATATCTTTAATATACGTATTATAAGTAGAAGTATCCATTGCATACTGAATTATATCACTGAAATTATGAGATACCCAAAGGTCCATATTTCCATCTTTATCAAATGACGTATATGCATTAGCTTTATAGTAAAAATACAATCGTTCTTCCAATAAACCTAAGGCGAACCATGATTTAGATCCAAATTCACCCTCTTGTATCCAGTAATATTCCTTTATTTCATATGGAAATATATTGGGTTTCAAAAAGACATCAGGAGAACCATGTATGGGTCGTAATATCTTATCTACTGAAAATCCAAATTGCGGATTTACATATAAAAGAGGCAATGAAATCTTAGAGGTGTCTGGGTTTGTCTTATATATAGTGTTGTCTCTTGACATTTCTAGTTTTATCTATAATAAATCGTTTATGTATTTCATACGTGAACGATTTAATAATAAATATTATTTAGAAAAACTGTAGCCTTTTTTCCTTCTTTATGAAAAGGGCATCTGTTTCTTTTATATTAAATGCTTGAACCCATTCTTCAAATTGCGGTACTATACGGTCTACTCTATCTTCTGGAAGAGCATGAACACTTGTCTCCATAGAGTAAATAAGGGATTTTTTCCTATAAAGTTCTCTCCATGAAACTGCATAGGACATGAAAAAATTACGATGGGCTTCTTTTTTTTCCTTTTCTGAACTACCATCTAATATCTTATTAAGGCTGTGTAAGGAAATCTTAAGACCACCCAAATCAGCCCAGTTTTCGCTAAGTGTTCTCTGACCATCTACCTTTTTCCCAAAGTGCTTAAATTTTGAGAAGAATTTTGAAAGTTTTCTTGTCTGAGACTTAAATTTCCGCTTATCCCTCCTTGTCCATATTTCTTTATAGGCACCCCTTGGAGAATATTTAGAACCATCTAAATCAAATGCGTGAACCATTTCATGACCGATAGTTGCACCAATTCCACCGTGGTTCCATCCTAAGGGAGCATCCTTGTGATAAAATGGCCACTGTAAAATTCCCCAAGGGATTACAATATGATTGGATTCCTCAAAATATGATGCATTTGTTATGAAGCATGGATATGTGCTAAGTATCGAAGTAGCTGGCTTTCCAGCAAAGGTTAGCATCTGTTTATTCCTAGCACTATGTATAGAACAAATTGTGTGCGTAAGGCTTTCTGAATTATATGTTATATCTGGAACTGGGACAATCGCACTTTTTCCTAATTCAAATCGCATTCTATGAAGTTTCTCTTTCGTCTTAGACATACTTATCTTAGAAAATTTGTCGGCCTCAGACATAAGTTCTAATGCAGAATTTCTCAGATGAGATGTAAACTTTTTTATCTTAGACAAATTCGCGCTATCCCTATGCTCCCTCGAATATAAGATACAAAGGACATCTGGTAAAATTTCTTGAATGTCAGATAACATCCGTCGTTCATACGGAGGTTCGCTAACAACTCCCTTTATTGCCTTTCCATATAATTTAAAATACGCTTCCCTTATTGTTGGCCTTAAATATGGCGCCGCCATACGAACCATATGCATAGAAAGCAGTGATATAACCAATTCTTCATCTGATAATGCAACCCATCTCAAAATACGCTTCATGAGGTCAGGTAAAGATATAAGCCAAATGCGTTCCTTCCATCTTATATCTAAATCCAAGCCTTCCATAAATGAATCCCAATCAAAATCTGGTATCCAGGATTTTAGCGAAGATCCACGTTTCGTGTGAGAAGAATGTGCAGACGAACCATCTAATATAGAAACTACGTGAGCTTCAGCATCAATTGCTTTACGTAAAAATGGTATGCCTAATTCAATAGAACATATACTAATGAATTGTTCGTATGCCTTCCAGATATCTTCGTTTTTATTCTTGGGTTCAAGGTAGTATTCTAAGGGTAGTAAAAGTTCTCCTAAATCCAGCGATGCTCTAAGTAAATATGGTTTATGGTGTTCTTTTTTTATATTAAGCTTTAAAATGGTAGATATAGAACTTTTAACAATCCATCCAAAAATCTTAGCTATTTCTGCACGTGTATTAGACGAAGTCAGATTATGTATAGCAACTCGTAAGAAATCTTCTTCGCTCGATATATTCTTATGTTTCCAAATATGCCCCAGAAGTTGAAGATGTTGTTTTGTAGTCTTTGGCTTCATGTTAACCGAGTTCAACTCAGGAAGGCTATGTAGAATTTTCAAAAGTTCCTTATCGGTTTTTTCTGTTATTTCACTGGAGACGCCTACTGCACCTCTCCAATTAGGAACATGGTGTGTTTTTAACCATTTCTCATTCACAAACATGTAAAAGCCGCCGCCTGGTTGCCTGGTGTCTGACACTACAGGTACTAAAGGCTTCATGTGAGACCGGGGCCCCATATGATATATCTCCTCCTGGGATGCCATCCCTCTGTAAAACGGATAGGTTTTCTCTAGGCCGTATTATAGAACAGATGGTATGATTGTTGCGTTTAAAAAATTTACTTTTCGGCAGCCTCGCTAGAACAGAACGACGATCATATAAAACGGATTTCGCAACGGGAAGTCCTATTAATAAAAGTCTGTTCATTCACCTGGAATTGTCCCTCTAATTCTAGATTTTATAAAATGTAGAATTAGTTTTTCTTTTTTGGGAGCTTTTTTCTAAAAAGCTCACTGCTTCCAATGTTTCCCACAGTTCAAGCAACTAATGAAGATTGTCATCGGTTCATCCGCTGAACGCGTCTGTAGCTCATAATACGAACATAGCTTTTTCTTGCACTGCGAACAACGGAACCTATCAGTAGCCATAGCAAGATTACCTTCTAGAACACGCTTATCACGGCGAAACTGCTGGTCCTTGAGGTCCTTCCAGTTTGCAGGGTTCAGCTCGTAAGGCGTCCATCTACCAATTGCATCAAGAGTAAACTCCCCTTCCTTCCATCTCTCAATTAACGTCTTATTACCAACATAAGAATTAGGGAACAGATTTGTAAGTGTGCGTTTAGAAATTGTAGAATATGTCCACCTGAATACTTCGTGGTCCCAGGTCAAGGGGACCATTCGTTTCTTGGCATCATCTAGAGTTGCATTATAAATACCACGTTCCAGATCCAATATATCGTCTTCGTCACAATGGTCTTTGAGAACCTTAGAGAGAACACTTATGACATTGAGGCGATGTTTTACAGTAGGTTGTACTGTTTCTGGCTCTAGCTCTAGAACCGACTTGAATTGAAACTGTAATTGTTGGGGGTCTATTTTTGGAATCTTGCGGCTAACACGAACACGTGGAGCCTCTTCTTCCTCTTCCTCTATAACATCTTCCTCAATATCTTCGCCCCCCTCTTCTAGGGCATCATCCTCTGCATCAACATCAACATCGGCATCTTCTGCATCCTTTGCATCATCACCCTCTTCCTTATCATCCTCGTCATTATCAACGTCCTCCTCAAGTTCGCCAGAACAAGCCTTCTCGTAGAAAACCTCATAATCTGTTGGTAGAAACTGTTCAATGTGCGAGACACCCTGGTCCCACGTGGTCTTAATTGTGTGAGCAATTAAGAGAATGCTACCGTATATTTCTGTTATAGGACAAGGTGCCGGTAATTCATGCTGAGATAAATCTGTTTCTTTACCTTTGACATATCCTAACATTGTAATTCGCTTAGCTCCATAAGGATATGAAGTAATAACGGCTGGAGGAGACTTTTTCTTTAGAAATTTCTGAATGTCTTTTAGTGTAGGCTTTTGTGAAGAACAATTTAGTTTTACGAAGCTAACATCACCATCTTGTTTTAATTCAAGAGCTGGAAATGTTCCTGACATCTATAATACTTATAACGAAATGCTTAAATCCCAGGCGTTCAAATTTAATAGATGGCTCAAGTTATTAAACGTAGTTGGTCAAAAAAATCACAAATATCTGAACATACGGATGTACTAGATATATGGGATTCTGGGTCACATATTTTTGAAAGATGGCCAGATGGTAGAGAATATTATTGGAAAGTAATTTCGAGAAATTTAACTGAAAATGGATTTACTGAGACGCTGAGGCAGATGCCTCAGTGGCAGATGCCTGGTCAGATACTGCGACGGGAGCAGATACCTCTACTGCAGGTATCACCTTCTCAGTTTCAGTTGGGGGCGTGGAACGTAGAACAAGTGACTTTCGACAGATTGGAAACTTCGGAAGACAAGCCGCAACAGATGAACAACAGGCCTTCTTCGCAGCGGCCTCAGGCACAGGCACAGCCACAGGCACAGGCACGGACTGGCCCTCAGTCGAAGAAGGGGGTGGGTCGCAAACAGCAGGGGCAGAAGCCTCAGATGCCTTAGTAGGTAGACAGAACCACTTCATATATTATGTACTTCGAACAAACTTTTTAATACACCTTTCGCCTTTGAGTTCTACGCTTCTTTAATGCCTTTGCCTTTTTAACTGCTTTTTCCATTATATCATGCAGCATATCATATGCTCTAATAATATCAGGTTGAGGATCTTCTTCGGGCGTATAAGCTTCTCCCGTAAAGGGATTATACAGTTGGGGTAAAGGAAGAAATTGTGTAGAAACCTCTTCCAAATATGGCATGTTTTCTTCGGCCATAGTTGGCCACTTTGATTTAAAAGCTACCTGTTTCTTTACTTTACGCGATTGTGTAAGGCCGTAGCGCTTCATAACTTCATTTACTGAGCCTATAGGTTGATTTGAAGGCTCGCCTAGAGGAACTCTACCTGTCTCACGAAATTCACCGTTTTCATTGTAATATCCAACTGGTGCTTGGATGGGCGGAGAATTTTTCCTGGGTGAAATGAATTCTGGTAGGCCTGATGGCCCTGGTGGCCCTGATGGGCCTAGTTTCCTTGATTGATACATTCTCTTTTTCAAGGTCATAGGCCTGGGCTGTGGTGCAAGTGATAGAGATGCCATTAATGGTTCAAGGGCAACCGAAGGAGCAACCGAAGGAGCAACCGAAGGAGCAACCGAAGGAGCAACCGAAGGCGAAGGAACAACCGAAGGCGAAGGAGCAACCGAAGGAGCAACCGAAGGCGAAGGAACAACCGAAGGCGAAGGAGCAAGGGCGGCCGAAGGAGCAGAAGACTCTAGTATAGGGGATAAAGCAGGTGCTTGTGATGAAACAAGATGTTTAGATGAAGGTTTCAACTTAAGCGTTTTACGTTTCTTTGATGGTATTAGCACAGGAGACAAGCCATAACCATCACCTATTCCATACATCCAGCCATTCTTTCCAGGCACATGTCCCAGGGGTTGAGCTGGTTTATATGAAGATAAGGATTCTCTGAAGGCATTCGTCGGGGGTTCTATTCTCTTCTCTTGAAGTCTAGCCATTAACTCCTTTGCCTCTTCGTATCTCGGACGCATATAAGCTTTCATTTCTCCAGCTGCTTCCTTTCGCTCGTAATGCTTTATTTTATCTAAAACATCCCTTTTATTTCTTATCATATTTGAAAAGCTATATCTTTCCAAACCTAAACGGCTTTTTATATTTGACATGATATCTTTTCTTTTTTCTGGCTTATTGGCTTTCATCTATTATTATACTTTAAAAATGATAAGCAATGGTATAATGGAGTTACAGCTTGTTTTTTACTATATTGGTATTTTCCTAGTATTCGCGACGCATTTACCTATGATATTTAAATCTTCATCAATGCGTAATCACGCACTTGTTAATTTATTTGCGGCTACATGTATCGCCTATTATTTTATGAATAAAGAGGGATATATACAATTTTAATATAAGTTCCGGCACAATCTCATTTTTTTTTCCTAAATCTGCGTCAGATGTCATTCCGGATTGGATTACTAATTGCATTTTTAGTTGTCCTCAGTGTTATTCTGTGGTTTATGCCAAGAGAGGGATTTAAGAGTTTAAATACGTCATCTGCCGCACCAATTATAGAACATGCTCCTATAATCTATCCCGCGAGAAATGTAGTTCAAGCAGGACCTTCTTCACCAAATCAGGCTGCAGATTACACTGAGCAGCGCGTGACAAGTCCCGAGGTAGCACATGACCCTTACGGGCCAAATGAGGAATCCGCTGCTCATCCCGAAAGACTAAGGCACCCTGAACGGATGTTCCAGCCTGCGCCCGATAATAACACGCACAGCATCGCAGAGGCATCTGGTATCGCATCTGCTTCTTCGTCTCAAGCTGGTCATGCAATGAGCTCATTTACTCCTGAATTTGCTCAGAACGGAGGAGAATTCATGCAGGGTATCATGGCTAATGATACGACGGAGCCTGGGATGTATTCGGCTTTTTAAAACGCTTTTAAAAAAAGCGTACCAAAATAAAGCCGGCAAAACGTAAGTTTTCGGCTTTTTAAAACGCTTTTAAAAAAAGCGTACCAAAATAAAGCCGGCAAAACGTAAGTTTTCGGCTTTTTAAAACGCTTTTAAAAATAAAGCATATAAACGCGTAGACCATATATAATCTAGAATGCACAAGCACCCCAGAACGTCGAAGTTGCAGTCTGATAAGCCTCGGCTTTTGAACCCATCATATGAAGAACGTAATTGGATTCGCACAATACCAGCATCTTACCCTGATATTCTGCGAGCCCCAGCCGTTTCCTATAAATCTGAAAGAGATGATCCACGCATCAAGGCCAATCGATATGTTGCATATGCTAGGCCTTATAAGGGAAGACAGGGCCTTTTGATTATAGGAAATGAATTGAGGCCTCTTATAGTGGATGAATCGCAACCAGATAGACCTAGTGTTCTGCCAATGCGGTTAGATAGAGAAACATTACAGGATACATGGATTTTTGCGATTACTCTTTTTCATCCCGAAGGCCTTATACAGATTGAAGATTGTGTAGTTGCAGCAGGTGAGCAAATACGTTCCACTAAGAATTTCAAGGACCGATTTGCATTTGTTCAGAAATTCGCAGACCATGTGTGGTTCTCAGATAAGGCGTTCCAGTTAAATTGGCAAATCCAAATCGCAGATACATTTCCACTTGTGTCTATAAAAGAAGCGGTAAAAAGCTTGAGCGGTGGTAACCTGTGCTTAATGCCAGACCTACCATCATTCCGACTACTCAAGGTAAATTATGTGGAACTACCGAAGCCTGAGATTACAAGTGGTCCAACTGATTTCACATGTGTTCCTGTAATTGGTAAACCAGACCTGTATGAACTAGTTGATGCAAATGGAAAGGAACTTGGTCGCGCTGCTATTCAGACACTTTCTATCAGTCAAGCCCTGCAATTAAAGCGGTCTACTGGTGAGCCCCTGCGCGTTATGGCAGAGTGGGATGAAGACTTTGAGTCATATGTGGTTACTAGTGTGTTATAAAAATTGAAATTATTTATTCCAATAGATATGCATACAATAATGAAGCGCATAGCAGACTTCTCTTGTCGTGATATAGTGACGATTGGTCTAGAAGGTGACCTTAGAATTATTCTGTGGGCAGGTGATGGTATTCACGAGGGTGTAACAGACATTGAGAGGCTTCCTGGGTTCGACATATATATATGCCTTGGAATTTCGCCTGGTATTAACGCAAATGTAGAATATATATATAAGCGCAGTAACCCTGGGATTATATGTATACTTGACGTGTTTGACAAGAGGCAAATGGCTCGTTTTGTAGATATATTTCGAGGGAGAGTTTCCGTAATTGACTCAGATTATAAGGGAAATACTCCGACTTTGCCTGTAGAATACTACTACGATCTCTTGTCTGAGGGAGGGAAGGCATTTAATCTGAAAGGTATCAATAGCCTTAGAGCACCACTCGAAGATGTTCAAAATGCCCTCGAATTATTTGCACCTGTTCTTTCAAGTGAAGATAGTCTAAAGCGAAAGTGGACAGAGGACATGATACAGCTTGCGAAAGATAATAAACTTTCTCTGGGAGAAACATGGTCATCTCCTGACCTCAAGGATCCATATTATGACCGCATTCGTTATAAACAGGAAGAGATGACGCGTTGGAATAAGGATAGAAATCCTATTTCGTCAGATGTATGGAAGTATTCTGAGGAAAATCTATACGAATACTGGTCAAAGCTACCTCTTCACATTCTTACTGTAAATTTCGAAAAGGCAAATGTAATGAAAATGAAGACAAAGGAACACTTGGCCTTGTATATTCAGCGTTTCAAGACATTTATTTACAATGAAGTAATGAAACTCGTTAAAAATACAGAAGATTTTAAGGAATATTTTAGCACGGAGGAGTTTTATAAAATTCAGGAGCTTTATAGTGTCTGTAAGGAATACCCGGGTGTACAATTCGGGTACATTAGAGACAATCGAACGGAAGGGCGTACTTATGGATACTGGATTGAGAAAAATAGTGCGCTTTAATAGAAGATATGGCAAAGAAACATTCCAAGAAACATTCGAGGCGTGCTCGCAGTCGCAAACACCGTGGTGGAGGTGGAGGTGCGGGGTATGAACCCGGTGGTCAATTAAATCCAGGAGCGGCGAATGGTTTAATGGTAAATCGCCCCTATGATGCCTGTATGTCTGCAACTCGTCCCGGCCAGATAGGCTTTGCTGCAACTGGTGGCCTCCCTGGAATGAAGGGTGGTCGCTATACGACTAATTTAACTGGACCCATTGCTGGCCTTGCGGAATATCATAAACTCCCTTGCACCCCTAACCATGTAAATCCCTTGAACCAAAAGGGTGGTGTTGGTACTCTATCTGCGAAAGACATGGGTGTCTACGAGGCTCACACTGCTCGTTATACCACTGGCCCCAGCCAATGGGCTGGCTCTACTGGTGCACCTGTTTTATTGAATAAGCCCCTTGACGGAGTTGCGTGGTC
>Ga0192647_100897_pt1 | contig 20226 bp, 20 predicted proteins | sample LauGreFa1BDMLBSN_2_FD_133046 | JGI IMG/M metagenome (GOLD analysis project Ga0192647, IMG submission 133046) | Freshwater lake microbial communities from Lake Michigan, USA - Fa13.BD.MLB.SN - reassembly | ecosystem: Environmental > Aquatic > Freshwater > Lake | place: Lake Michigan, USA...
CGTGATCGCCGCCGTCAGCGTCGTCTTGCCATGGTCCACGTGGCCAATCGTGCCCACGTTGACGTGCGGTTTCGTCCGCTCAAATTTGCCTTTTGCCATTGTCTTTCTCCAAAGAACAGGCCCGTGTACAGGTTTTACGTCTGCACGATACTGCTGATTCGTCCCGCACGGGTCACAGGACGGCGCATCGTCGCAGACAGGTCAACTGTCGGGGGACAGAGCAAACCGCAAGCGGCGGACATGTCCCCATGTTTGATCAGAGGGGACAGATCAAACCGCAAGCGGCGGGCATGTCCCCATGTTTGATCAGAGGGGACAGATCAAACCGCAAGCGGCGGACATGTCCCCATGTTTGATCAGAGGGGACAGATCAAACCGCAAGCGGTTTGATCTGTCCCCATGAAATTACTTGGCCCTTGCTGCCACGATCGCTTCGGCGACGTTGCGGGGGGCTTCGGTGTAGTGTTTGAATTCCATGGTGTAGGTCGCACGACCTTGTGACATGGAACGCAATGTGGTGGAGTAACCAAACATTTCTGACAAGGGAACTTCAGCCTTGATGGCTTTGCCGCCACCGACCATGTCTTCCATGCCTTGCACCATGCCGCGGCGTGAGGACAAATCGCCCATCACGTTGCCGGCGTAGTCTTCGGGTGTCTCCACTTCGACCGCCATCATCGGTTCCAAAATGACTGGACTGGCTTTTTTACAGCCCTCTTTGAAGCCGAAAATGGCCGCCATCTTGAACGCCATTTCAGAGGAGTCCACATCGTGGTAAGAACCGAAGTGCAAAGTCACTTTGACATCCACCACGGGGTAGCCAGCGAGCACGCCAGCCGTCAAAGCTTCGATCACGCCCTTTTCAACCGCAGGGATGTATTCGCGCGGCACCACGCCGCCCTTGATGGCATCGACAAATTGAAAACCTTTGCCTGCTTCGTTGGGTTCGATTTTGAACACCACATGGCCGTACTGACCTTTACCACCTGACTGGCGCACAAACTTGCCTTCGCTGTCCTCGATCGTCTTGCGAATGGTTTCACGGTAAGCCACTTGTGGCTTGCCCACATTGGCTTCGACACCAAACTCACGCTTCATGCGGTCCACAATGATTTCCAAGTGCAACTCGCCCATACCCGCGATCAGCGTCTGACCTGACTCTTCATCGGTCTTGACACGGAAGGACGGGTCTTCCTGCGCCAGTCGCTGCAGGGCAATACCCATTTTTTCTTGGTCGGCTTTGGTCTTGGGCTCCACCGCCTGGGTGATCACAGGCTCTGGGAACACCATGCGCTCGAGCATCACAATCGCTGCGGGGTCACACAAAGTTTCACCAGTGGTCACGTCTTTCAAACCCACGCAAGCGGCGATATCGCCGGCGCAAATTTCATCGACCTCTTCGCGGTTGTTGGCGTGCATTTGCACGATACGGCCGATACGTTCTTTTTTGCCCTTGATTGGGTTGTAAACGGTATCGCCTTTTTTCAACACACCAGAGTACACACGCACAAAGGTGAGTTGGCCGACAAACGGATCGGTCATCAATTTGAAAGCGAGCGAAGAGAATTTTTCTTTGTCGTCGGCTTCACGGTGCACTTCTTTTTCATCTTCATCGGTGCCAGCCACTGGCGGGATGTCGATGGGAGAAGGCATGAGTTCAATGACCGCGTCCAACATGCGCTGAACGCCTTTGTTTTTGAAGGCCGTGCCGCACAACATGGGCTGAATTTCACTGGCGATCGTGCGAATACGCAAACCTTGGGTGATTTCTGTTTCGCTCAAATCACCTTCTTCCAGGTATTTGTTCATCAAATCTTCAGACGCTTCAGCCGCAGCTTCCACCATGTTTTCTCGCCATTTTTTGGCTTCTTCCAACAAATTGGCAGGGATGTCTTCAAAGCGAAATTTCATGCCTTGTGAAGCCTCGTCCCAAATGATGGCTTTCATCTTGCGCAAATCCACCACGCCTGTGAAATGCTCTTCCGCGCCAATCGGAATGACGATAGGCACAGGGTTGGCTTTGAGGCGCAATTTCATTTGGTCGTAGACCTTGAAGAAATTGGCGCCGGTGCGGTCCATTTTGTTGACAAAGGCCAAGCGGGGGACTTTGTATTTGTTGGCTTGGCGCCAAACCGTTTCGGACTGAGGTTGCACCCCGCCCACAGCGCAATACACCATGCAAGCGCCATCGAGCACACGCATGGAGCGCTCAACTTCAATCGTGAAGTCAACGTGTCCGGGAGTGTCAATGATGTTGATACGGTGCTCTGGGAAAGAGGCATCCATGCCCTTCCAAAAACAGGTGGTGGCTGCAGAGGTGATCGTGATGCCGCGCTCTTGCTCTTGCTCCATCCAGTCCATGGTGGCTGCGCCGTCGTGCACTTCACCGATTTTGTGGTTCACACCGGTGTAATACAAGATGCGCTCTGTCGTGGTGGTCTTGCCCGCATCGATGTGCGCAGAAATACCGATATTGCGATAGCGCTCGATAGGAGTCTTGCGTGCCATGGTCAACCTCTTGGGGAATCAGATTTAAAAACAGGAAAGTGTCTGCGCCATTGATGACAACAGATCGGGCTGTTGCAGCGCGGGGATTTTGGCTACGCATGCATTCAGCATGCGAACCCCGCCACAGCAAACAGCTGCTTCGATCAGAAGCGGAAGTGTGAGAAAGCCTTGTTGGCTTCGGCCATGCGGTGAACTTCGTCACGCTTTTTCATGGCGCCGCCACGTCCTTCGGCCGCTTCTAACAATTCGTTGGCCAAGCGCAAAGCCATGGATTTCTCACCACGCTTGCGCGCAGCTTCTTTGATCCAACGCATGGAAAGTGCCAAGCGGCGCACCGGGCGAACTTCGACGGGAACTTGGTAGTTGGCGCCACCGACACGGCGAGATTTCACCTCTACCATCGGTTTGACATTGTTGATGGCGTTGCTGAACAACTCCAACGGATCTTTACCGGATTTGGCCTGGATTTGCTCGAGGGCGCCGTAGATGATGCGTTCGGCGACAGCTTTTTTGCCGCTTTCCATCACCACGTTCATGAATTTGGAGAGTTCGATATTGCCGTATTTGGGATCTGGCAGTATTTCCCGTTTCGGGACTTCGCGACGACGTGGCATATTGCTTCCTTTGTTGCTTCAGTTGGTTGCCGAGGTGACAACCTTGAGAACCCATCAGGCCCTCACTTACTTGACCCGTGCAGACACCGCGTCCGCACTGACAGGTCTTGGTGGAATAAGCCCTTGCCGGGGCTTACCCAACCACCTGAAAAAATCAGGCTTTCTTGGGGCGCTTAGCGCCGTATTTGGAACGTGATTGCTTGCGGTCTTTGACGCCTTGCAAATCGAGTGAACCACGTACGATGTGGTAGCGCACACCAGGCAAATCTTTGACTCGACCACCGCGCACCAGCACCACTGAGTGCTCTTGCAAGTTGTGGCCTTCGCCACCGATGTATGAAATCACTTCAAAACCATTGGTCAAACGCACCTTGGCCACTTTGCGCAGGGCGGAGTTTGGTTTTTTGGGTGTGGTGGTGTAGACGCGTGTGCAAACGCCACGGCGCTGGGGCGAATTTTGCATCGCAGGGCTCTTAGACTTGGTCTTTTCGACCTCGCGTCCTTGACGCACCAATTGGTTGATGGTTGGCATTGACAACGTCCTTCAACGTTTGAACTTGGAAAAGAAAGAGGGATTCGGGAATTTCCGAAAAGCCTGACAGTATAGCAGTATGTGGCCGTCGTGCATTTCGTACAAAACCATCCGAAAAGTAGCCTTAAAGCGCTACTTGAGCCACAGGGTCAAACTGTCCCAGGTTCTGCCGAAAAATCCCGCCTCTTCCACACCCGACAAGGTCACCAACGGTATTTCTACCAGTGGCGTCTGGTCGAGCAACACCTTCAAGCTGGCCACCGGCTGGTTTTTTTGCAAAGGCGCCAGCATGGGTTCGGGTCGGGTGACCAAGGTTTTGATCTTGCTGGCCTGTCCCTGGGGGACAGCCACGACAATCGCCTGGCGGCTGCCCAGCCCGACCTGCGCCTCACGGCCTTTGAACACAGCCGGGGTCACGACCGCCTGACCGGCATCAAACAACTTGATGCCGTCAAACGCGGTGTAGCCCCAATTGAGTAACTTTTGCGCTTCTTCAGCACGCGCGTTTTCGCTGGCAGCGCCCAACACAATCGCCAGCAAACGGCGGTCCTTCAAATTGGGAAAGTCGCGCTTGGCAGTGGCCACCAAACAATACCCAGCGGCATCGGTGTGGCCGGTCTTCAGACCGTCCACCGTTGGATCGCGAAACAGCAGCAAATTGCGGTTACTGTCGTTGGCAGCTGGCGTTCCGGGATAGCGGTATTTTTTAATGGCGTAATAACCCACATTGCCTGGAAAGTCGTTTATCAGCCGGGTGGCCAACGTGGCCAAATCGCGCGCTGTGGTCAAGTGCCCAGTTTGGGTCAAGCCTTCAGGGTTTTTGAACTGGGTGTTGTGCATGCCCAGTGCTTTGGCTTGGGCATTCATCATGTCGACAAAATGTTCGCTGGTACCTCCCACCCCTTCGGCCAGCGCCATGGTGGCATCGTTGCCTGATTGGACAATCATGCCCTTGATCAAGTCCTCAACCGGGACTTGCATTTTCGGGTCGATGAACATGCGCGAACCTTCCATCTTCCAGGCCTTGGGGCTGACCGAGAAGGTTTGTTGGAGAGTGATTTTCTTTTGCCGCAATGCATCAAACACCAAATAAGCGGTCATCAATTTGGTCAGCGACGCGGGCTCGACAGGTGTGTCAGCGGCTTTTTCTGCCAACACTTGAGAGGCGCTGACATCGAGCAACAAATAGGATCGGGCGGCAATTTCAGGAGGTTGCGGTGTTTGGGCCAAGGAGGCACACACCGGAACTAGGCTCAGCAAGCCGATCAAAAACGCATGTTTCATGTGGGTACGGGTAGCGGTGACAGGACAGTCAAGCCCTCAGATGGCGCAATGCCAATGATTTCAACAACGGCAATTGTCCATGAAAGAAATGCCCTGTGCCGGGCAAGACCATGACGGGCAATGCCTGAGGCCGGGCCCAATCCATCACGGCAGATAACGCAACGGTGTCATCGGTTTCGCCATGCAACACCAATGCGCAATCGAGGGCATCAGGCGGCAATGGCGGCGCATCGAAATGGGTCACTGCCGTGCCGACCAAGAGGATTTTTTGAACACGCGTACTGGGCCACAAAACTTGAACCGCTTGGCAAGCCACGAACGCGCCGAAGGAAAAACCCGCCAACACCAGCGGCATGTCTGTGGGCCATTGGTTCACGAGTTGCAACAAATCTTCGGTCTCACCACGGCCTTCGTCGTACGTACCTTCGCTGTCACCCACGCCACGAAAGTTAAATCGCAAACAGTCCCAGTCGGCCGCCACGCAGGCTCTGGCCAGTGTTTGCACCACTTTGTTGTCCATGGTGCCGCCAAACAACGGATGCGGGTGAGCAACCACGGCCAATCCTTTGGACAGCCCCTGCGGTTTGTCACAAATGGCCTGTACACGACCTGCACCGGCCTGCAGCGTCAGGGTCTGTGTCAGCCCCGCCATGGCGTCAACGCCCGACGTGGTCAGGCAGCATCAACCGTTCAACGGGTTGACCGTTTTGTAAATGCGATTCGATGATTTCATCGATGTCTTGTGTATCCACAAAGGTGTACCAAATGGCCTCGGGATACACCACCATCACTGGACCACCCGCACAGCGGTCCAGGCAACCTGCTTGGTTGACTCGCACCCCTTGCGCACCATTGATGCCCAGTGCTTTGACGCGGGTTTTGCAATGCTTCCAAGCGGCTTGCGCTGCGTGATCGGTGCAACAGGCTTGGCCTTCTTCGCGTTGGTTCAAGCAGAAAAAAACATGGTGTTTGTAATAGCTGGGTTGTGTCATAGGGGAATTCTAGGCGCGATGCAAAAATGCACGGATACGCACCATGCGCCAGCAGGCCCATGCCAACAAACACCACGGCCACCAAGCACTGAACCAAGCCGTGAGGCCGTGAAAGCGGATAAAACGGCCCTGTTCCCATGTTTGCATGGTTTGCGCAAAATAGGTGCTGGCAGGCGTGATGTTGAGCAGCAGCAACAACAGCGACTGCGTCAGGCACAGCATCCACAACAAACGGTGTTCCTGCCACTTGATCACCGCCAAACTCAGCAACACACCGCCGCCCATGCCGCCCCAAACCTGCGGGGACAACCAATGCCAAGCGCGCTCTGGACCGTAGGTCAAGGTGGCCGACAAGCCGTTGGCCAACACGGCACACACCATCACCAGCCACACGCCCGCGAGCCGCTGTGAAAAACGCTGGCATACCGACAGCACCAACAGACCAGGAACCCAAACCCCCAGTGTGACGAACAGCATTTCAAGAGCGGGTGTCATGGTGAGAAACCAAGCTTCGCTGATTTGAACCATGTGGTTGGCGGCTGCGGGAAAAGTGTCTTGCAAGATTTTTTCCAATCGCTCAAACACATGACCCAAACCAAAGGGCACGGTTACCGGATAGAGCAACGCCAAAGGCCACAACACCAGCAACACCAAACTGCCACTGGCGTCGGGCATCAGCCATTGGCTGCGAAATTGAGACCAGCGATAAAGCCATCCGCGCTTTTCCAACACCAAGGCCAAGACCGCACCCAGCAAAGCGCCTGATGTGTTGAGCAACCAATCGAGTTGCGACGGCACGCGGGTTGGCAAATAGGTTTGCAAACACTCCAGGGCAAACGACAACACACAAGCGCAGACAACAGCAAACACCCCAGAGCCTGCGCGTGTCCACTGCGAACGCATCGCCGCCAAACACCACCAAAACCCCAAAGGAAAATAGCCCAGCAGGTTGCTGTAAATGTCAAACCACGTGTTGTAGGCAGACCAAGGAGCGCCCACAAAAAACCAAGGCGCGATGTCTTGGTTGCGCCAATCTTCAAACGGGTAAAGGCTGGCATACACGATGACCAGCACACACAACCCTGACAAGGCCCAAGCAGTGGTGCGGCGTTTGGCGCTCATGGGCATGCAAAACCGTCAAAAGGGTTTGACCACCACCAAAACAACCGCCGCCACCAACAGCAACACCGGCGCTTCGTTGAACCAGCGGTACCAAATATGCGAGTGGGTGGCTGCACCCGATTCGAAAAACCGAAGATGGCGTGCGCACAGATGGTGGTAGCCCAGCGCCAACACCACGGCCAGCAACTTCCCTTGCATCCAATAGGTGGGCGGCATGCCACCAATGCCATAGCCCAACCACAAGACCAGCCCCAAAATCAAAGCCGGCCACATCAACAAAGTCATGAACCGCAACAATTTGCGCGACATCAACAGCAACCGCCGGCGCTCCGCGACCGATTCAGGCGGCACCATGGCTAAATTGACAAAAATTCGCGGCAAATAAAACAAGCCGGCAAACCAACTCGCCACAAACACAATATGAAAAGCTTTGACCCAGAGCATGGCTTGAGTTTAGTGCCATGGCTTGAACACCGAGACGAGGGACGCGACACGTTCTGGGTGTCACTGGGGTTTCACCCCAAAGGCGAACCCACGCGATGCGGCACAATTTCCGCCATGACGATTCCTACCCACTACCCCGCCACCCGCTTGCGTCGCCTCAGACGCGATGACTTCACCCGCCGACTCGTGCGCGAAAACAACTTGGCTGTCCATGACCTGATTTACCCCGTGTTTGTGCTCGATGGCGAAAAAAAACGCGAAGACGTCACCTCGATGCCCGGGGTCGAGCGACTCAGCCTCGATTTGCTGCTGCCGGTCGCCGAGAAATGCGTGAAGCTTGGCATTCCCGTCATGGCCTTGTTTCCCGTGATCGACCCAGGCCTCAAAACCCCTGACGGCCGCGAGGCGACCAACGCCCACGGCTTGGTACCCCGGGTGGTCAAAAGCCTCAAGCAACATTTTCCCGAGCTCGGCGTGATGACCGATGTGGCGCTGGATCCTTTCACCAGCCACGGCCAGGACGGGCTGCTCGACGACAGCGGCTACATACTGAACGACCCCACGGTGCAAGTGCTGGTGCAGCAAGCCTTGACGCAAGCCGATGCGGGTGTCGATATCGTGGCGCCCAGCGACATGATGGACGGACGCATCGGCGCGATTCGCCAAGCCTTAGAAACGCATGGCCATGTGCATACCCGCATCATGGCTTACAGCGCCAAATACGCCAGTTCGTTTTACGGCCCGTTTCGCGATGCCGTGGGTTCGGCCGCCAATTTGGGCAAAAGCGACAAAAAGGTCTACCAGATGGACGCGGGCAACTCCGATGAAGCCTTGCGCGAAGTGGCCATGGACATTGCCGAAGGGGCAGACATGGTCATGGTCAAACCTGGCATGCCTTATTTGGACATCGTGAGAAGGGTCAAAGACGAATTCAGCATGCCCACCTTTGTCTACCAAGTCTCGGGTGAATACGCCATGCTCAAAGCCGCAGCGCAAAACGGCTGGTTAGACCACGACGGCGTCATGATGGAAAGCCTGCTGGCTTTCAAACGCGCCGGCGCCGATGGCATATTGACTTATTTTGCGATTCAGGCAGCGGAGAAATTGCGCCAGTCGTGAAGCAAGCCGCAGGTTTCACAGACCAAAATGGTCGATGAAAAAACCCAAGGTGTGCTCTAGCGCCAGCTCGCAAGCTGCTGCGTCGTAACTGCCTCGGTGGTCGCAATTGAACCCATGGTCGGCGTCGTACACCTGCACTTGCACTTGGGGTTGCGCCGCACGAAAGGCTTCAACGGTATCCATGGGTATGAGTGGATCGCGGCTGCCAAAATGCGCCAACACCGGGCACAACGGTTTGGCATCTCGCTCAGGCGGCAGGGTCATGCCCCCGCCGTAATAAGTGACCGCCGCTGTGACGCCGGATAAACGCGTGGCGGCGCGCCAGCTCAACAAACCGCCCCAGCAATAACCCACCACCCCGACTTTGCCACGGCTTGCCATGGAGGCATGCCGGATGGCGGCTTGCACTTCTGCCATGACCCCGGGGGCCGGCAACGCTTCAGCCTGATTTTTGAGTGTGCGTCCAGAGGCCACCTCTTTTTCGCTGTAGCCCAAGTTCACGTGTTTTTGAATGCGTGAAAACGTGGCCGGTGCAACCACCAAAAAACCTGCCATTGCAAACCCATCGGCCACGGTACGAATGTGCGCATTGACGCCAAAAATTTCTGGCAGCACCACGATAGATGCACGAACTTCTCGTTTGGGTTGCGCCACATAGGCTTCGCTGACCACACCATCGGCAGCGCGCAATTCGATCATGTGTCCCATCTCAGCCTCCTGTGTGTTGCATCAACTCGATTGCAATCGTTGCTCTAAAAACGCCAACCGGTCTTGGCCCCAAAACAGTTCACCCTTGAACACATAGGCAGGGGCGCCAAACACCCCCAGCGCCAAGGCTTGGTCGGTGTAATGCGCATAAGCTGTTTGCACTGGCGCCGTGGCGGCCTGCGCCAATCGCGATGCGTCCAATTGCTGCTCTTGCAGCAACTCGGCAAGCACGGCCGGGTCAGCGATGTTTCTCTCTTGCGCCCACACCGCGCTCAGCACCGCGCCACACAAACGCATGGCGGCGTCCACCCCATCTTGTTGGTCGACGGCGATCAGCAAACGGGCTGCATCGTCTCCGGCGACAGGAAAAAACTTCGGATGAAGATTCAAGGGCATTTGCAAATGGTCGGCAAAACGGCGCAACTCCAGCAAGCGATACGCCTGTCTTTGTGCAGAACGCTGGCCGAGCGGCAAACCTCCGGTGAGAGGGAATATTTTTCCCAAGTCCATGGGTTTGATTTGGACCGTGGCTGAGGCCTCGGCCGCCATGCGGACAAAGCGGGCGTGGCCGAAATATGCCCATGGGCTTTGCGGAACGAAAAAGTAATCTATGGTCTTGGACATCGTGGCTTTCAATCGTGTTATCTTTTTGCAGATCGCTTGGCTGACAAAGCCAAGTTGTCATCCTACTATTTCAGCCAACCCCGCCAACCCTTGGAGCGCTTGTGAGCCCACCATCCCTTCCCCCTCTTGTGTTGATCACCGGCGGCAGTCGCGGCATCGGCGCGGCTTGCGCCTTGCTCGCTGCCCGCCAGGGTTGGGCAGTGGCGGTCAACTACACGCGAGACGCACAAGCGGCAGATGCCGTGGTGTCGCAAATCCAAGCCCACGGTGGCAAAGCACAGGCCTTTCAAGCCGATGTCGGCGTGGAAGCAGACATCATCCGTTTGTTCAACGAGGTGGATCAGGCCATGGGCCGCATCACCGGACTGATCAACAACGCAGGCGTGGTCGATGTGGCCAGCCGCGTGGAAGACATGTCTTGGCAGCGGCTCGAGCGCATGATGCGCATCAATGTGCTCGGCAGTTTTGCCTGCGCGGCACAAGCCGTGAAACGCATGAGCACCCGGCGCGGCGGCCAAGGCGGCAGCATCGTCAACTTGAGCAGTGCAGCCGCCACGTTGGGAGCACCCCAGCAATACGTGGACTATGCCGCCAGCAAAGGCGCGATTGACACGTTCACCATGGGCTTGGCCAAGGAAGTCGCCACCGAAGGTATCCGCGTCAATGGCGTGCGCCCGGGACTGATCCTGACCGATATCCATGCCAGCGGTGGTCAACCCGATCGTGCCCACCAATTGGCCAACCAAGTACCCATGCAACGGCCAGGCACCGCTGACGAAGTGGCGCAAGCGGTGGTTTGGTTGCTCAGCGATGCCGCTTCTTATGTGACCGCCAGCATGGTCAATGTCGGCGGTGGTCGCTGATGGCAGACATCCACATTTATTGGGAAGACTTGCAAGTGGGTCAAGTGCGCCAGTTGGGACAGATCAAACCCACGCGTGAAGACATCATCGCATTTGCCAAGCAATTTGACCCGCAACCGTTTCATCTCGATGACGAGGCCGCCAAAGCATCGGTGTTTGGCGCCTTGTGTGCCAGCGGATGGCATACCTGCGCCTTGGCCATGCGACTGATGGTGACCGAGTTTCTCTGCCATACCTCGAGCATGGGCTCGCCAGGGTTGGAAAACATCAAATGGCTGAAACCTGTGTTTCCCGATGACGAATTGCGCTTGCAAACCACTGTGCTGGAAACCAAGCCCATGGGTAAACGCCCCGACATTGGCATGACCCGTAACCTCTGGGAAATGTTCAACCAGCACGGCGACAAGGTGCTGCACATGGAGGGCTGGGGAATGTTTCGGCGGCGGCCTTGAGGTTTTGGCCGATGGAAGACATCGCTCGGGCCGACCTATCTGCTAAGGGTGGATAGATGCTCGGGCCGACCTATCTGCTAAGGGTGAATAGACGCTCGGGCCGACCCATCCGGTGCGATTTTTTTCTGCGCTTTCGCTCGAAAAAAACGCCCCCTCTTGTTCGGCCTATCAATTAAATTGGTACCTGACCCCAATTAACTGTTGTCAGGTGTGACTTCTGGATAATGGCTGCAATCCACTTCATTACACATATACCCACTATGCAAAGCCAACATATCGGTCATCACATCAACGGCTCGCCCGCCACTGGTCACAGCCAGCGCACGCAGGCGGTGACCAACCCGGCCACGGGTGCGGTCACTGCGCAAGTGGCGTTGGCAGACAGCACCGATGTGCAGCAAGCGGTGGCGGCCGCGCAAGCCGCGTTTCCTGCATGGGCCGATGCCCCGCCTTTGCGCCGCGCCCGGGTCATGTTCCGATTTTTAGAATTGCTGCACCAACACAAAGACGCGCTGGCACACGCCATCACCGCCGAACACGGCAAGGTGTTCACTGACGCCCAAGGTGAAGTGGCCAGAGGCATAGACATCGTCGAATTCGCCACGGGCATTCCACAATTGCTCAAGGGCGATTACACCGAACAAGTGGCTTCTGGCATTGACAACTGGACGATGCGCCAGCCCTTGGGCGTGGTGGCGGGCATCACCCCGTTCAACTTTCCTGTGATGGTGCCCATGTGGATGTTTCCATTGGCGATCGCATGCGGCAACACGTTTGTGCTCAAGCCCAGTCCCCTAGACCCCACCCCTTCATTGATGCTGGCGGATTTGCTGCAACAAGCAGGTTTGCCCCAGGGCGTGTTCAACGTGGTGCAAGGCGACAAAGAAGCCGTCGACGCGTTGCTGGCCCACCCCGATGTCAAAGCCGTGAGTTTTGTCGGCTCCACGCCAATCGCCAATCACATTTATGAAACTGGCGCACGCCATGGCAAAAGGGTGCAAGCTTTGGGCGGTGCCAAAAACCACATGGTGGTGATGCCCGATGCCGACTTGGATCAATCGGTCGATGCCTTGATCGGTGCGGCCTATGGCTCTGCTGGTGAGCGTTGCATGGCCATTTCTGTGGCCGTGCTGGTGGGGGATGTGGCCGACAACATCATGCCCGCGCTGGTCAAGCGCACACAGGCGTTGAAAGTGCTCAACGGCGAAAACCTGGCCGCTGAAATGGGCCCTATCGTCACCCGCGCTGCGCTCGAGCGCATCACCCGTTGCATCGAACAAGGCGAAAAAGAAGGCGCCAAGTTGCTGGTGGACGGCAGAGGGTTTGATGGCAAGCAAGCCGGCGAAGGTTGCAGCCAGGGTTTTTGGCTGGGTGGTTCGCTGTTTGACCATGTCACCACCGACATGCGTATTTACCAAGAAGAGATTTTTGGTCCGGTGTTGGCTTGCGTGCGGGTGCCCGATTTCGCCACTGCGGTAAAGATCATCAACGACCACGAATTTGGCAATGGCGTGAGTTGCTTCACCCGTGACGGCCATGTGGCGCGTGAATTCAGCCGCCGCATACAAGTGGGCATGGTCGGCATCAATGTGCCTATTCCTGTGCCCATGGCTTGGCATGGGTTTGGTGGCTGGAAGCGTTCTGTGTTTGGCGACACCCATGCCTATGGCGAAGAAGGCGTGCGTTTTTACACCAAACAAAAATCGGTGATGCAGCGCTGGCCCGAGAGCACGCCCAAGGGCGCCGAATTTGTGATGCCCACATCGACCTGACATGGGCGACACGCAGTTCGACTACATCATCGTCGGCGCTGGTACCGCCGGTTGCTTGCTGGCCAATCGCCTGAGTGCCGACGCGTCCAAACGCGTGTTGTTGATCGAAGCCGGTCGCAAGGACGATTACCACTGGGTGCATATTCCCGTGGGCTATTTGTATTGCATTGGCAACCCGCGCACCGATTGGCTCTATCACACCGAACCGGCTGACGGACTCAATGGGCGCAGCTTGCGTTACCCGCGCGGCAAAGTGCTCGGCGGCTGCTCCAGCATCAACGGCATGATTTATATGCGTGGTCAATCCCGTGATTACGACCAATGGGCTGCCCTCACCGGTGACGAACGCTGGGATTGGCAACACTGTCTGCCTTATTTCAAATTGCACGAAGACCACCATGCCGGTGCCGACGATATGCATGGCGCCAAAGGCGCACCCGCACAAGTGCTGGCGCAAGGTCAGTCGACCTATCACCAGACCTTGCGACACCGCCATGCCGGCGGTGAATGGCGCATTGAAAAGCAACGCTTGCGCTGGGATATCTTGGACGCGTTTGCACAAGCTGCGGTGCAGGCCGGTATACCCGCCAGCAACGACTTCAACCGAGGCACCAACGAGGGCGTGGGCTATTTCGAAGTGAACCAAAAAAGCGGTTGGCGCTGGAACACCGCGAAGGCGTTTTTGCGGCCGACCTGTTATGGCCGTCCAAATTTTGAAATGTGGACCAGCGCGCAGGTATCGCGTTTGCTCTTGACCCCATCGTCCGATGGCGGTATGCGCTGCAGTGGCCTTGAAACCTTCAATGGCCAAGACAAGGTGCAAGCGTTCGCCAAGCATGCCGTGGTGTTGTGCGCTGGTGCAATTGGCACACCACAGTTGTTGCAACTCTCCGGCATAGGCCCCGCGTCCTTGTTGCAAAAATTGGGTATCTCAACCACCGTGGACCTGCCTGGCGTGGGTGCCAATTTGCAAGACCATTTGCAAATCCGTGCAGTGTTCAAAGTCAAAGGCGTGAAAACGCTCAACACCTTGGCCAACAGTTGGTGGGGCAAAGCAGCGATTGGGTTGGAATACCTGTTGCACCGCAGTGGTCCGATGAGCATGGCCCCGTCACAACTGGGCGCATTCACCCGCAGCGATCCGGCGCAAGCTTGGCCCAACATCGAATACCACGTACAACCACTGAGCTTGGATGCATTCGGTGAGCCTTTGCATCCTTTTCCCGCGTTCACTGCCAGCGTGTGCAACCTCAACCCCAGCAGCCGCGGTAGCGTGCAAATCCAAAGCCCCGATTTCAAACAAGCGCCCTTGATTGCGCCGAATTATTTGTCTACCGATGACGACCGACGCGTGGCTGCAGATTCATTGCGTGTCACGCGACGCATTGCGTCACAACCCGCCTTGGCAGCATACGCTCCCGAAGAGTGGAAACCGGGTACCCAATTTCAAACCGATGATGAACTCGCGCGGCTGGCCGGCGACATTGGCACCACGATTTTTCACCCGGTGGGCACAGCGCGAATGGGCCGCTTGGATGATCCGTTGGCCGTGGTCGACAGCGAATTGCGCGTGCGCGATGGACGCGGCGGTGTGGTCGCGGGTCTGCGCATCGCCGACGCCTCTGTGATGCCGGTGATCACCAGTGGCAACACCAACAGCCCAGTGTTGATGATTGCAGAACGTGCTGCTGAATTGCTGGCGCTGGATGCCGTCGAATTCGGGTAATCACCAGTGAACACGGCCACGTGCATGGCCTACAGTTCATACTCTCTTAGCCGTGATCTCCAAGCATGGCTGACGAGGGTCTGAGGAGACAAGAAGGCGCAACCTCCACAAGGTGGTATGCGCCACATGAGAAAAGCACCGCACAACGGTGCTTTTTTTTCGACAGAAAGAACGCATTGATGGACATTTTGCTGGTCAGCCTGATGTCGGCGCTGGCCGGCTTTGTCGATGCAGTGGTCGGCGGTGGCGGACTGATTTTGGTGCCTGCGCTGTTCGCTGCTTACCCCACCGCCCACCCTGCGAGCTTGTTGGGCACCAACAAATCCGCCTCGGTCTGGGGCACCTTGTTTGCCGCTTGGCAGTACAACCGCCGCGTGACGCTGGCTTGGCGAGCGTTGCTGTGGGCCAGTTTGGTGGCGTTCGCTGGGTCATGGGCTGGGGCGTATTTGCTCACCTTGGTTTCTCCATACTATTTGCGCCAAGCCTTGCCCGCGGTTTTGATCGCCTTGCTGGTCTATACCTTGTGGCACAAACAACTGGGGCAATCCCATGCACCGCGTTTTCAGGCGCGCCAACAAGCTGTTTACATGGCGCTGATCGGCGGTGCGATTGGTTTTTACGATGGATTTTTCGGGCCAGGCACAGGCAGTTTTTTGGTGTTTCTGTTAGTGCGTGTGCTGGGATTTGATTTTTTGCATGCCTCTGCCCACAGCAAAGTGATGAATTTATCCAGCAACTTGGCAGCGGTGATATTGCTGTCTTGGCAAGGCCATGTCTGGTGGCACATAGGCATACCGTTGGCGCTGGCGAATGTTGCTGGCAGCTTGCTCGGCAGCCGCATGGCCCTGAAACACGGTGCGGTGTTTGTGCGCTGGCTGTTTATCTTGGTGGTGGCCGCATTGGCTCTTAAAACCGCACGCGATGCTTGGTTCGTCTGATTCAGAGCTCCTCTTCCATGGTCGGCTCTGCGGGCACATTGACGGCTTTGGGCGGCCACGGTACCGTGGCCATGGGGCGGCGCTTGCCTATGGGACGCGTGGCTTGTCCCACACGCACGGCTTCCATGTCTTCGAGCGACGGATACAAGCCAAGCAACACAAAATCAAACACCCGTCTGGCAATTGGCGCGGCACTTTGTGCACCAAATCCAGCGTTTTCAACCACCATGGCCAAGGCTATTTTGGGATTTTCGGCGGGGGCATAGGCGATATAGAGCGCATGGTCCCGCAAGCGCTCATCGATTTTTTTGGCATCGTATTTTTCATTTTGCTTGATGGTGAAAACTTGGGATGTGCCGGTTTTCCCACCGCTTGTGTATTCGGCACCGACAAAACTCCCGGCTGACGTGCCTTCCAAATTGACATCCACCATGGCTTGCCGAATCAGTGCGATGTCCTCAAGTTTGAAAGGCGCCCGCTGGGGCGGCTCTTTCACCACCGCTTGTTTTTCTTTGGTCTCGATGTCCACCACTTCACGCACCAAATGCGGCTTGATGCGGTTGCCGTTGCTGACAATGATGGACAGCCCCTGTGCCAGCTGCAACATGGTGAAGCTGTTGTAGCCTTGACCGATGCCCAGTGAAATGGTTTCACCCGAATACCAGCGCTTTTGTTCCGGGCGTTTGTAGGTTTTTTGCTTCCATGCGGTCGAGGGCAGGATGCCGCTGGACTCGCCTTGTATGTCGATGCCTGTCAATTGACCAAAACCAAACAAGCCCATTTGTTCATAGATCAGGTCCACCCCCATATCGCGGGCCAGCAAATAGTAATAAGTGTCGCAAGACTGGACGATCGCCTTGCGCAAATCGACGGTGCCATGCCCGCTTTCCTTGTCATCGCGAAATTTATGGCTGCCGAACATGAAAAAACCGGGGTCATAAATGGACTGCTCGGGGGTGCGCCGACCGGTATGGAGCGAGGCCAACGACATAAATGGCTTGTAGGTAGAGCCCGGGGGATAGGTGCCTCTGAGGGCGCGGTTGAGCAAGGGCTTGTCTGGCGATTCATTGAGCTTTTGCCAGTTATTGACATCAATGCCCTCCACGAACAAGTTGGGATCAAACGTGGGTTTGCTGACAAACGCCAACACCTCACCGTTGCTGGGATCGATGGCCACCAAGGCTCCTCGGCGGTCGCCATACATCTCCTCGATCAATTGCTGTAATTTGATATCGATAGACAACACCACGGTGTTGCCGGGCGTGGCCGGGCTGCTGCGCAGTCGGCGAACAGCATGCCCTCCCGCCGAGGTTTCCATTTCATGCACGCCGGTGATGCCGTGCAACTGTCGTTCGTAACTTTGCTCTATCCCCAATTTGCCTATGTAGTCTGTGCCATGGTAGTTGCCAGCATCATCTTGCTCTTCGAGTCTTTCTGTTTCGGTTTGGTTGATGCGGCCGATATAGCCAATCACGTGGCTTGCCAATTCGTTGTAAGGGTAGTTGCGAAACAAGCGGGCGCGAATTTCAACACCGGGAAAACGGTATCGCTGGGCTGCAAAACGGGCCACTTCCTCGTCACTCAAACGGGTGCGGATCGGCACCGATTCAAAGCTTTTGGATTCTTCAAGCAGTTTGCGAAAGCGGCGTTTGTCACGGCCTTGTATATCGATGATTTCCGACAATTTGGCGAACACATCGTCCAGTGGCTCGACCAATTTTGAAGGGGTGATCTCCAATGTGTAAGCAGAATAATTGGTAGCCAACACAATGCCATTGCGGTCCATGATGACGCCACGGTTAGGAACAATTGGCACGATGGCGGTTCGGTTGCTCTCTGCCTGCGCATTCAATTCCTGATAGCGCCACAACTGCAAATACATCAACCGCAAACTCAACAATCCAAATGCCACCAGCACCAACAAACTGGCAACCATCACACGCGCCCTGAAGCGCTGTAAATCGTATTCAACGTTGCGCAACAAGCTCATAAAGGTCGGTGCTTGTCCGGATCAGGGGCACGGCGTTGAGGCGCGAGCAGCAACACCGTCACCACCGGCCACATGAAGGCTTGCAAGACAGGCGGCAACAAAAACGACCAGCCCGGAAACAAGCCGCCGGCGGCGATTCGCACCGACAACTCCAGCAACTGCGCAGCCATGAACAAGGGCAACACTTGCAAAGCTTGCGAGGGCACGTCAAACCACAAAATTCGGCGGTGGATCATGGTGGCCAAATAGCCTTGCACGGTGTAGGTGAGCGCATGTTGGCCCAGCAACGACGTCTGGTGAACATCGGTGAGCAACCCCAACAAAAACGATATGCCCACACCAACTTTCAGCGGTTGGTGGATGGCCCAAAACACCAGCACCAGCGCCAGCCAATCCGGTGCCCAGGCGGCATTGCCCAGCCATGACATGCTCTGCAACATGTCCAATAAAAACGCCAACAACATGGTCAACAACATGAACATGGGGCTGACCGGCAAGAGCAACTGCTGACCACGCGGCATGATCATCATTTGGCTCCTTGGGTGACAGCTTGCTGGGCATGGGGCACATCACCCAAGCCGGGTAAGGCAAATTGGACGGGTTCCAACACCATGACATGTCGAGCGCCTTGCACCCTGGCAAGCGATTCGCACAGAATGCGGGCAAACACAGTATCGGCGCGTCTTTCTATCTTCACCACCTTGGCCACAGGGATGCCCGGGGGGTACACCCCATCGACACCGCTGGTGGTCAGCACATCGCCTTCTTCAATGTCCGCATTGGTGGCCATATAGCGCAACTCCAGCAACGGCGCACCGCCCGATTCGCCAAAGGCCACGCCACGCGCACCGGTGCGGGTGTTGAGCACTGGAATGGAATGCTCGCGGTCGGTGACCAACGTGATTTCGCTCACCAACGGATGCACCCTGGTCACCTGTCCCAAAATGCCTTGGTCATCCATGACGGGCGAACTGCTTTGCACGCCGTGGGTGGCGCCTTTGTTCAAAATCATTTTGCGCACAAACGGATCTGCCGCCTCGTACAAGACCTCGGCAGCCATGGCCTTGGTCGAAAACCGTTCACGCAACGCCAGCAACTGGCGCAAGTGGTTGTTTTCCAGGGTGAGTTGCTCTACTTGGCTGGCACGAACCGACTGCGCCAACAACGCGGCCTTGGCTTGTTCAACCGCATTCAAAGCCTCTTGTTTGCTTTCGAACACATTGTCTACTTGGTCCCACAGTGCCTGCGGTCTGAGGGCCAGCCATTGCACGGGATAAACGACCAAGGACAGTGCCCAGCGTGCAGGCTGCACGATGTTGTAGTGCAAATCGGCGAACATCAGGCCGCATGACAGACTGCTAAATAACACCAGTTTGGTGAGTGCAGACGTGCCTTGTTTGAAGAAAGGCGGCGGCGTGCGATCCAGCGAGCCGAGTGGCATTTATTCGCTGGTGAAAATCGAGCCCAGCCGCTCCATGCGCTCCAGCGCCAGTCCACAGCCGCGCACCACACAGGTCAACGGGTCTTCGGCCACCAGCACAGGCAAACCGGTTTCCTCGGCCATCAATCGGTCCAAGTCACGCAGCAATGCACCGCCGCCAGTCAACATCATGCCGCGCTCGGCAATGTCAGCACCGAGCTCGGGCGGGGTTTGTTCCAACGCATTTTTGACAGCCGACACAATGTTGTTGAGCGGGTCGGTCAAAGCTTCCAAAATTTCATTGGAAGAGATGGTGAAAGAACGTGGCACGCCTTCCGACAGGTTGCGGCCCTTGACTTCCATTTCGCGCACTTCGCTGCCCGGGAATGCCGAGCCAATTTGCTTTTTGATGGCTTCAGCGGTGGGCTCGCCAATCAGCATGCCGTAGTTGCGGCGGATGTAATTGATGATGGCTTCATCGAACTTATCGCCGCCGACCCGCACACTGCCTTTGTACACCATGCCGCCCAAGGAAATGACACCGACTTCGGTGGTGCCGCCGCCAATGTCCACCACCATCGAGCCGCTGGCGTCGCTGACCGGCAAGCCTGCGCCAATCGCAGCAGCCATGGGTTCTTCAATCAGGTAGACCTCGGATGCGCCCGCACCCAAGGCGGATTCGCGGATGGCACGGCGCTCGACCTGGGTAGAGCCGCATGGCACACATATGATGATGCGTGGGCTGGGTTTGAGCAGCGAGCGCGGATGCACCATCTTGATGAATTGCTTGAGCATTTGCTCGGTGACGGTGAAGTCGGCGATCACGCCGTCTTTCATCGGGCGAATGGCTTCGATGTTGCCGGGTACTTTGCCCAGCATGGCCTTGGCTTCATGGCCCACTGCTTGGATGCTTTTTTTGCCTTGCGGTCCGCCCTCGTGGCGGATGGAAACCACTGAGGGTTCATCCAACACAATACCGCGGTCTCTCACATAAATCAGGGTATTGGCGGTGCCCAAATCAATGGCCAAGTCGGTGGAGAAATACCGACGAAATGCTCCAAACATCACAATCCTCTCTGGGTAATTCCAGTAAAGGCGAGATAATACCTGAACACCCT
>Ga0192647_100907_pt1 | contig 20148 bp, 16 predicted proteins | sample LauGreFa1BDMLBSN_2_FD_133046 | JGI IMG/M metagenome (GOLD analysis project Ga0192647, IMG submission 133046) | Freshwater lake microbial communities from Lake Michigan, USA - Fa13.BD.MLB.SN - reassembly | ecosystem: Environmental > Aquatic > Freshwater > Lake | place: Lake Michigan, USA...
TCGAAGACTGAGCGGTGAATAGCCATATTGCCACCAAATGGAAACTCTGCGTAACCATCCATTTGATGCGGGGTATTGCCGAAATCTTGGTGACCAAGAAACCCGTACATATCAGGTTTTATCCATTTTGGTAGATTAGATTCGCTCTCGATATGGATGCGACCTCCTACCGCATCACATTGATGGGCTTTAAAGGTATTATAAATAGATTGTAGCCATTGGATGCTGACTCTTATGTCATCATCTATAAAAATTAAAATGTCGCCATTTGATGTTTTTATCCCATGATTTCGGGCATGAGATAAGCCTTGCTTCAGTTCAAAATCATAACGAAGTAAAAAATTGCAATTTTTTGCATAGTTTTTTGTATATTCTTTAGTTTGATCACTGGAATTATTATCCACTAAAATAACTTCCCAACTAAAACCATGAGTGATTTCTTGGGATGCTAGGCAATCAAAGCATTCTTTAAGGTTTTCTGAGCGATTGTAAGTGCAAATTATGATGCTGATGTCCATGGAATTAGCTAAATCTCGAAAGAAGTCTTGCCGAATAATATTTTATTGGAAATAACAAACTGGCATCATTGATGCCAAACATTAGTTTTTGATTAATTGTCCAGTTAGTGTCGTTTCCGTATATCTCAATGCGATGAAGTATAAAAGGATCTCGTTCAGAATTGTTAAACCCTGAACGAGTTGAACAGGCAGTTTTAAAACCACTTTGTTTTACTAGAGCACAAGTTTTTTCTGTAAATAAGCCATACGGGTATGCAAAGTGTTTGCAGTTTGAGCCTAACTGATCTTCTATGGTGTTTTTTGATTGGATAAGTTCATCACGAACAAATTTGTCGCTTAATTCGGTTAAATTGGGATGTGTTACTGTGTGTGAGCCAAAGTGAATGTTGAATTTTGTCATTTCCTTAATTTGAGACCACGATAACATTTTATGTTCAGAAAAAGCCTGAGTAGTCATCCATAGATTAGATTTACCAATAAATCCAGTCGCCAGATAAATCATGGCGGGTAAGTTATAACTTTGAAGAATGGGAAAGGCGTTAAGATAATTGTCCTCGAAACCATCATCAAAAGTTATTAAGAAGGATTTATCGGGAAGTGGTATTTTTTGGGTATAACATTTTTCAACTGCTTCGATACTTATCGCCTTAAATCCTTTATTTAATAGAAATTGTATGTTTTTTTCAAATCGTATTGGAGGGCAAGCGTATTTAACTTCAGCTGCAGTTTTAGGCTCAGATATCATGTGAAACATTAAAATTATAAATCGATTCATTTTTTATCTTGAACTAAGTGTTTTATTTTGAGTATTATTTTTTAGGAAACAAATAAAAAGGTAGTATAAACATATTAAAAAACCAACCTTTAGTGGTTGAATATTTATTTTTATTGAACGTAATTAGTCCGTTATTGTTTTACCTTGTTTCAGTTTAGTTTACAGATTCAAGTTTGCTCGATTAAAATTGGGGTTCGATCTTTGATATAACCTGTCTAATTTTCCCTGATGCTTCTGGTGGTATTTTGTGGGTCAAATGAATATGAGTGATACACGAATTACCAAAACGTGACTTGAACTTTTTTTCTATGAATTTAAAAGATGCAGGGTTCCACAGATGATTATTTAAGATTAAAACTTCAAATTCGTTTATAGCATGCTGTGTGATTTTAAATTGTTCTACCCCAGCAATTTCACGAAGAATATAAATGACCGCTAGGGCATGGATAATTGAGCCATTTTCGTGAAGTAAAAAATCAGTATTGCGACCAATGACCTCTTCAATAACATGAAGTCCTTTGCCATCTTTATCTATATCCTTTGATAATTTGACCATATCACCAGTGCGATATCTAATAAACGGTTGAGCTTCTGAGCATAGGCCAGTCATAACTGCTTCTCCCATTGTTCCTGGTTGTACAGGGTTGCCTGCATTATCCAAAACTTCGAGAATATTACTTTCGCTAAGTAATAGCATTTGTTGGTGACTATTTGCATGAGCAATAAATCCAGCATCTCTACTGCCAAATTCATTGGCGACGGGTACATTAAAAAAATTTGAAATTAACTCACGTTGTTCAGAATAAAGAGGCTCTCCAGTCGTGCATACAACTTTCAAATTGGGCAGTGAGATTTGTTGATTAGTTTGGAACGCATATTTTGCTAACAGTTCTATGCTGCTGGCATATCCGTAGATACATTTAGGTTTGAATTTTTGTATTACCCGTAAATAAAGTGACATATTTTCCGGTGACATTTCAAACGCATTTAGAATTAACTGATTGAGAAGACGGTCACGGATTGTTTTTATTCGATCAGTTTTATTAAGTTCAACTGGAGCGCCCCATAGGTAAATTTCTGGATCCCCTACGTTAACACCCCACCAGCGTCTTGCTCGAATCCGGCCTGCGGCATCTGAGGCCTGACGAGATCTACCATAATTGAAGATAAGAGGTTGTCCGCATGAGCCTCCAGTTGTGTAGCGAAAGCAACCTCCCGGAACATTATGCCAAGCCATTTCATTACCATGTTGTTGAATGTCTTTTCGTGTCATAGTTGGAAGTTTTTTAAATTCATCCAAAGTAAAATTGTCAAAATTAATAGTTGAGTTTTCAATGCGATTGGCATGCCACGGACTATGTTTTTTTGCGCTGGATAATAGCGCTTTTAATTTTCTAAGCTGAAGCGATTCGATATCTTTTCTTGAATACCATTGGGTTTTTTCCAGATCCGCAAGATAACTAAATGTGGGTCTTTGTAATATTGTTTCTTGGAGTGGGTAAATGATTCGTCTTGAGATAAATGGATTCATAGAAAGTTTGAGATTATATGGAAATAAATTTATTTGATAGGTAGTTATTTAAATAATCGAATGATATTGATTATAGGTGAAGGAAGAGAATTTTTTTGTAATCAGTACTATATTGTCAACTTGTTAATTTGATACTAATGTTTTGCAGTAACAGATTGTGGCCTGCTAGTGGCTAGCGTGAAGCAAGAGTTTATTCATTGGGAGGTTTATTATGGCAATGTTATCTATGAGTCCTAAGTTTTCGGTAATTATAGCTACCTATAATTCGGCTCATACTTTATCTAAAGCAATTGATTCTGTATTGTCACAAACATACCGTGCCTATGAGATAGTTATTATTGATGATGGATCAACCGATGATACTAGTTTGGTCGTTAGTAATTATGGGGATAAAGTACGTTACTGTTTACAGAGTAATTCAGGTGTTTCGGTGGCTAGAAATAAAGGCGCAGAAATGGCAAAAGGTGATTGGTTGACATTTCTGGATGCTGATGACTGGTACTATCCGCAACGGTTATATTGGCATGCAGCTTTATTGGACAGAAATGTAAAGTTGGATTTTTTAATAGGTGATTATTGTTATGGGCGTGAAGATGGCGGCATTTTTCGCCGAGCAATTGAGTCGAATTCTTATGGTCAAAAAATCCTTGCTATCGCAGATGGATATTCGAGTGTTATTTTAGATGCAGTGGACTTAGGCGAATTAATGCCGTCTTATTTTGGACATACATCAACATTGAGTTTGCCAAGAGATAAATTCCTTGCTTTAGGCGGGTTCCCTTTGGAGTTCAGTATCGCTGAAGATATACATCTGTTCGTTCGTTTATGTGCAAATAGTCATAAAGTTGGAGTTATTTGTATTCCAATGGCAATTTATTATGTTCATGATACTGGTTTAATTCGTTCTGATGTCATCAATGCGCAATTTAGAACAGTACAAACATTATGTTCATTAAAAAAAGAGTTAAGATTGGCCAATTTTTCTATCAGAAATGGTTTTTTAGCTTTACTTCTGGGAGCTAGATTTGATTTGGCGGTCGCTTTAATTAGACAGGGCCAACATTTAAAAGCTATAAGATTTATTTTACCGATAGTGATAGAGTCTTTTTCATGGAAAAGTCTGATGATAGTGCTTTCTATTGTTAAAGGGTGAGATGGGTTTTATTCAGAAACAATTGGTTAAATAGATGTATTATGTTAAAAGACACAAATAACTTGCTAAAAATTGGAGAGTCTTTATAATGTACAAAATCAATCGCGGGGTGGAGCAGCTTGGTAGCTCGTCGGGCTCATAACCCGAAGGTCGTAGGTTCAAATCCTGCCCCCGCTACCATATTTTAGAACCCCATTATGGGGTTTTTTATTTTCTGGGCTTCGATGTTTGGGAAGCTTAAAATTTGATTGTTTATGGAAGAGCCCTTGGCTCTTTTTTTTTGTGCAAAAATAAGTGAGGAAACCATGAAGCAGGCTCCTGAGCATTTGCTTAACTTAATCGAGCCAATTATTGAAGGTTTAGGTTATGAGTGCGTTGGCATTGAGTATAACCCTCATCCAAAACATGGTTTGTTAAGAATTTATATTGATAGTAAAAATGGAATTCTGGTTGAAGATTGTACCAAAGTCAGTCATCAAGTTAGTGGTGTATTAGATGTTGAAGATCCTATTCAAGGTAATTACCAGCTTGAAGTTTCTTCGCCAGGTGCGGACAGGCCGTTTTTTAAAGTAAGTCAGTTTGAACAGTATATTAATGAAATGGTGTTAGTTAATTTATTTAAAGCGATAGGCGGAAGGAGAAAAATTACTGGATTAATCAAAAAGATTGAAGACGGTATTATTACCCTTCAGGAAGGTGAGCAAATTTATGAAGTACCTTTTGATGCGATGAGTAAAGCGAGATTGGTGCCAGAATTCTTAATTGACAAAGGAGGCCGCAATGGCAAATAAAGAAATTTTGTTAGTAGCCGAGGTTTTTTCGAATGAAAGGGAAATTGATAAAGAAATAGTCTTTCAGGCGATAGAGTCGGCTTTAGAAGCGGCTACTCTAAAACGGCACGCTAATCCAATAAAAGCACGTGTTGCGATTGATCGAAAGACAGGGGATTATGTTACATACAGGCAATGGGAGGTCGTTGATGTTAATCCAACTTGTCCTGGAGATGTAGAGTTTCCAACTACTCAGGTTTTGTTAGAAGTTGCTAGACTTGATAATGCTGATATTCAAATCGGTGATTTAGTAGAAGAAGAAATTGAATCTGTTGATTTTGGAAGGATAGCTGCCCAAACTGCCAAGCAAGTGATTATCCACAAGGTTAGAGAAGCTGAGCGTAGTAAAATTGTCGAAGCTTATAAAAGTCGTGTTGGTGAACTTATTACAGGTATTGTAAAGCGCATTGAAAAGGGAAGTGTTTATTTGGATCTAGGTGGTCATGTAGAAGCCTTTATTGCTAAAGAAGATTTGATTCCACGTGAGGCAATTCGTATTGGAGATCGGATTAGAGGTTATTTAAAAGATGTGCGATCAGAAGTTCGTGGACCTCAATTATTTGTAAGTCGAACAGCGCCTGAATTATTAATAGCTTTGTTCCGGTTGGAAGTGCCTGAAGTGGGCGAAGGACTTATATCTGTGATAGGTGCAGCTCGAGATCCTGGGTCTAGAGCAAAGTTGGCGGTGAAGAGTAATGATCCCAGATTAGATCCGGTTGGAGCCTGTGTGGGTATGAGAGGATCGAGAGTTCAGTCGGTTACTAATGAACTGGCAGGCGAGCGGGTGGATATAATTCTTTGGAACCCAAGTGAGGCGCAATTTGTAATTAATGCGATGTCACCTGCAGAAATTGAATCGATTGTTGTTGATGAAGATAAACATATCATGGATCTAGCGGTAAACTCTGATAATCTATCTCAAGCTATTGGTCGTGGTGGTCAAAATGTCCGGCTTGCGAGTCAATTAACAGGTTGGGAATTAAATGTTATTGACTCTTCTAAAGCAGAGGAGAACGCAGAAGCAGAAGTAGGTAAGATAAAGCAATTGTTCATTGATCAGTTAGATGTTGATGAAGATATTGCTTTGGTTTTGGCTGAAGAGGGATTTATTAGCGTAGAAGAAATTGCTTATGTGCCAGTAAGTGAAATGCTTGAAATTGATGGTTTTGATGAAGATTTGGTAAATGAATTAAGAAGTCGTGCAAAAGATGCTTTATTGATTAGTGCAATTGCGATGGAAGAGAAAATCGACTCAGCAGAGCCAGCTCAGGATTTGCTTGAAATGGAAGGAATGGATGATGATCTGGCCTATGAGCTGGCGAGCCAAGGTATTATTACAATGGATAATTTGGCTGAGCAGTCGGTTGATGATTTGCTGGGTTTTAAGGGTATGAATGAAGAACGGGCGGCAAAATTAATTATGAAGGCGCGTGAGCCTTGGTTTGCTTAAGGTGCATAGCGAGTAAGTAAGGGGCAAAAGATGAGCGATAAAACAGTACAACAATTAGCAGAGATAGTAAAAATCCCTCTGGAGCGATTATTAGAGCAGTTAAAAGAAGCAGGGTTATCCGCTACTTCAGCTGATGACTACATAAATGAAGACGAAAAAATGCAATTGCTTGCGCATTTGCGAAAACGGCATGGTAAAACTGAGGGTGAAGTCGGTAATGCTCCTAGGCGAGTTACTCTAGAGCGTAGAAAAGTAACAGAAATGAAGCAGGCTACTGCTCCTGGCAGTTTAACCAAAACAATTAGCGTTGAAGTACGAAAAAAGAAAACGTATATAAAACGCAGTGAAGTTGGAGATACTGATCAAGAAGTAGTTCATAGTCCAATTGCATTTGAGCAGAAACAAACTGAAGATGTCAGTTTACTGGAAACTGAAAAGCTATCTGTTGTTGAGAGTAAGGATGTCGAAGTTGTTTCAGCGGAAAATGAAGTTGAATCTATTGAAGATCAGCTTGAAATAATACCAGTGACTGAATTGGATGACGAATTTGAACTTGAGCCTATAGAAGCCGTTGATTCTGAATTTAAGTTTGAAAATTTAAAAGTAAAAGAAGAGAAGAAAATTAAGCTGGAAAAATCGATTAAAACGAAAGAAATTGAAGATGCCAAGAAAAAACAGCAAGAGAAAGAAAGTAGATTGGAAGAATCAATTAGAAAAAATGCAGACAAAGTAAGGCAACAGGCTGCTGATAAACAGGAGACTTTGCATAGAAAGAAGCAGGAGGAAATTACTCGACTGCCCGGTAGAGATGCCAAAAAAGGTAAGAAAAAAGTTAAACAAAATCAGAAAAATAATATTCAATCTGATGGTAAACATCAATTTGAAATGCCCGTTACTCCCATAATTAAAGAAGTTACAATACCAGAGTTTATTATTGTATCTGATTTGGCGCAGAAAATGAGCGTTAAAGTTGCTTTGGTAATTAAGCAATTAATGAAGCTGGGCATTATGGCTACCATTAATCAAAGTATTGATCAGGAAACGGCTGTTATTTTGGTTGAAGAAATGGGGCACAAAGCGATTATGCAGAGTGACGATGATCTTGAGCAAGAAATGTTGGCTGAAGCGCAAGTTGAGGATATTCGGGTCGCATTACCACGGGCCCCGATTGTGACTATTATGGGCCACGTAGATCACGGTAAGACTTCATTACTTGACTATATTCGCAAAACACGTGTTGCTGCAGGCGAAGCCGGGGGAATTACTCAGCATATAGGAGCTTACCAGGTAAAAACCGATCATGGCTCCGTAACATTTTTAGACACGCCAGGTCATGCCGCTTTTACAGCCATGAGAGCCCGAGGAGCAGATATTACTGACGTTGTAATTGTTGTTGTGGCGGCAGATGATGGTGTGATGCCGCAAACAAAAGAAGCTGTTGAGCATGCTAAAGCGGCTAATGTTCCTATTATTGTTGCGATTAACAAAATAGATAAGCCTGATGCTAACCCTGAGAAAGTTATGCAAGAATTGTCGGTGATTGATGTTATTGCAGAAGAGTGGGGCGGTGATGTTCAGTTTTTGAAGATTTCTGCCAAGACAGGTGTCGGTATTGATGAGTTAATTGAAGCCTTAATTGTTCAGACAGAAATATTAGAATTAAAAGCCCCTATTGAGGGTGCTGCATCCGGATTAGTAATTGAATCAAGGTTGGACAAAGGTCGGGGTGCGGTTGCAACAGTCATGGTTCAAAAAGGAACTTTGGAGAATGGTCAAATGGTCTTATGTGGCCAAGAATATGGTCGTGTTAGAGCAATGTTTAATGAAAATGGCAAAGCTATTAAAGAAGCAGGGCCATGTGTGCCAGTTGAAATACTGGGGCTATCAGGCACGCCGAATGCCGGTGATGAGTTTTTAGTTGTTCAAAATGAACGTATTGCGAAGGATTTAGCAAAGCATCGTGAAGACCGGAAAAAGTTTACTAAACATGCTGCACAGCAAGCTTCAAAATTGGATGAAGTTTTTTCTAGAATGGCGAGCGGTGAAATTGCCAGTGTGAATTTGGTTATAAAAACTGATGTTCAAGGTAGCTTAGAGGCTTTGCGAGGTTCTTTAATAGGGCTATCTAATGAAGAGGTAGAAGTTAAAGTCGTTTTTGGTGGAGTTGGTGGTATTAATGAGGGTGATGCTAATTTAGCATTGGCTTCTGGTGCAATTTTGATTGGATTTAATGTTCGTGCAGATGCAACTGCTAGAAAATTGATTGAAGAGAAAAATATTGACTTGCATTATTACAGTGTAATTTATGATGCGATTGATGAGGTTAAGAAAGCTATCAGCGGTATGTTAGCTCCTGAAATCAAGGAGAATATTGTTGGTCTTGCTGAAGTTCGTGACGTATTTAAATCGCCAAAATTTGGTGCAATTGCTGGCTGTATGGTTATTGACGGTATTGTTAAAAGAAGTTTGCCTATACGTGTTTTACGTGAAAACGTGGTTATTTATGAAGGTCAGTTGGAGTCTTTGAGGCGTTTTAAAGATGATGCGGCAGAAGTTAAAATGGGCATGGAATGTGGTATAGGTGTGAAGAATTATAACGATGTTAAGCCCGGTGATCAGATAGAAGTATTTGAGCGCATAGAGATAAAGCGGGAATTATAAGTTTATGGCAAAAGAGTTTGGACGTAATGCACGTGTTTCATCGCAGATGCAAAAGGAACTTTCTCTAATATTGCAACGAGATATCGATGATTCCAGATTAGGGTTTATAACCATTAACGAAGTCGTGGTGACAAAAGATCTAGCAGTTGCAAAAGTATACGTTACTGTATTGAATGTTGATGAACAAGGTAAACGTGACAACGTTAAATTGTTAAATGAGATATCCCCAGTAATTCGGCATCAGTTAGCGAAAAGAATGCGTTTAAGGCATATATCTGAATTACGTTTTCACTATGATGATTCATTTGATACAGGTATGAGAGTTGCTGAGTTATTAAGTGATGTAAGCAAGTATAATTTAGATCAATCAGATACATGAGTAAACGCACATCTGGGAATAATGTTCATGGTATTTTGTTGCTGGATAAGCGTTTAGGAGTTTCTTCAAATAAAGCTTTACAAGAAGTAAGGCGTTTATTTAACGCTAACAAAGCCGGTCATACCGGTAGTTTAGATCCTTTGGCAACCGGATTATTGCCACTTTGTTTTGGCGAGGCAACAAAAGTATCTGGATTAATGCTTGATGATAATAAGCGTTATCAGGTCGTGATTCAGTTGGGGATTATGACTGATACAGGTGATGCTGAAGGTAAAGTTATAGCTACGAAGCCTGTTCCTTTATTTTCATCTGAAGAAATATGTGCTTGCTTGCAAGCATTTATAGGTGATATTGAGCAAGTTCCTCCTATGTATTCTGCTTTAAAGCATAATGGTAGAAAGCTCTATGAATTAGCACGAGAAGGTAAAGTTATTGAGCGAAAAGCTCGCAGAATAAAAATATTAGATTTGATGCAATTATCAAATTTTGATGCGACATCTAGAATATCTGATCAAATAATTTTAGAAGTATATTGTTCCAAAGGAACTTATATTAGGTCATTGGCTGAGGATATTGGTCATTTTTTAGGTTGTGGTGGAACAGTAAAGGCCTTGCGTCGAATAGAATCAGGTCAGTTTAATATTACCCAAGCGAAGACTATTGAGCAATTAAAGGCCATGGATGAACAGTCTTTATATGAATCTCTAATCAATGTAGATAAGCCATTAGAAAAATTACCCTCAGTGTATTTGTCAGATCAAGAAGCCATTGCTATAAAATATGGACAGTCTATTAATTCAAAATTGGAATTAAGTATTGCTATGCAGCCTGGTCCGCTAAGGATGTATCATGCCTCAGCTTTTTTAGGTTTGGGAGAAATGCAAATAGATGGTAAAATAGCACCGAAAAAATTATTTAATATAAACATGCAGTAGAAACGTTCAAAGTTACGTTTTTTTTTCATAAATTCTGATTTCTACACCCTATCGTGGTAATCAGTATAAAAATAGCCGCCAGTAGGTGGCTTTGATTTTAATTTAATCTTAGGGATTATAAATGCCATTTACAGCAGAGCAAAAAAAAGCGGTTGTCGAAGCGTATCGTCAATCAGAGACAGATACTGGATCACCAGAGGTTCAGGTTGCGTTGTTAACAGCCCATATTTTACATTTAACACCACATTTCGCAGCACATAAAAAAGATAACCATTCACGTCGCGGTTTATTGCGTATGGTTAATCAACGTCGTAAGTTACTTGATTATCTAAAAAATAAAGATAGCAGTCGTTATCGTTCGTTGATTGAGCGATTAGGCCTACGTAAGTAAATTACAGCGCTCACTTGCCGTTATGTAATTTTGAGTAAATAAATTATTAACGGCGCATAGGAGACCTTGATATTCAAGGTCTCTGTAAATATTATCTACGCAAAGGAACCTTATAGTGAATCCTATTAGGAAAGAATTTCAGTACGGCGATCATCTTGTTACGCTAGAAACTGGTGAAATAGCACGTCAAGCAGATGGTGCTGTCATAATTAATGTTGAGGGAACATCACTACTGGTTACAGTAGTTGGTAAAAAAGAAGCCAATGGGGGTGATTTTTTTCCACTAACGGTCAATTATCAGGAAAAAGCATATGCAGCAGGTAAAATTCCTGGTGGTTTTTTCAAGAGAGAAGGACGACCCAGTGAAAAAGAAACTCTAACATCTAGATTGATTGATCGGCCAATTCGACCACTCTTTCCTGAAGGTTATACTAATGAAGTTCAGATTATTGCCACAGTAATATCACTGAACCCTGAAGTTGATCCTGAAATTCCTGCTCTGTTAGGTGCTTCCGCTGCTTTAGCAGTCTCAGGATTACCTTTCAATGGACCAATAGGCGCGGCTTGTGTAGGATACAAAGACGGTGTTTATTTGATAAATCCGTCCCCTGATGCTTTAAAAGAATCTGAATTAATTTTGGTTGTTGCTGGTACAGCCCAAGCGGTATTGATGGTTGAATCTGAAGCTATTGGTTTATCAGAAGAAGTCATGTTGGGTGCTGTTTTGTTTGGTCATGAGCAAATGCAAGTTGCAATTAACGCCATAAATGAATTTGCCCAAGATGCCGGTACTGGCGTTGTTGAATGGGTGGCGCCTGAAGCCAATGCTGAATTAATTCAGCTCGTGACAGAAGAAGTAGAAGAAGGCATTAAATCAGCTTATACCATTCCAGAAAAATTAGTTCGACAAGAACACCTTAAAGGTATTCGTAATGCAGTTGTAGAAAAATTATCTCTTAATTATGCTGAAAATGAGATACGTGGCATTATTGAAAATTTAGAGTATCGAATTGTTCGTAACGCCATACTTAATGAAAGTAAGCGAATTGATGGACGACCACTGGATAAGATTAGACCAATTTCTATTCGAACAGGAGTCTTGCCTCGAACTCACGGTTCTGCGTTATTTACTAGAGGTGAAACTCAGGCTTTAGTGATTGCAACATTAGGTACTGCTCGTGATGCACAAATTATTGACGCATTGGCTGGTGAATATAAAGAACCGTTCATGTTGCATTACAACTTTCCTCCTTACAGTGTTGGGGAAACAGGATTCGTTGGTTCACCAAAACGTCGTGAAATAGGTCATGGTCGATTGGCGAAACGTGGCGTAGCTGCAGTTTTACCAAATATGGATGAATTTCCTTATACTATTCGTGTAGTTTCTGAAATCACTGAATCAAATGGTTCTAGTTCTATGGCTTCAGTTTGCGGCAGTAGTCTGGCATTAATGGACGCCGGTGTGCCAATTAAATCACCAGTTGCAGGTATAGCAATGGGATTGATTAAAGAAGGTGATAGCTTTGCTGTTTTGTCTGATATCATGGGCGACGAAGATCATCTTGGTGATATGGATTTTAAAGTGGCGGGTTCTGTTGATGGAATTACTGCGTTGCAAATGGACATCAAGATAGATGGCATAACTGCAGAAATCATGAAGACTGCTTTAGAACAAGCAAAACAAGGCCGTTTGCATATTTTGAATGAAATGAATAAAGCATTATCAAGCACACGCGATGAAATGTCAGATTTTGCTCCACGTATAATCACATTTAAAATTGATCCTAGTAAAATTCGAGAAGTGATCGGTAAGGGTGGTGCAACTATCCGCAGCATAACTGAACAAACCGGAGCCAGTGTCGATTTAACTGATGATGGTATCGTTAAAGTCGCTTCAGTTGATAAAGCAGCGGGTGAAGAAGCTCGTCGTCTTATCGAAGAAATTACGGCTGAAGTTGAAGTTGGCAAGACCTATGAAGGTAAAGTTGCCAGACTGATGGATTTTGGTGCATTTGTTACCATTCTTCCTGGTAAAGATGGATTGGTTCACATCTCACAAATTTCAGATGAGCACGTTGATAAAGTAAGTGATCGTTTGAGTGAAGGTGATGTGGTTAGAGTTAAAGTGCTTGAAATTGATCGCCAAGGCAGAGTCAGATTAAGTATTAAAGAAGTTGATAAAGAGTCGTAGATCTCAAATAGTAAAAATTAAAAAGGGCCTTTCGGCCCTTTTTTTATGAACTGTAGTTTTTTAATGATACGTGGCAATAAGCTAACAAATTTCTCTTATGTTTTTCCAGCAAAAATAATGCCTGCTTCTATTATTTGACCAAAACTAATGCCGGCATCATTGCTAGGAATGTATTTTGACATAAGCACCTTAAAACCCTCTGCTTGCAATAAAGTATTAACATATTCAGTTAAACGTTTATTTTGAAAAACACCACCAGATAAACCGACTACGTTAATATATTTTTCAGCTCGAATCTTTTTAGCTTGTTGAACTAAGGTCAACGCCATGCTTGCGTGAAACAAATTGCTTCGCTCCTCCATGCTTAAAGATTTATTTTGAAGTGGAGTTAAAAGTGGAGCCCAATCACTTAACCATAAGTCATTGCTATCAAAGTATAAGGGTAACTTAATACCTCTATTAGTTAGTTTACTTCCCACTGTTTCTAAACACATTGGGGCATGGCCTTCAAAGTCTGAATAGTTTAGGATGCCGATCAATGCAGCTGCGCCATCGAACAGACGACCCACGGAGCTAGAAAACGGGCTGTTTATTTGTTTCTTCCAGGCTTCTTTAAGCAGAGAGGTTTCAGTTGGACAATCGTGCCATTCTTCTTCATTTTCCCAACATAAAGCTAAGCTACTCCGCCAAGGTTCACGTCCAGCCTTTTCTCCACCAGGTAACCGAAAAGGGCGAAACGAACTGACTCTTTGCCAGTTTCCTGGCTTACCGTAAAAACCTTCACCGCCCCAGAGGGTTCCATCTTCTCCATAGCCGTTGCCATCCCAAGTAAATACCAACAGAGGTTCATCAATTTTATGTTCAGCAACTAAAGCAGAAGCATGCGCATGATGGTGAAATACTTTATGTACGATAAGGCCTGAGCTTTCTGCCCAGCGACTGGCAGTATAATTAGGATGAGCATCGCAAATACAATATGTTAATTTAACACCATAAAGAAAGGTAAGATCTTTTATGGTTTGCTCGAAAACCTGTTGACTTCGAGGTGAGCTAAGATCACCTATATGGGGGGAAATAACTACGCGATTATCCCAAGCCAATGCAATGGTATTTTTCATTTGACCACCAACAGCTAATAGAGGCTTGGCTAAAGTAAAAGGTAATTCTAGTTCTAGTGGTGCGATTCCACGACTTATTCTTATTGGTTGTGGAAGGTCGGCAATCACTCTGTAAATACTATCATCTGCCGGTCTTAAAATAGGTCGATTATGATGTAAAAATACATCAGCGATATGAACCAATCGGGACTCAACTTGTTCTTGGTCGGTTAATATAGGTTCATTACTTATGTTGGCAGATGTTGCTATTAATGCCCCTGAGTAATTATCAAGTAATAAATGGTGTAATGGGCTGTAGGGGAGTAGGATACCCAACTCACTCATGCCTGGTGCAATTGACTCAGCTAAATCCGTATTTAATCGTTTTTGAACGAGTACTATAGGGCGGATTGGATTAATTAACAGTGCAGTTTCTTTTGCCGATGGATCAGTATATTGTCGAACATAATCTAGGCCATCTTTACCAGACCAAGGTAGCATTATTGCGAATGGTTTGAATTGGCGGTTTTTACGTTGACGTAGTTCTAATACAGTTGCCTCCGAAGTCGCCGAACAGAGTAAATGATAGCCACCGATTCCTTTAACAGCAACGACTAAACCGGCTTTGAGAGCTGTTACAGCAGCATTGAGGGCTAATGCATTATTATTAATTTCCTTTTTATCTGGTTGACAAAATAATAGTGTCGGGCCACAAATAGGGCAGGCTAGTGGTTGTGCATGAAAGCGTCTATCAAAAGGGTTTTCATAATCTTTCCTGCACGCCGAACAAAGCGGAAAAGTAGCCATGCTCGTGTTAGGTCGATCATAAGGTAGTTGTTTAATTAAAGTGTATCTGGGACCACATTGTGTGCAATTTATAAATGGATAGTGATAACGACGCTGGTTTTTATCACGCATTTCTGCCAAACAATCGTCACAAATAAAATAATCGGGTGGTAAATGTCCCTGATTAATATTACTAGATATACTGGGTAATATTGTAAAGGTATCAAGACTTGTAGCAGTTACCAATTTTGAAATAGGTTGGATAGGTATGGCTAGAGGTGGCGGTTTATTAATTAATTGTTGTTCGAATTCATTCAAGCTATCGATGTTACCTTGTGCCCATATTTCAACTTCTCCAGCAGTATTTCGTATCCAACCGGATAAGTTCAGTCGGTCAGCCAAGCTCTTTACAAAAGGTCTAAATCCTACACCTTGCACTCTGCCTGCTATTTTGATGTGTCTTGCTTGGCACTTAGGTGTGGATAATAGGTAAGTTTTCATGACGATATAAAAGTATACTAACCTAATCTACTGAGTGTCTTTTTTATTGTTTTCAGCGGTAAGGTTTTTAATGCCAGATGCCCACCAGATACGACAAGCACCTTCATCAGATACCATGCAGGGACCAATAGGATTTCTTGGGATGCAGAGTGTGTCATATAAACGGCATTCATTTGGTTTTATTTTGCCTAAAACGACTTTTGCACAATCACAACCGGGAGGCATTTTACCTGCTTTTTTTCGGGCCTCCTCAGCATAAATAGGAAAATGGTAGCGAGCGTTATGAGCAGAGAATTTTTCATTTAATTCAAGACCTGATTGTTGAATAATTCCAATGCCTCGCCAAGGTGCATCTGTGATATCCAATGTTGAAAATAACAGTTGTTGAGCTAATTGGTTGCCACTAGGAGTTACTACTTGGGTATAACAATTATCAAGAAATAACTTATCTTCAATAAGTTGTCGTAATACTGAATAAATTGCAGCAAGTAGACTTTCCGGTGTAAACCCAGCAACTGAGGTTGGGATATGATGTTGATCAACAACAAATCGCCATTCATTAGAGCCCATAATGGTTGCTACATGGCCGGGTGCAATGAGGGCATCAAATGAGGGTGTATCAGAAATTAACAACATGGCTACGGCCGGCCAAGTTAAGCGACCGCTCATTAACAAAAATAAATTATTAGGAATTCCTTCAGCAAGCATTGCAGCAACAGGAGCACAGGTCGTTTCAAAACCGGCCACAAAAAATACCACCTTTTTTTTAGGATTGGCTAAGGCGATACTAACAACTTCTTTGGGAGATGCGATGGGTCTTATATCTGCACCAGATGCTTTTGCTTGTTCTAAATTACTAACATCCCCCTTAGCTACATTAACTGGAACGCGTAACATATCACCAAAAGCTAATAATATAACCTCTTCATTAAGGGCGATTTGTATGGCTTGGTAGATATCTTCTTCAGGACAGATACAAACTGGGCAACCTGGACCAGGGATCAATTCAATAGTAGACGGTAAGACAGAACGTATTCCTGCCAGAGATATGGATCTCTCATGGCCACCGCAAACATTCATAATCCGAACTTTTACAGGAAGTGGCAGTTGGTGAATTTTTTCCAGTAATAATTTTGCTCCTAGTGGCATATGATTTAATCAGGGGTGATTTTTGTGTTTATGGGATAAAACTTAGGTTTAACTGATGAAGTATGAAAAAACTGCCCTTCTTGTTGTACTTTGGGTCGCTGAGTTTTTTTGGTTTGCAGTAGTTCTGTATAGGTTTTAATTTCGCTAAGCAACCAAGCTATCCAATCATCCAGACCGTTGCTATCTTTTGAGCTAAATTCGATAACGGGAGCTGCATTGGCAAGATTCTGCAGGTTCTGTTTAGCATTGCTAGTAGAAAAATCATCCAGATAAGGTAATAAATCTGTTTTGCTTATTAACATCAAGTCCGCTGCCCTAAACATAACAGGATATTTTGCCGGTTTATCATCGCCTTCGGTGACTGATAGCAATACCACATTGCGATGATGACCCAAATCAAAGCTGGCAGGGCAAACCAGATTGCCGACATTTTCAATAAACAACAGATCAAGATCATTAAGAGAAAAATGATGCAAGGCGTTATGGACTAAATGCGCATCAAGATGGCAGGCCGTGCCGGTTGTTATTTGATATGCCGGAACGCCTTGAGCTTGAATCCGTTGGGTATCATTTTCGGTTTCAAGATCGCCTTCTATAACAGCGATTTTAAAAGAATCACGCAGACGTTTAATGGTTGCTTCCAGGAGTGCTGTCTTACCTGAACCTGGTGAAGACATTAAATTAATGACTAGCACTTTAGCAGCGTCAAAATGAGCACGATTATGTTCAGCTTGGTTATTATTTTTCGATAACAAGTTTTCAAGAACTGAAATTGTAGTTACACCACTTTTCGGCTTTTCTGCCATAACCAGCGGTCGGTTGCCGGGTGTAATATTACATCCACAGGTATTACACATTGGATAGTCCTCTTGATAGGGGTTATGAATAGTATAGATGTCTGAATTTAGTTGATTTATACAAAAAAAGCCACACTGGCCAAAACAAGTTCGTCACCACTTATTAAACTCGTGTCATGACTTTTGCAAACATGACAGAGCAAGTGATTCAAGAGTACTTCAGATTTAGCGCCACACTGAAGACAAAGAACAGTGACCGGTACTTTTCGAATAATCAATTGTGCAAATTCCGCAACGGTGTTTATTTTAATTATGCTAAAGGCGTTTTCAAGTAAGCTTGGTTCGATACCCGCTAGGGCACCAATAGTTACAGTTACACTTTCAACAGACTGAGCGTTATTTTGCTGTGCAATAGCAATAACTTGATTGAGTAAATCATCACATAAAGATAGTTCATGCATGTAACTCATCCTCGACCAACATTTGGTCGAGTAGTTCCCAAGTTGTCAGAGCTTCTGCTTCATTAATTTTTTGAATGCCGTAACCTACGTGAATTAATAGATAATCACCTTCTTTAATGTCTTCATCCTGTAACAAAAACAGGCTAACGTTTCGCTCTATGCCTTTGGCAACACAGTGGGCATTAAAGCCTTCAATTTTTGTAATTTGCATGGGTATAGCAAGACACATAAGTTTCTCTGAGGTGATTTTTTATTTCCAATAGCAAGATATAAACGAGTAGCCTAATAATTTTCTATAGTTTATAGGGTTTTATTTCATTCAATTGTTCAATTATTTACTAATATTTTTTGGTAAAATTCTTAGGAATAAATATATGAAAACACTTGCTTATTTCATAAATTATGACCTTTATTGGAACGCTTATTTCTGATCGATGGTATCCATCATTTAACACAAATGAGCTATACATCAATCTGTATACTCCATATTACTGCTGGTGACAATGTGAATATTTTTTACGAATGTAAATTGAATATGAAAGGTAGCAAAACAGACTAAAAAATGGATACTGCTGTCAAATTACCCATTATTTACTGAAGATACTTAGAACATAATAAAGATTGACCCGATTAGCACGTGAATTAATAATCCTTTACATAATAATAGTGAGTGTTTAGCAGAGATTGTATGATCAATAGACGAAATTTTCTAATTCAATTGGCAACGGTTTCTGGCGGTGTAGTTTTTGGTTTTAATGGTTTCCAGCGTCGCGCCCTCGCTCTTGAAGCAGACGGCACCTTAGCTTCTATGCAGGCCTATGGGTTTGGTGAGTTGCTTCCTGCCGTTACTAAAAATACAGGCGAAGTTTATCTTGCCTTGCCAAAAGGCTTTGAATATAAGTTACTGAGTAAGGCTGGCAAAATAATGTCGGATGGTAATAAAACGCCTGCCTTACCTGATGGTATGGCGTGTTTTAAAGTGGGTGAGGAGTTTCGTTTAATTCGCAATCATGAGATTTATAATGATGAAGTACCCCAGCCAAAGTCAGCTATTGGCCTTAATCCTTATGATGAAACAACGGCAGGTGGAACGACGACATTGGTTATTAATCCCAAAACGCTTGAAGTGGTTAAAGATTTTGTCAGTTTGAGCGGAACGTTAATCAATTGTGCGGGTGGTAAAACGCCTTGGGGCAGTTGGGTTTCCTGTGAAGAAACGACTTTAGGACAAACTGAACGGACTAATAAGAAGGGTAAAAAAATTGGTACTTATCCAAAACCCCATGGTTATTGCTTTGAAATTATGGCTTCAGCTAATGCACCAGTGCAGCCGATTCCATTGAAAGCGATGGGCAGGTTTAGGCATGAGGCTATTGCGGTTGATGAGCATACAGGGAATATTTATTTAACGGAAGACACAAAAACGGCTGGTTTTTATCGATTTATACCCAAGCATAAGCAACATCTTGTCGAAGGTGGGGCTTTGCAAATGTTGAAAATAAAAGGTAAGGAGGATTTTGATCTCCGTAAGGGCTTAAAAACGGGACAGAGTTTCAAAACAACGTGGGTGACGATTGATGATCCAGATCCCGTTACTGCAGATCTTGATGAAAGTGCTGTTTATAAGCAAGGCTTGGCTAAAGGTGGGGCAACATTTACTCGTCTTGAAGGTGCTTATGCAGATAAGCAAGGGCATATATATTTTGTGTCTACTAATGGTGGAGAGGTTGAGGGTGGGCAAGTTTGGCGTTATGAGCGTAAGGGTAAGAAGAGTGGTGTGCTAACCTTGATATTTGAATCCCCCAGTCGAATTGTTTTAGATATGCCTGATAATATCTGTTTAAAGCCGAACAGTGAGCTGCTCTTTTTATGTGAAGACAGTGATTATAAAGGTGCAGGCGGGACACCTGAAAATTATATGCGTATTTTAGCGCCCAATGGAAAAATAGCTGATTTTGCTAAAAACATTACGTCTGGCTTTGAAGAAAGTGAGTTTTCAGGATCGACATTTTCAGAAGATGGTAAAATTTTGTTTGTTAATCTGCAAGCCGTTGGTGCGACTTTTGCTGTTTGGGGTGATTGGGATAGTTTTAGGTAAGTAGACTAATTACACAATAATTAGAAAATTTTTATTCATTTATATTAATAGGTTATTTATATTAGCCGATCATTTTCTGCTTTGGTAATTTGTGATATTGTTATTTAGAAGTTTCTAAGATCATAGTGTTGTTGATTTCAAGGTCCTTCAGTACAGCTAAGGTAGTAATATAAGCGCTGGGTGATACACCCATTTCGCCACGAAATGGCTGATCGATAGCGGCTAATAGGAAAATCATAAGTCCTAATAAAATGGAAAAAAGACTGTTCATAAATAGATGACCTTTTAAGGTAGGCAAGTGTATAAGAAAACTGCCTGAGAGAGTCAATCCACCACCTACTAAAATGACAGTCCAAATAATAGGACCTATTCCGGTATCGGCGACAGCATGCATTCTTAATCTTCTATCTTCAATGAGTCTGTTATAGGCGGTAAAGACTTCCGC
>Ga0192647_100909_pt1 | contig 20122 bp, 13 predicted proteins | sample LauGreFa1BDMLBSN_2_FD_133046 | JGI IMG/M metagenome (GOLD analysis project Ga0192647, IMG submission 133046) | Freshwater lake microbial communities from Lake Michigan, USA - Fa13.BD.MLB.SN - reassembly | ecosystem: Environmental > Aquatic > Freshwater > Lake | place: Lake Michigan, USA...
ATTAGTAGGAGATTTAGCAAGAGTAGATAAACTACAGAAGATTAAGGCATCATTTATAGATATGGCTGATCTTTCATCTAAATTAAAGATTGACTGGAAAGCTATTTCTAAAACAAACAGTGAACTCGATAAACTTACTCTTGAATACGCAATGGTTAAAGAAATCTTAGATATTGGCGACAGAGAAACAGCCGAGTTTAAGAAAAAGTTTGCAGTTGAAATGTTAGATATTAAAGATGAAATCCAAAAGACACAAAAAAGAACTGATCTAACAGACGACGAAAAGAAAAAAATTATTGATAAACTAATTATCAAACAGCAAGAATTAATGAAGAAGTTTAATGAAACAACTTCAAAAAAGTTTAAAGATGCTAGACGAAAGCTTGAAAAGAAACTAAAAACAATCAATTACCAAATTCAGAGACTCAAGGACAATGCCCCTAATTCATTCCTAAATAAAATTCTTATATCTATTACAGGTATTGATTCAGAGTTTTTTGTTACTAGTTTAAGAGAACTTAAAGAAAGACAACTAAAAACAGAAGACGATATTAAACTAGCAGAAAAGATCGTTGAAGAGTATGCTGAGGATAAAACCTTTACTATTGCTGAAGTTCAGTGGTTATTTGGAGAAGACTATACTTCAACTAAAGCTGTTAAAGAAACTTTTTATGAAATCGAAAAGAATCCAGATGGATCACCAAAAAAAGACTCTACTAATAAACCAATTAAGAAACGTAAAGAAAGAATTACTTTAGATGAAGTAAAAGAATTGCTAAGTTTATGGTCTGAGTTTAAACGATCTAAGTCATATGAATCTACAGTTTCAACTTTAGAGTCAACTAGAATAAACAATATTCTCCTAGCTGGAGATGACAAACTTGTTTCTGAGGTTGAACCTGAAGATGCTCTTCCAATTGCTAGAACACACACTGAAGCTAAAACAGCTAAAGTTGGATATCGCTATGATCCACGAAAAGTAGCAGATAGAGTAAAGGGAGTAAAAGATTTACAAACTGCCCTACAAAGACTAACTTATTTAAGTAGTTTACCAAACCATAAAGGTTATATCTCTGCTGGAATGTTAATTGGTGTACTTGGCCAAGACGCTCAAAGTTTATTCCATAGATTTGATGACGCTATAATGGATGATCTTGAATTAGATAATCCAGATCAAACCGAATCTGAAACAACAATGGAAGGTAGACGTTTAGTTCTACAAGCAAACCTAGAAAAATTAGGATTTACCTCCAGTGAAATTCTTGCTATGCCAGAGTTTACTGATGCTGGTTATGTAGATAACTTTACCAAAGTTGTATCTTTTGATATTGAATGGGAACCAAATACAAATAATATTATTGCAGTTGGAATTGTAGAATACATTAACGGTAATCCAGTTCCAGCCCATACAGAAGTAATTTGGAGTCGATCTGGTAAGGATCAATACCTAACTAAAGACGATGCAGAAGAAGTATTACAGAGACTACATACTTATCAGAATAGTGGATTCAAGGTTGTAGGTCATAACTCCCTTGGGTCTGATTCAGATATGCAAAAACTAGTATCTGTTTCTGGTAATACAAATCTTGGTATGGCTGTTGCCATTCGATCTTTAGATACCATGCTTTTAGGCTTCCGTAATAGCCCTATGGGAACCTTTACAAGAACCTATGGTCCAAGCCTAGACAACCTGTCTAAAGCCTTAGGAACGGGTTCTAAGGCCAGCAAAGCAGGAGTAACTGGAGTAACTGCCCATGAAGCTTGGAAAGCCTCTCATGCAAGCGGAGACTATACCGACTTTACTGACTATTTAATCCAAGACGTTGCACTTACTGGTAGAAATCTTCTGGAAATGGTACATCGAAAGAATACTACAGTTGATGTTAATAACTCAAGGGGCGAACCACAACCAGTTCAACTATTTGATATTACTCCAATTTGGTATGACACAGGTAAACCAGAAATTGGTAGAAATCAAAGGTATCGTGGTGTAGGTGTCCTATTTGATATTGTTTCTTTTAAGAATATGCAAGAACAAATGGGCTTAGGTTTATCACAAAGTGTTATGTATGATGTTGCTAAACTAAAAAACGTTACAATTCAAATGATTCTAGCTCTAATGAAAGCAGATAATAAGTCGGATATTGATACTATCTTTGCTGCTCTAAATGCAAGAGAAGAAACATTAATAGAAAATTTTGATTCATTATTAGAGATTTCTAGATCAAACCACACTGCTTATCTTCCAATCCTAAGAGAAATTCGAAGAGCAAATCGAAATGAATTCCTGTTAGACGCATCTCGTGTAAGTGGAAGTGAGGTTGTTTATTCTAAAACTCCAACTAAGAGTGTATATGAAACAAATGCTTTAGAAGAAGTTATTAGTACCCTTGCTGCATATAACAGAAATCCACAACGATCACTAGATAAGTTTGCTCGGTTAGTCGGATTTAGAGAACGAAACGAAGGTGAAAGTGCTCTAAGTTATCTACGAGAATTGTTTAACTATTCAGCAACAAAATTTAACAATCAAAACTTAACCATAAGTGACTTTGGTGATGGTACATTTGATTATGTTCCAGCTAAACAACTTGGTCGTGGTTTTGCACAACTAGTTCTTGGTCATATTGACGATGGATTAAAACTAAGTCAAAACATTAAGACACCTGTTGATGTCATTGATCAACGTAGAGAAGAAGCAGAGTTAGATGGTGAAAAGATTGAATTTGAGGATATTGATAACCTCGTAGAAAAGAGAGAGTATCTTCCACTAACAAAACAAAATGTTTCTTACTTTGCTCCATTAAGTATGTTTGAGCAAGAAAGAATGTATAATGACTTTGCATTAAGACAAAGATATCATTATATTTTAAATCACAACCTTACTGATGATGATCTTCGTGAATTCGAAGATTGGAGAAAAGTAAATCCAGTTGTTGAACTTAAAAATGATATTAAACTAAAGCAAGCAATTCTAAAGGAACTTCGGGATAAAACTCTTAAAACAGAAGCAGATTTAGATAGACTAGAAAAAGTTTATTTCCCAAGTGGAATGACTTTTGTAACTCCATTTGATGATTACTTCTTGTTTGATACATCAATCTCCTTTGAAGATAAAGTTAAACAAACAAAATTATTACTTGCTGAATCTAAACAAAACTTAAAAACATATCTTGAAGGACTTGACAAAGGTCGATTAGAGCAAGGACGTGTTCAAAGATACAATCTACATCTAGTTCCAAATAATAGAAGCATCTATTCTCGTATTCCTACAATGGAAGAGATGGAAGAAATGTCTTTAGAAATTGCTTTGGATCTACCACAGTTTATTGCTACTTTTGTTCACGACTCTGTAAATCTAATGGATTCTGCAAATGTAGTTGTAGCTGGAGAAAATCATTGGGAAATGCCAGAACTTTCTTCTGGTGGTCCTACTGGTGCAGCTAGACTTGCTGGTATTGATGCCCAACTTGCTTGGCTTATGAGCCATCCCGAATTAGGTCGAGATCCTGAACTACTAAAAGAACTTACTCGTAAGTCATTAGAAAATGGATGGAAGCAGTTTACTAGTAGAGGTTGGTCGCGTTCAACCTACTGGGACGATCACATGAGCGGTATTCACCACAAAGCAGCAATGCTTTGGTCATACTTCCCCGATAGTACATTCAAAGCTCAGGGTGGTTTACTGGCAATCCTTCAAGGAATTAAAGACGGTTCGGTATCTAAAGAAAAACTTAAGGATTACTATGTTGAAACCTATAGTCAACTAGAAATTGCCTTAGACAAGGTTGAACAAGAGTTTACAAATGCAGGACTAACTAAAAATGTAAATCAAATCCAAAAGATTAGAACTCTGTTAAACGGTAGTACTGAAGTCCGAGAATTCTTTAAGGGTGTTATTATTCCAGTAGTGTATGAAGGTGGTTATGATGCTGCTCTAACTGGATTACGAGATAAACAAAAATCAAAGATTTCTCCTGGTGATCCTATTCATCAACTAAATGATGAAGATCTTAAGGAAATTACAAGAATCCTAACTGAAACTGGAATTGTTGTTCAGGGTAGACTTGTCGATGAAATCCTTGGATTAGATACAAACAAAGTACGAGAGCTGATGAAACTATTTGAACAGGGTGTTGAACGCCTTGCGCCAAACCTTAAGACGGCTACTGATGCTATGTTTAAGCGTAATCCTATCCTAAGAGATAACTTTATTCATTTAGACGGTGTAAGAGAAGGGATTAAGATTCGTCTACAAACAATTGCTGAATACACTATGCCAGCATATTTAGAAAACGAACCAAGAGTCAAACAAGAAGAATGGATAAACAAAAGAGTTGCATTCTTAGAAAACAAGTGGCAAAAAAGAATTAATGCTGCTTTAGATATTGTAAAGAAAAATGGCGGTTCTATAAAAGTAGGCAGTCAAGTTGAAAGAGATTTCCATGTAGCTTTAGCTGGAGATCAAGCCGCATTTAAAACACAAATGACTTTACTTGGTATTAATAAGATGCAAAACTCAGGCATCAAGCTTAATTCCTCAGATCGTGATATTCTAGAAGCATCAGTAATGACTGGTAGACATATTGCCGATTCGGATTTAATGTTTACAGACCATGTAGTATTTACTACAGTAGGTATTGGTACTGGTTCTGGACGTGCTCAGTATGTTGGCAACTACCTAACAAACCTACATGGTAGTAAACTGTCAAAGGGTAATCGTTATGTTGAAAATCCAGATGGAAGTATTAACTGGAAAGAAACAGTTAAAAATAGTGCGTGGAGTTTAGTTGGAAATAACTTAACAGGATTGCCAAAGGATGTTGCCAAAAAGAAGTTACGAGAACTTGCAGTTAAGAATTATCTTCTAACCGTAGCTACAGACTATCCACCTACCATGATTGGATACAACATGGATGATGAATCTAGAGGACAGTTCTTTAAGGAATGGCAAGAAAGATCTAGAAAAGAGCGAGAATGGGAAGCTAATGAAAGACTGACTGATATTGAAAAACTAAAAGCAGCTTATACAGCCGAGGGTAGAACCCTTACCGATGAACAAATTGAACAAGCAATTGCTAGTAATTCAACACCAAGAAATAAAAGACTAGGTACTCGTATTCTAGCACCAACTATTACTACAAACGATGATGATGCTGTAATGTCTGTTGAAGATGCTAAGGGTTTAGCTGGGTTTAGACCAAGACTAGCTGATAATGCTTTTGAAGATAGAATTGTTCATGGTTTATATAGTATCTATCAAGGCATTAAGAAACTTAATCTTGGAACCGAAAAGGTTAGAGAAAATTTGGAAAGAATTGAAAAAGAAGGAATGACTCCTGATAAGGTCTTTGACATGGAAAACTCAAGGGCAACTCAATACGATCCAAATAAGTTAGGTGTATATTTCCCAGAAGTTGAATCATCCTTAGTTGAGTCTATCTTTGGCGAAAGACCAACATTTAATCAAAGAGTATTAAGATTAAAATATGTCTTAGATACCTTTGCTAGAAAAAATGGATTACAAGATTTAATTGACAACAAAGAATATGCAACAGTTTATCAAATCTATAAGATTAGACAATCTCTAAAGAAATTTAGTTTCCTTGTTTCACAGAAAGTAATGCAACCATATGAACTTCGATATCTACATCGACACATGGTTCAACAAATTTTCCGTTTAACTAAAGCTCAACGAGATGCAACTAATGTTAAAACAAATATTCTCGATCTTTCAAAGTCAATTGGTATTGATCCAGAACACTTTAGATATCCTGATAATACCAACATGCGTTGGCTTGATGTTCTAAAAACTTTAGCTGATCTAGGTATTGAAGAAGTTTCGACACTTCGTTTTGGTATGTCTCCAGTTGAAATGTTAACTACAGAAACAGGCGCAGCACCAGATATTATTTCTGGAAGAAAGACCGCTATTTTCCCTAATACTATTCAAGGTGGAGACGTTGCGGTTATTTTTGAAAGAATCTGGGCTAATGATTTAGTACAAAAGGAAGCTAAAGTTTATCTTGATAATCTAGTAAAGACTGGTGTTATCACTGGATATAAGACAGATCAAACAAATAAATATGTTCTTTTATCATCTCTAGATAAAGCAACTGAACAACAAGTTCTTGAACACATTCTTGGTAATGATGAACTTATTATGGGTGCTGCTGAAAATCTTGGTTTATTTGTTGACTTTGAAATGGGAACTTCAGAAAATATCCTTAGATTGCAGAATTCCCAATTCCACGCTAATACAGATGGCGTATATATTAATCCACAACGAGGCTTAGGTGAAATTACTGTAAGCCGTGTGGTTGAGGGTTCGCAAAATATTAAGTTCTACTTGACACCCGAAGCTGTTAAGAGAATTTTAAGAGGTGCTAGAAACTCTGGATTGTTTACACGAATTGAAACTGCTGTTCAAATAAATAAGTTCCTTGGCACTAGTACAACGGTAGATCAGTTACGAAGAGAAAAATATGCAGAGTATCTTGATTCACATCTAGATCAACTTGCAGATGAGACAGATATTCTTGCTGAACTACAAGGTGATAATCTACAAAGATTGCGTACAGATCGACTTAGAGATTCAATGGGTATTGAACTTAATCTTTATGATGCCGAGTATTACTTCCACAATGAAGATTCAATTACAAACCTTACTCCATTTAAAAATGCAGTTACTTTAGATATTAGAATTGCTGCTGAACGGGCTTCAAGATATCCTGCTTTACAAACTGAATATGGTGTTTTAAATCGTTTAATGACTGAAGATAAAAACCAATGGTGGTTCTTGCGTATTGGTTTTGCAATCTTCTTACAGAATAATCTAGGTCGAACACTAACTGAACAGGAGTTAAAGATTATTCTAGAAGAGCATTTTGGTGAAAAGTTTACAGATGTAAAATATAATGAATTTACTACAAAACTTTCTCAAGTTACCAATATTATTGACCGAATCAACCACTCCCCATTCAAAGGTAAGAATAAGTATCTTCATCTTGCAATCAAGCATAGAGAACAAATGCTTGCGGTACCACAAACCTTTAATGATAAATTTGATGTTTTCTCGTTTATCAAAAACTTTGGAGTACCTGTTGAAGATCATGACCTCGCAGCTCAAGCTGTAATTGAAGCATATGCTATTGTTGAAAACAAAGCAAATCTTCCTGAAGCTTATTCAACAATCCCAAGCAATGATTTAATTAAGATTGCTAGTAGTTCAACAGATTTTGATATTGCATTCCCTGAAGGAAAACAAATCAATGCTCAACTTGTTAAACTAAAGATGGATGGTGTAATTGACGACGAAACAGAAACATTCTATCGTTTACTTATTGGTAAAGTTCTAAAGCATAATCCCCATTTAGCTAAGTTCTTATCTATTAAGATAGACGACCTTGGTACAATTAGAGCTGGTGAAGCTGTAAAGGATGGAGATAGATTTATTATCAATCTTAATCCAACCATTCTAAAGAACATGGGTCGCATAGATCAAATTAGAGTATTCTCACATGAAATTGCACACATTGCTAGACTAGCTTTTATTAAGGATAACGGACCAGAGTGGAGAAAGATTGAATCATTGTTTAGATCCAAGAGAGGTTCACAAGGTATCGAAACAATGTTATTAGTAATGAACAATAACCAACGATACGAAGGATTTGAACAAGATTTACGATACTTTAAAGAAAATCCTGAAGAGTTTATTGCTTTCTGGGGTGGTTGGATGTTGGTTGAACAAGTGTTTAATAATGTTGATGTTATGAAGTTTATTCAATCTAGAAGTACAGCCGCTTACGCTGTAACTATGGGATATAAAACAGCTTTCCACAGAATTAGAGATGAAGTCAAAGCAATCTCATCTGGTCTTTATGATATTGATGAACAAGTGTTTAATGAAGTTCTCGATCTTACTGAAGCATTGTTTGGTTTTACAAGTTCTATCGAAAGAGAAATCTTTGTTGCTAATGAAAACAAAACACTTGGATACCTGGGAGACTTTGATGAACCAATATCAAACACTGGTAGAGATGTAGACGAACTTGCTAGACTAACTCAAGATGAAAGAAATGGAGTTCCACTTAACGCTCTTGATCAACTTAAGTTAGCAAGTTTACGAAATAAATATAGCAGTGGTCCAATTCAAAACTTAGATATTGTCGAGTATAAGAGACTACGACAAAAGAGAGAATCTTTACAAGGAAGTTCCTTATTAAAGCCAACACACAGAGAGCATCCAGGATATACTGGAGTATCTGTACAAGATCTTTCTTCAGAAGAAAAGCTTGAGATTGCACAGACTGTGGTTTCAGAAACAATCGCAAGACGAAAAAATACCTCTATTAATCAAAGTTCACTTGGTGGTTCGGCACGACTTGCTTCCGAAAAGGTTTTTGGAAAGAAGGCTACAAGAAATCTTTTAGCATTTAGGCACTACTGGGGAACTATGGGTTTAACACGAGCAAACAAAACCTATTCTAGTGAAAACCCAGCCGTAGCTGCTTTAATGTATATTATTGGTGAAAGCTTTAGTCATACTCAAGGTCAGTTTGTAAAAGAAACTGGATCTAGAGCAATTAGAGAAAACAGAGCTTATACCCAACAGTGGGTTGACCGAGTTGCTTATGAAATTGGACAACTTAAGATTATGTCCTCTGACACCGAGTTTGCTGCTCTTATGGAATATGCTGTTGATGTTGCTTATGGTTTACCAACAGCTACACCACCAACTGGTATTTCAGTAGACAAGATTGATCAAGCTCGGGAAGTTGGTAAGGCTATTATCATTAATTCAGATAATATGGCAGGATTTATTTATGGTGAAGGAAGAAAGTTATTTAGTGATTTACCTGTAATGCTTAACCGAGAATTACTAGGATTAAGAAAGAAGAATTCCAATCCTGCCAAAGAAGGTGAATTTGAAGCTAATAGAGCAGGACTTATCCAAGCTGCATCTGATGCAGTAGTTGATTCTGTACTAAATAAAGGTGCAATAAATGGAACACTATTCTACGCTAGTGGATTAGCTCCTCAAATTAGTGGACATCCATATAGTTTTGATAGGAATCAGTTTATTGATCAAGAATTCTTATCTAAACTATGGGAAACAAGAAACAATAGTCCAGAAACATTTGAGATTATTTTTGAAATTGCAGTTCGTCAACTAAATAAGATAACCAAAGATGTAGCTATATCTAGACAGATGTTACGACAATCAATGACAAATCCTAGTTTTACGCTTAATGCAAAACCAAATTTACATAGAATTTGGGAATCAGCCACTAGAACTTTCTATCAACTTGCAAACAATACAAGAAACAGAAATGAATTAATTAAAAGTATTAATAGAATTTCTTCAAAGAGAGAAAAAGTTCCAGACATTGATTTAGTAGTTGTTCAGGATTTCTTTAATGCTATTGATGCTGCAATTGTTTCAAAACAACCAGTTAGAGACATGGGTAAGTTATTTGTAGAAAGCACAAAAGGATCTTTCCCACCTGGAGTTACCAATATTCCAGCTGGAAAGAAATCAGCAATTGTATTGACTGCACAAACCAAAACCACATTACCAGAAATCATGGCTGGCGTTTTCCTATCTGAACTTGGAGAATCACCTAACTATATTCTTGCTGATGGTATTATTACTGATACTCAGATTGCCAAGTCTGCTAATCTAAGAAAGTATTTCTCAAATAGACTTGATATAATCCTAAGTGATGTTGAAAGATCTAAGGGTTTTAGAGCTACTTCGGCATTGGCTATTCAAGATAATACAGGAATTGTTGGATTTGATATCTATGATATTCTTGAGATTTTTGAATCACTGGCTAGTAATATGAATCCAAATCTATCACAAGATGCCAAGGAATTACAAGAATCATTAATTGTAATTCGACAAAACCTAGAAATTGAACAAGGTATTCAAGCTAGAAAATTAGGAGAAGAAGACGATTGGTATACCAATTCTTTACTAAAGTGGGGTACTGAAATTACAAGAATTGCATATGGCCCAAATCTCAATACCGCATCTTTAATTATGGAAGGTGCCCTTGGTGCATTCATTACCACTAGATATGGAGGCAATGCAACTGAGTTCTTTGTGGATCTCTTTACTGGTATCTTTAAAAATTACAAAGGTAGTTTTGAAGACATGACAACATATAATCCACGAGGACTTGCCATTAATATGTTGTACGGAATGGAGTCTTCAATACGAAATGCCCGTGAAGTATGGGATACTACAAGTAGCAATGATATTGCCCCAGGTCCTAATAAATGGCAACGATATCGAAACCATATGAGTAAACTACAGAATTCAGTATTTAGAGGAGCTGCTGAAGCATTAACTAACCAAGCTCAACGAATTATCGTAGAAAACCTAAATAATGGAAACTTAAATAAACTACGGACATTGTTTAAGGTAGAGGATATCAGAACACTAGATGATTTAAAAATTGCAATGAACAAGTATAAGATTAAGGGTTTACTGCCTCACATGGCATTTGAACTCAAACAAGCTGGTGTTCTAGAGGATGGAATCCTTGAAGCATATTCATACATGTTAGGAAATGTTTCTAGTAAGCATGCTAAGGCAGGAACATTAGACTTTATAGCTGCAAATAAATGGATTGAAAACCATGCGTTTACTGTAACATTTGTTGGAAAGAATAAGTTTGATAAAGAACAAGCCAAGAGAGCTGTTGCTGTAATGTACGAAGCAACCAAGATGTTTAGAAACATTGTGCTTGTAGAAAACAATCCTTGGGACTCAGATACTCACTCTGGAGCTTTACGATATCTATTTACCTTCTATAAACAATATTCCAATCTTTATTGGTCACAGAGAATCATCAGACAATCAGGAAAGATGGACAAAGCAACTTTTGTTTCTATCTTAATTGGAACAACAATTGCAGATTTGGTATACAATAGTTTCTTACTAGTTGCACTTGGTATGCTTCCAATTGCTGCTTTGTTACCTTGGCATGAACAATTTGTGTTTAAAAACAAACCAATGACCACAGCAAGATTAATTCTTAGTAGAAATCCAATCTTTGGTTTAAGTGGAAACCTTATTGCTGGTTCAATTGCCTATGCTTATGAAACATATAGTGATGTTTCAAACGCTAGAGCAAATAGAAATGAATATCTAGCAACAAAGAAAGCAGTTGGCAAAGGCTTTGATGAATTAAGTTTAGACTTTGTTCCACAGCAAGCAGTTGAAACACTTACAAAAGATCCACTTACAGCATTCCTAATTGCACTGAGTGCGGGTTCAAACATGACAGAACAAGAATCATGGGACTTTAAGAATGGACTTTTAAACTCAGCAATGAGATTTGTACCTGGGGGTTTAGGTGAACTTCCAGTTCGCGTTGGAGCTACTAAGCTTGCATTAGGTGAAAGACCAGGTGTAGATAGGTTTAGAGATGTTAATGTTTCTAGACCAGAAACAGCAGCAGAACCTGTTGCTCCTACAGAATCATCTGAGTCAACATCTTCAAGAGATAATCCATTTAAGCCACTGCCAGTTCCAAAGGGACTGTAAGAAATCGACTTTGGGGTCAGAAATTTTTGTGGGGGGTTTGGATGTTAGGTTTGTTGCCTAACCCCCCTCACCCCCAGTTGAAAGGAACTGTATGGGTCATTTCTGGAAAGCCCTGAAGATCGTGTTCGGGGCCATCATCGGTCTGCTCTTTCTCATGGCTGCGGTTAGCGCAGTCACCTGGGAGTGGGCAATCCTTTGTTTCGCCATGTTTTGCATGATGTTTACTTTCGTTATGCAGAATGTGTGCGAGTGACAACCAACCCTCCGTGCTCTCCCTTCGGGGAGAGCGCGGGGATGTTAGCTGTTGCTAACACTGTGCTTGTGCAGATCACAGGCAATTTAACGAGGAGAGCACATGCTCTACTACGTCACTGTTGAGCGGGATGGAGTTCACGTCGAGACGCACAAGTTCGCTTCCTGGAAGGAAGCGCGTCAGTACGCCTACGCAGTCAAGGCTGCGCGGCGTGGCGTGGAGGTCTGGATCGGACAAGACGGCGAAGGCGCCGTCAAGATCTGATCTACCGCAACGACCAACACCCCGCTCCTCTGCTACGGCAGGGGGGCGGGGATGTTAGCCGTTGCTAACACCGTACCTATGCGGAACATAGGCTATTCAAAGGAGTAAAGCCAATGGCTTTGCTTACGAAGGCGGTTAGCTGGAGCTCCATCGTGGAGCTCGGCGCAAAGCTCTGCGACCACTGTCGCGGAGAAAACGGAAAGGCTTTCAAGGAAGCCTTTCTTCTGGGGCAGCGTTGTCCCCAGAACTCGCTGTCCTTTGGGGGCCGCGAAGCGGCCCTCAATGGCAAGTTCGCCATCGCGTCATCTTTTGCTTGGCTCAAGACCAAGCAGGAGATCGACGTTCTGGAGGCTCGCCTCCTGAACGAAACGTACTCCCTGCGCGGGGAGTACGAGTACGGACACGCCGTGGAGGAACTGGATCAGTTCCTGCACGGGCTCTCTGCATATGCAGAGAGTGACGTCGATTACCTGATGTGGCAGAGCGCCACGTCAGGTACGCGGATCGTCTGCGTCCGCAAGACGCAGCGGTCTGAGTCCAGGGGCACAACGCACACCTGGATCGCGGAGTACCACGAGGGCCACAAGCTTTCGCAGTACGGCGCGCTGTGGTCAGAAATGACCGCGTGACGGCACTACCGTCGCTCTCTCCTAGGTAGGTCCCTAGGAGAGAGCTTTCGGCTGCGCTGTTGCAGCACACCGTACCTGTGCGGATCACAGGCTATTCAAAGGAGGAGCCACATGGCTCAATCCGACAAGTGGGTCATCACGACCCGCTACCTGGTGATGGAAGGACCGAAGGCAATCCTGTCTCGGTCGTCCATCTTGGACGCGATTGATGATTGTGCACAGAGGCATCTGTGCTACATTCGCAGGGAAACTACCATTAAGGTTGATGAAACCTTGACGGTGATTTCCAACTGCGACATCAACCTTCCAATTCTTCCTGTACACGACATCTACAACATCCCGAATGGGATGGATTACGATGCGCTGAAGAAGCGAATGCAGGAGGTGTTCTACGGTAAGTAAGAACTAAACGATCCTACCCAAGCCCCCTAGGTTTTCCTAGGGGGCGAAGGGCTGTATCGTTACAGCAAACCCCTAACGGCATTGAGGGGTGCCCATTCTGGGCCTACATTCAAACCAGGGCACAGCCCTAGGAGAATACAATGCCTGTTTCCTTTGCTAGTCTTCCGACTAGCGCAAAGGTTACGCACTTCATCACGGACTTGGTCATCAAGTCTGGAGAGGCGCGTAACCAGCCTTCCTTTGTGGAGGCGGTCAAGGTTCGTTGGGATAACACCGTTATTCCAGCCCTTGAGAACGGCGACCTGACGGTGTTCCAGGTCGGTGACGAGAAGTGGATGCGTAACCCGTCGTCAAGGATGACGAAGGACTACCGCGTCTGCCTCAGCCCGAGGACCCTGCGTCACAGCGACACGACCAGCAAGAGCGGATTCGATCTGCCCCTGCTGTACGCCGCTGAGCAGGACGCTCGGAGCCAGATCAAGTTCACGGTGAATCGCCAGTTGCTGGCGATCATCCAGAACTCGGCCCTGGTTCCCGAGCTCGCTGCCGAATTCGGAAAGGACCCTGCCATTGCTGTGGCAGAACGGTTCCTCCGTTCGGCGGAAGGGACGAAGCAGTTCCACTTCTTCATCCCGCCGTTCCTGGACGATGTCGGCCGCGAGTATGGTGAGGGAATGCTCACCTACACGGGCAGCCAGATGATCCGCAACCTGATCGAGTTCTACGACCAGCTGGACTACAGCATGGACGAACTCAAGGAGCTTGAGCCCATGATCATTCATGCGGCTGGAGTCTCCCTGAAGAACTACGAGGACGTGATCAAGAAGGCGAACGACATCCTGTCGGGCAAGTGGAAGTTCAAGAATCCGTGGCTCACGCTGCGGATGGCGATCTTCTACCAGGAGGTCATCACCACTGGGCGCTCTGGTGCCCATCTGGAGTTCGACTTCCGCACCAGCGGACCCATGCTCCTTGGTCTGATGTCTGGCGACCGCAACATGATGGTTGATACCAACATGTTCGGCGCTGACGGACGCGACTGCCGTAACACGGTGATCAGCCTTGTTACGGTGCCCCTTGCTCTTCGCAAGTGGGAGTCCCGTCTTCTGACCAAGGACGTGGCAAAGCCGTTCGTGACCCAGACCACCTACGGTCAGGGTCCGAGTGGTGCTGCCTCAGGGCTGTTCTGGAAGGATGACGATAAGGCTCCAGCCAACTGGCTGAACGCCTTCGGCATCCCCAACACGGTTGTCCTTGACGCTGTGTGGTCGAAGAGGCCGAACCTCTTCAACCCCGAGTGGATGGACATCGTCCGCGAACTCGGGTGGGTCGAGGGCTACTCGGCTCTCCACGATCTGGCTTCGCAGTACTATAACGCTTTCTGGGGTGCATACCACCAGCTCAAGCGTTTCTGCCAGCAGATCCAGGAGGCCAGTGAGGCCCAGCAGCTTGCCACTGGCAAGAAGCCGTCCTACACCAACGTCTCCGACTGGACCTACAATCACCACAAGTGGGTGATGAAGGAAGGTGGCAAGGTCATTCGCTGTCGCTACAATGGCGACAAGTGCAAGGACTTCCCCAAGGGGTTCGAAGTCTCCATCGGTGAGATGGTGGACATCGCTTCCCCGTACAGCATGGTGGTTCGTATGACCCACCAGGCTGACGCCTGGATCCGTATGATGGCCTTCTGGTCCATCTACAAGTTCCAGATCGCCACCTTCGGGCGGTACGTCGGTCACATGGCGGTTCACGATGCGTTCATCGTGCCCGTCAAGATGGGACCGAAGATGCACAAGGTGATGCGTCCCGTGATGCATCAGTTTGTGAACAAGTACGTTCCGCACGTCCACAAGTGGATGCGTGACCACGGGCAGGAGCCGCCCGTGATCACCAAGGATCAGCTCAAGCTGGTCCACTGGTCCATCGCCAACAACACCTCGTGGCTCAACCTCTGACCGCCTCTAACCGCATGGCACGGGGGAAACCCCGTGCTGTGCTTTGGGCATTTCTGCCCACCTCGCCTACGGAGAACCCAGTAGGGGATTTCCTGTTATCCCAAAGAACAGGCTTTTAGGAGATTGTCACCATGAGTGGCAACATCAACGTCGGTGCTCGTCAGGTCATCCGCAACGCCGAGGGCAAGCTCATCGGGACCTTCATCCCGTCGAAGAAGCACCTGGGCAAGATCGCCCTGACCACCTACCTCCCCACGGGGGAGGCGCACACCACGATCCGTGGCCAGGAGGACTGGATCCAGATCAAGGACCGCAACCCCGATTGGGACTTCGCTCCCTCCTACTACACGGTCAAGTGCAAGAAGGAGGGCGATGAGGTGGTGATCGAGCTGACCCACAACGCCATCCCCGAGTGGAACACCACGTTCCGCGTGCCCCACACGCCGAACTGGCAGGACTCGTTCCTGATCTCGTTCCGCATGGGCATGATGACGCTGGGTCGCGAGACGCACATCGGCAACTTTGTCGATCTGACCGTCTGACACAGGCCGCAACAGCCTCGGAGCAAACCCCCTTGGGCAACCAAGGGGGCCTCTCCCTGTTTGTTAGGGCTTTGGTAGGCATGGGTATACTAGACTATACCCTTTCTGTAGGCATAGAACTCAGGGTAGTTATAGACTTATAGTCAAAATGGTATTACAGACCATACCATACCATACCCTACCATACCCCTAGTTATGCATCAGAATGTCTCTAATGGCATTCTAGGGCCATTTCCTGCCATTCTATGGTCTGTATGGCATCAGAATTCAAATTATATGGGCATATACATGGGTATGCCCCTGCTAATTTCCCATAATATCAGTATTTATCGTCCCCTTCGGGGACCGTTGTGGATCATTGGATCTCGTCAATGCATGGATGAATATCCAATATGTACTTTATGGAGGAATCTATAAAGTATATTTCACTAGGCTATGACCTAGGACTGACATACCAAGGTATAGCAGCGTAGCTAATCTTGGCATGGCAGAACACAGGAGAGGACAATATGTCCGCAGACAACACGCAGTCTGATACCGTGCCGCAGGGTGAGATCGTGAAGTTCGACCCCATCCAGGCGATGCTCCGTTCTGGCCAGATCACCATCACCAGCAAGGGTGAGTCGAACTGGCCTGGGAACTACAAGAACCTCAATGACCGTCAGGTCATGAATCTTGTCAAGATGGTCATGGATGGCAAGGCTCGTCGGCCTGAAACCGTCAAGGCCATCCTGACCGAAGCCCATGAGCGTGGGCTGGTCACGGCATGAGGTATCGTCCCCTTCGGGGACCACGGTGGTCTATGGGGAAACCCATAGATCACATTTCCAATCACCAACTAGCCATTGTATAAATGGGTAGTGCCTTAATGGTGTACTCTACAGCTTGGCTTACCTGTAGACATTACCTGATAGGTGAGTTATCAGGCGCTGCCCAAGAGCGGTAGTCAAACCTCTTGGTATTCACCTGAGCAATGTGCCTAAACTGCTCAATGGTGTATGCAACCTGGCAAGTTACCAATTAACTGGGCAGGAGGGCCTGAGCATAACTAAGCCCTACCATAAAAAGGGCTCTAGCCTGCTGGTTAAGGCGATTCTTGAAAAAATAGAATCAAGAACAACCAGGCACCTGAGCAAGTGTAGTAAACTGCTCACTTCTGTAATCTACGGTCATACTGTAGATGGGTACCACAGAAAGGGGGTGTCTAAATGACACTTCAACATCTCAATTAGGTTTCAACAGTTAAGGCGGAATCCCACCGCCAAAGACATACCTAAATGGGTGAGCCTTTGTTGAAGGTCCGTAGGGTAGTAGCCTACATCAACAACTCGCTTGGACGAGTATAAATAGCGGGTTAGGTCCAAGGCGCCCCCTCCCATAACAATGGGGGGTCCCGACTGACACCAGCCGTGGCACCTATGGACTTGAAACACCCATAGAAAACTATGCCAGTTTCAACGGCAATGGGCTAACAAGTAAGGGGTAACTGACCCACACTGCTTACTTGGAAGGGTATATAGGGTTACATGGGGCCCCTTAGCGGAAACGCTATGGGGTCTTTTCGAAGGAGGTCTACATGACCAATAGCAAGTACAAGCTAGGCCGCTGTCCATTCGAATACATGGACTGCGTGGCAGACCGTCCGTGGGACACCTACGGACCCAACTTCTCATGGGGAGAGTTTAAATCTCTTCAAAGAGATCTTGAGGATGTCCGCGATAGGCTTCTAGATCAACGAGACGAGTTGATCGACCAGATCAATGCTCTCCAGAACGTATTGCTGGAGCACAATCTGCCATTTCCAAAGCCCAAGGGAGTTTAATCTCCCGATAGGCATTCACCGCAAGCAACCTAGCCCACAGGCGGTATACAAATAGTGGGACACACATTATGTGTAGACCTGAGCAAGTCATTAAAAGGCTCAAAACACAGCAAGGCAAGTATCCAAATAGCTGGGAGCAGCGGTGCACAGGATACCCGACTTGCAGACCTGAGCATGTCCTGTTAAACTGCTCAAATATACTCCCAAGTGGGCTTGGTGAAGGATAACCAAGAATTGGTAGCTTGCAAACAAGACTATCAGAATAAAAACCTTTGGACTAATCGCAACCTTGTCGAACAACACAAGGTTGTATAGGACTCCCTAGACTTGATGATCATCAAGTGGGGATACGCGGGATGCACCCCGTGCAGGCTTATCACAAGCCCGTGTTATACCTCACCAAGTGGAGGTGGGCCTCTATAGTTGCTGCCAAGCTATAGTTGATTAATGGCACCGTGTTACTCCGAGCGGGCAATTCGGAGCTTTATACCAAGTCCACACGACAATCGTACCTGATTGTCCTAGCCTATTGGTAGGGGTGTGTACGCAACTAACTGTCCGTGGTTAGTTGAGACAGATAAAGAAACGGACTAGGTATGCGGTATTGACGCACCGCAACTGATTAAAGTCGTGGTATCCGTGGGTGAAATATCCCACGGGTACCTTTCGGGTGTCGCAAGGATTGCACATGCGGTGTTTTGACAATAGTTAGATGTTAAAACCACTACCTAACTGTAGGAAGCATGTTGAAATGGGGTTCGAATCCCCTTACACTCACCTTCTAATCAAACCAAGTGTCACTACTTGGTTATCCTAGTGGGGTTCGAATCCCCAATGTTGGAGCCAATTCCCGTGTAACGGGGCGCGCTATGGGCTACAGTGCTATGGGACTGGCCTAGGCTGTGTTGACCGAGCAGTATAATTCGGTCCCTTATAAGATATACTCTCGCGTTGAGAGTATGCCTTTACAGGAGAGTTCGATATGAACGACTCGATCTGTCAGTGTGGTAAGCCCTATAACTCTGATGAGTGTTATGGTTACTGCCATATCTGTATTGATTCTTGGTTTGCAAATGGTTGTCAAACCACAATTGGAGATGAATAATGAGCAAGCAGAAGAAGAACAAGCGTCGTAAGCGTAAGTCGGGTTACGTTAACCTGACTCCGTCCCAGGGATGGAATACTGAGGTCTACTCCTTTGAGAGTCTGGCCTTTGTCCTCAGGGTCGTTTACCCAGAGAAGTATCAGTGATTATACTTGCTATTGCCCTGTTGGCAATGGTGAGTACAACAATAGCCATATGGCTAGGACTGGAAGTATGGAAGACAATTTCGAACTTCTTGCGGAATGGGAAGAGTTCATGAAGCAGTACGAACAGGAGAATGACGATGAGTGATCTAAGTGGAATCCGAATCGCGCTTTGGGAGGTCAACTCGGACAATCCCAATAGCCCCAAGTTTAATGGTATTGTTACCATTAATGGAGTCGAGCACAAGGTGTCCCTCTGGGACAACGCAGGAGCGACCCACCCTAAGGCACCTCGCCTTAAGGGTAAGACGTCTCGGCCATCCCCTAAGGGGGATGTGTCAATGAATACTGAAACCTTTGTCACCCCAGGTGGCATTGAGCTTCCGTTCTAAACGAATGAGCATAGGGAAACCTATGCTCGTTCACTTCCGAATACCCTAGTATGTAGCTAGGGGTTCAACCCAAGATACTTAGGTTTATAATAATATAGTAATTATTATACCTAGGTTAACCTAGGAGAGTATATGTCTATTATCAAAGAGGTTGTTAAGCGACTTGAGTGTACCCTGGTTAAGCAGTATTGCGATAGCAATGGCTACCAGGGTTGTGACTATTACCTTCTTGAGAAGGATGGCAAGTACAGCATTACTGCTCACGCCTTTGGGACTTGTGAGCTTTGCGATAGCTACCTGGGTCTTACCCAAGAGTGGCTGAATAACAATCCTGAGCATCAGTCTTGGGATGTTCCCCTTGAGGCTTACGAGTCCATGATCTTGTTCATTATGGAGCAAGCCACTGATTGTGGCTGGTGTACCAAGGATGAACTGTCGGCTAAGTTGCACATGCACATTGGAATGGGTTATTCCGATGTGTCGATTGAGTTTGAAATCAGAAAGGATCTCAATGGGACTTGATACCTACGCGGCATATGGAAAGGATCATCACAAATTTAGTGATGATCCGAAGGCTACCAACTTGGTACCCAATAGTTTGTTCCCCGAGAACAAACTCTGTGGCGGTTTGTTCTCTGGGGGTGGTAACTCCTTCAGGGGCAAGGTTTATAATGATTGGGTTGAGTACTGCACTGGTGTCTCCCTCTGTGAAGAGGAGATTCCAGCAGATGTCGTAGAGCAAATGTATAAGGCTCTTTCGAACCAGACTAACCCAGTTATCTTCGCAGAGTTTAACAACTCTGGATGTAACGATACTTATCAAATTAGCTTTGAGGAGGTACAGGATCTCCTCAAGTGGTTCGAAGTTGTTAAGGATGAAGGAGCCTCCATCATTGGATGGTGGTAAATAACTATGAATAAGATTGATCTTTCGATTGTTGACAAGAAGGTTGCTGAGCGTAAGAATCGTATTTCTACTTATGCTCAGTCAGCCAAGGTGCCGTCCTATGTGGCGGCTATGTACATTGATGAGAATGCTCCTCTGACCACCAACAAGG
>Ga0192647_100912_pt1 | contig 20108 bp, 14 predicted proteins | sample LauGreFa1BDMLBSN_2_FD_133046 | JGI IMG/M metagenome (GOLD analysis project Ga0192647, IMG submission 133046) | Freshwater lake microbial communities from Lake Michigan, USA - Fa13.BD.MLB.SN - reassembly | ecosystem: Environmental > Aquatic > Freshwater > Lake | place: Lake Michigan, USA...
TGTTGTTCAATTCAATTCCATCAGCACCAAAGAATTCAATCAGTACAAATGAGCATCACACTAATTAAACCTGGATGGGCATGCAGTGTGCAAGACCTTGGAAGATGGGGTTACCAGGAGTTTGGCATTCCGTTAAGTGGTGCAATGGATGTGAATGCTGCAATGATGGCAAACAGAATTTGTGGAAACGAAGATGGCGAAGCTTTGTTGGAATGTACTTTACATGGTACTGAGATTCAATTAAATGAAACTGCAATATTTTCCTTCACAGGTGGTGGTGCTATCGCAACAGTAAATGGTCAGCCTGTAACTTTCAACAAGCAAATCAAAGCTGTTGGTGGTTCTACCATAAAACTTCATCCCAGTCCATTTGGCTGCAGAACCTATATTGCTTTCGCAGGAGGATTGAAAGTGAACAGGGAATTAGGAAGCTGCTCAACATATATAGCTGCAGATATTGGGGGGTGCAATGGAAGTAATCTGGAATCAGGTGATTTGATTGAATTAAAAAAAATTGCACCCAAACAAAAAATGGAAAACATCACTATCTCAGCAGCTGGATTCGGCAGCAGCAATTGGAAAGCAATAGCTCCTGAACTGCCTCATGTAAACGATCTGGTAAGAATCAAATGTTACGAAGGCCCAGAATGGAATCTTTTCGATGATGCATCCAAACATGCATTATTTAATACTCCCTTTACCATTGGTCAACATGCCAACAGAATGGGATTCCAACTTGAAGGAGCCAGGTTGACAAAGAAAGAAAACAAAGAAATGATTTCCAGTGCTGTAACAAAAGGAATCGTACAAGTCACCCATCAGGGAACTCCCATCATTCTAATGGCAGATGCACAAACCATTGGGGGATACCCAAGAATTGGCAGGATTTTCAATGACGATATCCATCTGCTTGCACAATGCAGACCAGGGATGAAGATTCAACTCGTGTCGATTTAATTCAGAATTTTTTTAAAAAAGATTCTAACGCTGGTTAAAACAACAAAACATATTGTTTTAAAACCTAAAAATCATGCCGATCTGCTTTTGCCAGATTTTCTACCTGCAATAATTTGGATTTACTATTTTCTTATTTAGAAATATTTTTCTTTTAAAGAATTTAATTAATTTCGATGATTATTATTGCATGGAAAAAAATTTCCAGCTATTGTAAGCTGCACCCAACATCGTGTGAATCATTGCTGAGGTGGTATAAATTGGTGGGGGTGGCTGATTGGAGTACTGCACACCAAATGTTTGCGGATATTGGTTATGTGGATTCAGTAGGCAATGACAGGTATGTTTTTAATATAAAAGGGAACGACTACAGATTGGTTGCCATGATACATTTTGACAGAAGAACAGTTTATGTAAGATTCATCGGTACCCACAATGCTTATAATAAAATTGACTGCTCAACGATATGATTATGCTGGATAAAATTAGAAATCAGGAACAATATGAAGCGATCATGAAAATGATTGAAAAATATATTCAAAAAGCAACCAAAGCAGGTGGGTTTCATTCACTTGATAAACATGATGAAAAAGAATTGCACCGACTGACATTGTTGGCAAATGATTTTGAAAAAAAACTAATTAGACAATCTTCGCTACATCTATCGTTGAATGGAATTGTTCAACATAGACTGGATGAAATGAAAATAAATCAAACCACACTTGCAAAACTACTGAACACAACAGGATCAAAAATTTCAAAAATACTTTCAGGAAAGCAAGAACCGGATGTTTACTTTTTAAAAGCGATTCACGAAAAACTTGGGATCGATGGGAACCTGCTATTAGAAGCGATCTAACATGCCAATCTAAACGCGCGTCAACTTGATAGGTGGTGTTTGATTTGCATTCCACTGACATACATACAAGTTCTCATCATCATCCACGCAAACATCATGACCATGCATGAACACACGTGAAGCATCTTGGAGCGTAGGTTGCAAAATTCCATTTTGGTATAAAGGGGCATTGCCACCTGGACTGGATACCACCTTATTGTTGGAATCGAGGATGGTTAGAAATCCAGTATTGGCATTGCGCTTGCCTTCTTTGTCCTTCGACCAGCAAACTCCTGCATACAAATGAGTACCGTGAATAACTGGGCGACAAACATACATACCTGGTAGATCGATTTTTCTTATATACTTCCCATCTAATGTAAAAATTTTAAAGCAGCACTCTTCTCTTGAAGTACAGATAAGGACTGGATTGTTTTTATCGCGTGTATCTACTACAACTCCATGTGCATTTTTCAGGTTGTGATCAGGATTTTCATTGTTATGCCCGCCAAACTTTCTGATAAACCTGCCGCGGCTGTCAAACTGCAGAATATAATCTGAACCATACCCATCTGCAACGTAGATATCTCCATTGGGAGCAACAGCAGTTTCAGTCGGAAAATATCTATCCTCATCTTTATAAACCCCAATGGTATGCGGCTGCGCCAATGAAAAAATAATCCTGCCTTTCAGGTCGGTCTTGACAACATTGCCATGCTGTGATTTTCCTTTTCCGGATGCATCGCTGTAAAATCCATTGTCAACAATCAATAAAAAATCTTCATCGTTTTCCTTGCTGATGGTGAGTCCATGTCCAGCTGGAAATGCATGCCCCCATGCATCCAAGAGCTTCCCTGATTTATCAAATACCAATATATTATTATGTACATCATCGCCCACCATGAACAAACGACCCTTGCTGTCCTGCACCATCTCATGACAATTGATCAAAGGATTTGCAGATGAATTGATTTTCGCCCATGCCTTGTCAACTTTGTATCTCATCCCATTATGTCCAATGACAAGATCTTCCTGGATATCCTTGTGCTGTATATTAAAAGCGAAAGATTTACTGGCCATCAATCCTGCTGTTGCAAGTGCAGCTGATTGAATAAATGTTCTTCTGTTTTTCATATGTTGAATATAAAATATTTTGGGCGGATTATCAATACATTTGGGTATGAAGATCGATTTGAACTGCGATATGGGAGAGGGGATGAAGACCGATGCACTGATCATGCCATGGATCAGCTCCGCCAATATTGCATGCGGAGGACATGCAGGTGATGAAAGAAGCATGCAGGAAACGATTCATACCGCAAAAAAATACAAAGTTGCCATAGGTGCACACCCTTCGTATCCGGATTCGACAAATTTTGGGAGAGTGGAGATGAATATCCCCCATGATGAATTGTATAAACAAGTATTCCAGCAAATTCAACTGATCAAAAAAATTGCAGCAGCAGAACATGCATCGCTGCACCATGTAAAACCCCATGGTGCTTTGTACAATACCGCAGCAAGGAACAGACAAGTCGCGGAAACGATCGCGAAAGCCATTCATGATATTGATCCAGCTTTAAAAGTATATGGCCTTCCCAATAGTATATTCGAAACAGTTTGCAAGGAAATGAATTTGGAATTTATAGGGGAAGGATTTGCAGACCGGACTTACTGCAACGATGGATCGCTCACACCAAGAACCATGCCCAATGCATTGATTACAGAAAAAAATGTCTCTATTGAGCAGGCAATGAATTTGGTTGAGAACGGAATGATTAAAACTACATCAGGTACTTTGATCTCTATGCCAGTGAAAACAATCTGCATCCATGGAGATGGTGAACATGCTGTTGAATTTGCAAAAGCGTTGAACCAGGCTTTTAAAATAAATAACATAGTAATCACTTATTAATACATCGGTTTGAACAATAAAAAATTTACATCACCACTGATTGCTGCTGCCTTCCTGATGGCAACCTCTGCTATTGGTCCAGGATTTCTCACTCAAACCGCTGTATTCACCAACAGGTTGTTGGCAAGCTTTGGATTTGTGATTCTTATTTCAATTCTATTGGATATCGGTGCACAATTGAATATTTGGCGAATACTTTGTGCAAGTGGGAAAAGGGCACAGGACATTGCCAATGAAGTCATCCCCGGAGCAGGTCATGTCTTGACCATACTGGTGGCAGTTGGTGGACTGGCATTCAATTGCGGAAATCTTGCAGGTGCCGGATTGGGATTGAATGTACTGACTGGATGGGATGCAAAACTGGGCGCATTGATCAGTGCTGTGATCACCATCTTTGTATTCGTCAACAAAGAATCATTGAAATGGATGGATGCATTTGCCAAAATATTGGGCATTGTGATGATCTTGCTGACAGTTTATGTAGTGATCGCATCCAATCCCCCGATTTCTAATGCAGTGTATGAAAGTTTTGTACCAAAGAAAATTGATTTCATGGCCATTATTACACTGGTGGGAGGGACCGTTGGCGGTTACATCAGTTTCGCAGGTGCACACCGATTGATTGATGCTGGAAAAACCGGAACAGAAAATATAAATGCTGTGAGCAAGTCAGCCGTTTCTGCCATCCTATTAGCCTCAACGATGAGAGTATTGCTTTTTCTCGCTGCATTGGGCGTTGTCTCCAAAGGAATTGCATTGAATGCCGATAATCCTGCTGCAGATGTTTTTCAACAGGCTGCAGGATGGATTGGATATAAAATGTTTGGAATTGTCATGTGGAGCGCTGCCATCACATCGGTAGTTGGTTCTGCATACACCTCCGTTTCATTTTTAAAATCCATTCACCCATTGATCATAAGAAAAGAAGCAATGGTATTGACGTTGTTTGTATTGATTTCATTGACAGTATTTATTGCCATCGGACAACCTGTGAAAATACTCGTAACTGTCGGTGCACTCAATGGATTCATTTTACCAATTGCATTGCTGTTGATCATTGCCGCTTCTTACAATAAAAATATTGTCGGTACATACCAGCATCCTCTTTGGTTGAAATTATTCGGATGGATGGTGATGATAGCAAGCCTCTTTTTAAGCATCCGGTCTTTTATATAGGAATTAACTGAAGAGATACTCAACATCTTCTTTCGTGAGACTTTTTACAAAACCGCTGTCATCCGCCACAAGGTCTCTTGCCAGGTTTTTCTTTTTCTCCTGCAGTTGTATGATTTTATCTTCAATGGTATCCTTGCAAATCATGCGATAAGCAAAAATATTTTTGGTCTGACCAATGCGATGTGTTCTGTCAATTGCCTGTTGCTCAACAGCTGGATTCCACCATGGATCTACAATGTATACATAATCTGCAGCCGTGAGGTTCAGACCAACGCCTCCCGCTTTCAAAGAAATCAGGAATACGCGCACCTCATCGTTGTTTTGAAAACTCTGGATGGCACGCTCTCGTTCTGTTGCAGTAGTACTTCCATCAAAATATTCAAACTTCACACCCAACTCAACCAGCTTCTCTTTGATGAGCGCAAGCATCCCAAGAAATTGAGAAAAAATCAATGCCTTGTGGTTGCCAATGTTTTCAGTAATCTCTCTGCCAATTTCATCGAGCTTCACAGATACATTCGGCATTTTTTCTTCCTCATTCATGATGGCAGGGGAGTCACATATCTGACGAAGTTTCATCAATCCTTGAAGAATAGTCAATTGAGATTTGTCAATACCCTGTTCACTGATTACACCCATGATCTTACCACGATAATCATTGCGATATGCATCATAGATGTTTCTTTGCTCCTCCTCCATTTCACAGAAAAGAATTGTTTCTGTTTTTGCAGGAAGGTCTTTCGCCACCTGCTCTTTTGTTCTGCGAAGGATAAATGGAAACAACAATTTCCTTAGGTGATCCTTGTGTTCTCTTTCTCCAAACTTATCAATTGGTGTCGCAAATTCGTTTCTGAAGTATTCCACGGAACCAAGCATGCCTGGATTCAAAAAATTCATCTGCGCATAAATATCAAATGTATTGTTTTGCAATGGCGTACCACTCATACAAAGTTTGTGCTTCGCATTCAACAGGGTTGCAGCTTTGGTGACTTTGCTCTGTGGATTCTTGATCGCCTGCGATTCATCCAATACAACATAATCAAATTCTATTTCAACCATGAACTTGATATCACTTCTCAAAGTCCCATAAGTAGTGATGATGATATCATAGTCTTCAAATCGTTTGTTGTTTCTGATGCGTTCACCACCATGGTGAATGATATAGGTTAGATTGGGAGTAAATTTTTTGATCTCATTTTCCCAATTGAACATGAGAGAAGTTGGACAAACAACCAATGTGGTCATCTTCCTATTTTTTTCTTTGTACAATTGAATGAAAGAAAGTGCCTGAACAGTTTTACCCAATCCCATGTCATCTGCCAAAATACCACCCCAACCCACTTCATTCAAATAATTCAGCCAATGATATCCTGCAACCTGGTAAGGTCTTAATATATGTGACAATGCCTTGGGAGGATCTACCTCATTGATGCGGTTGAAGGACCTGAGTCGATCGTATTTCTCTTCGAGCTTGATCATTACCTCTTCCTCATCAATTCCATTGTAGAGTTCATCAATAATGCTCAAATGATACTTGGAAAGCCTCAGCTGATCCTGCTTGCCTTCGCCAACCTTGAAGAGCAATGAATATTTTTTCAACCATTCTTCCGGAAGAATTCCCAAACTCCCATCTTTCAACTGAACAAATTGCTGCTTGTTCTGTAATGCTTTTTTGATATCGTCTACTGTAACTTTTTGTCCACCAAACACAATATCCACCTTGGCATCAAACCAGTCAATCCCATTGGATATGTATATCCTGGTCTCAGGCTTGGCTGTGTTGAACCTGAAGTTTTTCAATATCTCAAATCCAACAATAGGAATATTGGCTTCTCTCATGGCATCTACAAAAAGAAAAAACCAATTGTTCTTAAGCACTTCGCTTCCTTTCAATATCAAATTGAAGCTGTTCTCAGCCCTGACAAAATTTGAATGCAGTGATGTGATGCGATGAATAAAAGCAGCCTCGGTTTCCGGATTTCTTTTGATCAATTTGATTTTACCATTGTCTGATATGTACACAGTATCCTTGTCACTGTATTTAATTTCATACCCATGGTAATCAAATACGGGCGTAAAAATCAAGTAGTCATTTTTTTCCTGTAACATCAATCTGAGTACTGGTTCTCCTGCGTATACATCAGACATGATGGACTTGTCAAAATCCACTTTGTATTTTCTGGCAAAGGGCAACACTTCATCTTTCAGAAAAGCAGACCAATCGGATAAAGCAATATTTCTGTTTTTCTCTGCAGTAAAATGACCTATTGCTTCCACATCCTCCAATGAGCTCCAACAAAACAATTGGTTGTTGAAAATGGGAAGCAAGTTTGAGGACCATTCATTGAGTGATAAATCTGCGTCCCATTCCTCCACAATGATCATCGGTGTAATTTCAGCCTGCTTTTTTTTCAGCTCCACCCGCAATCCAGGCTTCATCCTTCCCTCACCAATACCTAGTTGAACAAGATTGGATGTGGTAAACATTTTTCCTGCAGGCAATTTCAGAAAAGCAGTCCTGCCTTCATTTTCTGTGAAGAGTTTGACAATTTTAGGATAGAGATATTCATCGATCAAGGCCGTTGTTTCAGCAGGCAAGCCCTCTTCTTCAGAATATATGATGTTTTCCCACATACCTGAGAAAGGGGAGTTTCGGCTGACGTATTTGTCAATTTCATTTTTCTGCAGTTTTCTCACTGCATTCAGCAATGCGATGTCTTCATCAGCAAGTTCGGTCATTGCAACGTGCTTGGAGAGATCAATCTGCTCAACCTTGCCAACAAATTTCAATGTTGACGTATCAAATTCCCCTGCTACTAGCTCAACAGCAAAATATGGATACTTATCAGGAACTTCCTTGAAGACAACCCCAATACGTTTGGATGATTCGATGTCAACATCGGCTACTTTTTCATACTCAACAACGATGGCTTCTTTTTTTACCACGGATTTCTTTTCTTCTACAACCGTATTGACTCTTTTAATGGTATCATCCAATACCCTTAAAAAGGGCTTCCCGTCTTTGTACGTGAACTCAAATTTCTGCTCCCAATCAGCATCATTCATGCTGTACCCGTATATCCCCAATAATTTATTTTTCTCTTTATCCCAGTTTCTGATAGAATCAAAATATTGCGATCCATAGGCATTCAGCAATTGAAGAAATACAATTGCCTTGTGGATGCAAATCGGATGTGTATCTTCTTTGCACTTGCAGGAAGTATCAAAATTTCTTTCTTCGTTGCGTTGAATCACAACTGGAATAGATTCTCCATTCAGGTCTATCCTGGCCTCAACCCTTTCTTCTTTTGCATGTAAAATAGTTGCCTTGTTGGTTCTTAAAAATATTTCGGCCTTTTCACATACTTCAGCGGTTGCCAGCATCCTGATGGTCTTGAGTTCAATCTGCTTCATCTTGACTATCGTATGCTTCTGATCATACTTGATGGTATTGTCGCCAATGATGTTTTTATCAATCAGGTCCTGCAGCTGCAAGAGGGATGCGGCTTCGTGTCGGCATATGTCACCCAAATTGTATGGACAAGTACACCTGAGTGAAAGGGCTCGGGGGTCTTTGTATTTTTGAATGTGAACTTTATAAAAGGTGCTGTAATTGTCATCTTTTACACGGAATGTAACAGATCCCAATAAATCATCTGTTTCCACAAACTCTACAAAACCAATGGCATGAATTTTTTTCCCGCGACGAATGACTTCGTCTGTTCCGTTGTTGTAAACAAATTTTAAGAGATGCGAAAGAGACATGGTCGAAACAGGTTAATCTGCGAAAATAACAGAAAACATTTCGCATGACATGAAAGATTTGATTAAAATAATCAACCTGTTATCCTATCGATAAATAGAAGAAAATCCCTTATCTTCAAAGATTTGTTTTGTCAATGGGAGTCACGTGTAACCTTGCTTCCTGAACATCCTTTCAAGAAATCCATGTCGGCCCCTAAATGTGCTTGTTCAACATGCTGTTGATACAACTGCACATACCCTCTGGTTGCTTCGACATGTGTTGGCTTCCATGCAGCTCTTCTTTTTTCCAATTCTTCATCATCTACCAACAATTGCAATGTGCGGTCGTAAACATCCAATGCAATCATATCACCTGTTTTGACCAGGGCCAAGGTTCCTCCTTTGGCTGCTTCGGGTGAAACATGCAACACAACAGTCCCGAATCCAGTACCACTCATTCTCCCATCTGAGATTCTTACCATGTCTTTGATTCCTTTCTCCAGTAATTTTTTTGGGATGCCCATGTTTCCCACTTCCGGCATTCCCGGGTAACCAACTGGACCCACGTTTTGGAGAACCATGACAGATGTTTCATCGATTTCCAATGATGGATCATCAACGCGTGCATGGTAATCTTCAATGTTTTCAAAAACAACAGCGCGGCCTGTATGTCTCATCAGATGCGGACTTGCAGCGCTTGGTTTGATGACAGCTCCATTTTCACACAAATTTCCATTCAATACAGCCAATCCGGTTTCTTTCTTAAACGGATTGCTGAGATCTCTGATCACATTATCATTGTATGAAGTTGCATCCTTGTAATTTTCCTTCAATGTTTTTCCATTTGCAGTTATGCAGTCTGCATGCAACCGATCATGCATAGCATTCATTACAACAGGCAGTCCGCCTGCATAATAAAAATCTTCCATGAAATATTCTCCCGAAGGTTGAAGATTTGCAAGCAATGGAATATCTGCAGAGTTCACATGCAAATCCTCTAGTGTCAACTCAATGCCAATTCTTCTTGCGATGGCAATCAGGTGAATAACAAAATTGGTTGAACCGCCAATAGCTGCATTGATTCGAATGGTATTTTGAAAAGCTTCTTTTGTCAAAATATCGGAAAGCTTCAGATCTTCTTTTACCATCTCCACAATTCTGCTGCCTGAATATTGTGCCAATACTTTCCTTCTACTGTCTGCAGCTGGTATGGCAGCATTGGAGGGAAGTGTGAGTCCGAGTGATTCTACCATACATGCCATGGTCGATGCAGTTCCCATCACTGCACAATGTCCCTGGCTCCTGCACATACATGCTTCTGCAACCGTAAGTTGTTCTTGCGACATGTCACCACTTCTCACTGCATCTGCAAAGCGCCAAATATCTGAAGTACCAATATTTTTGCCCTCGTATCTTCCTGTCAACATGGGTCCGCCTGATACAACGATGGTTGGAATGTTTACACTGCATGCGCCCATCACAAGCGATGGAGTTGTTTTATCACAACCACACAAGAGTACAACGCCATCCATTGGATTCGCGCGGATGGATTCTTCCACATCCATGCTGGCCAGATTTCTGTAAAGCATGGCTGTTGGTTTGATCAGCGTTTCTCCCAGCGACATCACGGGGAATTCAAGTGGGAAGCCACCTGCAGCGATCACACCTTTTTTGACTGACTCGGCCAGTTCACGAAAATGTGCATTGCAGGGAGTGAGTTCACTCCAGGTATTGCAAATACCTATTACAGGTTTGCCACGAAACTCTTCATCGGGAATTCCCTGGTTTTTCATCCATGCACGATATATAAAACCATCTTTACCAGTACGGCCAAACCAGCCCTGGCTTCTCAAAGAAGCATTGCTCATGAAAATTTTTTTACAATTTACGAATTAGGAGATTACCAATCGATCACCTTTGAAAATAGGCAATACGTTGGCGCCGTCTTCTGTGAGACAATAGCGGATATCTTTTTCGAGTCCGTATTTCATGAGGCGGTGGTAGTGGGTTGCATTTTTTGCTTTCATGAAAGAAAAGCGATCCTGCCCTGCTTCCAAATACATGCTTTCTGCAATACCGCATGAATCACATAGTATGTTGAAATGTGATTTGATTCGATGGATGACTGCACCTGCAAAGAGCGTGTCTTCCAAATTGACACGGTCTTTCCATGCAGCGCATCCAAGCAAAACATCTTTATCAGATGCAATCAGGTGTTCACATACTGCTGAAAGATTGGGGAAAGAACCAGTGATAATTTCCGGTGCACCCCTGTCGAGTGCCATGTGCAAGAGCTTGGTACCATTGGTTGTAGTCAGTACCAAAATTTTGTTTTCAATAAATGATGTTGGATACTCAAAGGGTGAGTTGCCGTATTTGAGTCCCTCAGCAACTTTCCCATCTCTTTCTCCAGCTGTGATTCCTCCCAACGCCTCTCCCAATTCAATGCATTGAGGAACAGTTGACACAGGAACAACAGAAGCTGCTCCATTGTGCAAAGCAGTAGCAATGGTAGATGTTGCCCTTAGTACATCGATGATGACAACTACAGAATTGCTGATATCATAGAGATTGAGCAGTGCAGGTGAAAGACAGGTATATAGATTGCGGGATGCCACGATGCTGTCTATTTAACAAATGGAAATTTTACAACGACTGCCTTCAATTGCTTGTCGCGAATATCTATCAAAATGGTTGATCCTGGCTTTGCATGATCACTGAGCACATATCCCATGCCAATGCCTTTGTTCAGTGTAGGTGATTGTGTTCCAGAGGTTACTTTACCAATCATATTTCCTTCCTCATCGCGGATGAAATAATCATGACGAGGAATGCCTCTGTCAATCATTTCAAATCCAACCAATTTCTTTTCAACCCCGGATGCCTTTTGTTTTTCAAGAAATGCCGATGAAGTAAATGACTTATTCAATTTTGTAATCCACCCCAATCCTGCTTCCAGGGGTGTGGTATAATCATCTATATCATTCCCATACAAACAAAATCCTTTTTCCAATCTCAATGTATCTCTTGCACCCAGACCTACAGGTTTGATACCTGCCTCTTTCCCTGCTTCAAAAATCGCATTCCAAATATTGACAGCATCGTTGTCCTTGTTTTCAAAATAAATTTCAACACCACCTGCACCGGTATAGCCTGTTGCACTGACCAATACATTGTCAACCCCAGCAAATTTTCCTTTTACAAAAGTGTAATACTTGAGATTGATCAAATCCATCTCAGTGAGTGACTGCAAAATCTTGCATGCATTGGGACCTTGCACTGCCAACAAACAGGTTTTCTCAGAGATATTGTGCATCTCGACATTCCCTTTGTTGAACTGCTGGATCCATTCCCAATCTTTTTCTATGTTGGATGCATTCACCACCAACATGTATACCTTGTTTTTTTCAACACAGTAAACAAGCATGTCATCTACAATACCAGCATTCTCATTGGTCATGCAGCTATACTGCGCCTGTCCATTTTCCAAAACAGATGCATCATTGGTGCCAACGCGCTGAATCAAATCCAACGCATGTTCTCCTTTCAAAATGAATTCACCCATATGGCTTACATCAAAAACTCCTACATTGTTTCTAACAGCATGGTGTTCATCATTGATGCCTGAGTATGAGATGGGCATGTTGTAACCTGCAAAGGGTGCCATCTTCGCGCCCAATGCAAGATGCAGTGAGGTAAATGGAGTTGGTTTCATGCCGCGAAGATAAATCAAATCATCGCGCCAATTTCAAGAGGTTCAATGCCCTGAATAAAATTTGAAAGTTGCCTTTTGACGCTGTCTGCTCGGGAGCAGATGCAACAGATGAAATTTTGTTGTTCGATCCATTCGCTCCCGACACCATTTCAATGGTGGTATCTTTTTTATTGAATTTGATAGCAGCTGATTTAAGCTCTTTTTCCTTTTCACGGATTTCTTCTCTCAGGCGCTCAATTTTTTCCTCAGGATCAATCGGCGAATCGGGCAATGGGGGCTGACCAGGAGCATCGGGGTCAGATAAATCACCCATTCTTTCAATACCCGATGCTGTCATTTTATACCAAACCCCGGGTCTCCATGATTCATTGTCATAATCATCCTCCATATTGAACGTCAGTCCATTCCCTCCACGGATATTGAACCAATTGAGGCTGTTTGCTCTTCTGTCAACGTAAACTTCTTTTCCAACCGGGACTTCTACAACAACGATCAACTGCTGATTTCTAAATTTTGATTTGTTATCAATGATAAATCCATAGGGAATATTGAGTATGCTATCTGTTTGCTCTACTTTGAAATTGATTTGCTCCGCATACATCTCTGCATCGGCAGCATTGGATGCACGTGCACGTTTAACAATTGAAACATGGAAACTATCGTCTTTGCTTTTCTGCAATCGAATACGCATATTGTTCATCAGTATACTATCCTCTTTCCTTGACAACCTCAGGCCATTGATGACAGCCATTTCTTCATCAGTTTCATTTGATAGATCAAACCAATCCATCGGATAAAATTTTTCTTCGGGATCTGTAAACATGAGTTGAAGATTGCCTGTGCTGGGCTGCTGCAATTGCACAGTTTGCTTGACTTGGCCTGTTCGCTTGAATTCTTTTGAAATGGTAACAAAAAGCAAGGTAATTGAAATCCATCCGAGTGTCCAAAGTGCTCCCCAAGTCCAACCCAACCATGATGATGTAGATTTGATGCCAGCCAGTTTTCTAAAAAAATAAACCAGCAATGCTACGATTGGCAGCAAGAAGAAAAGCAGGATGGAACCCCATCCATACAATTGAATCATGCCGGTATTGGGGAAAAAGTTTTTTAGTGGCATGATTGATACCCCTGAAATCACAATTACTGATCCAAGAGCAAAAAGGGTCAATGCAATGATGCCCAGTATAAAAAATACAAAGACTTTAAAAATCGCTGAGATGAACCTGAGAAATCCTCTTCCTGCAGGTTTAGCTGTCTCTTTTACCTCTTCTGCAAATGCAGTTGATTTGGTTTTAATGTTAGACGCCCATTGATCCTTGTTTTCATCAATATGTTTTTTTACTCCCTGCAATTCATCCTGAATTTTGTGTTTGATGGATTCAAGATCAATTTTCTCACCCTTCATCTCCATTTTTTCTGTTGCTGTGACTGCCTTTGGAATCACTGCCCAGAGAATAATATAAGTCAGGAGGAGAGAGCCTGAAAATCCATAAAATATGGGGAAACCAAATGGGAAAGTTTCTTTAAACACACTCAGCAGCACAGGAATCAGAAATATCAATCTTGGTATCCATACCTGAATATCAAAATACTGTGCAATCCCACTCAATACACCGGCAATCACTTTATGATCTGCATCTCTGTATAATTTTCTTCTTACAACTGCTTCAGTAATATATTTAGATGGAAGAATGGCCCATAAGATGATATACAGGAAAAACATAAATCCAAATGATCCAAATGCGAGCAATACAAATAATACCCTGATGATGGTAGTATCAACCCTGAAATAAGACCCCATGCCACTGCATACACCTCCAATCAATTTATCACTTGCATTGCGGAAGAGATTTCCTCTGGGATGTTCTGAACGTTGATATTGTTTATGTTGAGATGAAGCTGATTCATCGTTCATTGAAATTTCATCAAACTGCTCTGGTCTTCCCATGCTTGAAATAACAGCCTCTACATGTTCTTCTGTAATAAATGAAGCACCTGCTTTCATTTTTTCATTAAAGAGTTCTGCAATTCTGTTCTCAATATCATTTACGATTTCATCCTTGCCTTCTTCATTGGAAAAATATGCACGCAGACTTTCGACATATTTTTTCAGATTTTCATACGCTGGTTCTTCAATGGGAATTACCCTGCCTTGAAAATTGATGTTGATGACTTTTTTCATTTTATATGAGTTGTAATAGTTCTAGTGGTTGTAATTGTTTTAATGGTTGACGGTTAACGGTTAACTGTCAACAGTGAACGGCTGTTCTCCCTCCTCCCTTTTCTCTCGTCCCTCTGTATTTTCTTGTCCCTCGTCCCTTGTGCCCTGTCCCTCTGCATTTATCACCCTCTCCACTGCAGATGACATGCCCCTCCAAGTTGCTTCGAGTTCTGCATAAAAAGACAAACCCTTGTCAGTCAGAGAAAAATATTTTCTGGGAGGACCGCTCTGGCTCTCAACCCAACGATAGCTGAGTAAATCAGCATTCTTCAGTCTTGTCAACAATGGATAAAGGGTTCCTTCCAAAATATGTAAATCAGCTTTTTTCATCTCCTCGATGATGTCTGATGGATAGGCTTCCCCTCTGCGGATGATCGACAGGATGCAGAATTCCAGCACCCCCTTCTTCATCTGACTCTGTGTATTTTCAATATTCATATCCTGTTTTCTGACCGAAAATGATCGATCAACAGGACAAAGATAGGAAGAATTATAATACTATGCAATACATAGTAGTATTTTTTTTATAGTACTCTAATATTTGATAATGTGAAGCTTTTCCTGCCTCCCGCCGATGTAGCGGAAGCTTGAACCGTCAAAATACCCGTCCTCTTCAAGCATGATCCTGATATCCTTCTTCCATTCCGGGATAAAAGTGGAGGAATTCAACTCAATAGAGTAGGCGGTTTTGGGATACAATTTATAATCGCCGCTTCCGGGAACTCCCTGCTGCATGTCCCACATGCCAATCGTTGGACCCGCCGCATGCCCATTGAAACCCAGTGGATGGGTATAAATGCTGGGAGTTATGCCTTCCGACCTGGCCTGTTTGAGTGAAGCGAGCAAGATTTCATTCCCAGTTCTGCCGGTTTTGAAATGGGATGTAAGAATATCCTGCAATCGGTTGCTGCTTTGAAATGCTTTTTTGATAGATGCAGGAGCATCCTCCTCGCCGGGCTTTAATACATATGCATGCTGCTGACAATCTGTATTCAATCGTAGGTATGTAATCCCAAAATCAACATGCAACAAATCTCCTGGTTGAACTACATCATCTTTTGGACGATTGGAAAAACTTCTCAAATGTTCAAAGCTGGTTGAATCACTTCTCTGAATGGCAACAGAGGGATGAAACCATGTGATGAGTCCAAGTGAAGTAAGTTTTTGTCTGAACCACCACACCAAATCATCTGTAGTTGTTACACCTGGCGTTACTACCTTATTGGAAAATCCTTCAGCGATGATATCATGTGTGATCGAAACCAATTTTGGATAGATCTGCATTTCTTTCCCCGTTCTCGTTTCCATCCAACCTACTGCCAATGGCTCTGCACTGACCACTTTCGATTTGAATGTTGGTGGAAGTTTTTTCATGAACATGTCGTAATGTGTATGATCCAATCCATCCGCATGTCCATAATCATCGGAAATATTCAATCCGATTTTCTGTGGATTCCTGGAAGTAATGATATCCATCAATGCATCCCATTGATCAGGAAATCTATTCATGTCCCATGACGCCTTGATGGATTCACCCACATTGTAGCGTGCAATGGCCAGTTTGTCAATTGACTTATTTTTGGCATCATGATAAAATACAATCATCGTAGTTCTTCTTGCCGACAACCAGGTTGATGGCAACATGGTTCTCAATACCGGATCTTCATTGTATTCTCTCGAGATGATGACCCACATGTCAATACCTGTTCTTTCCATCAACGAGGGCAATACAGTATTGAAACGCTCTTCTAGTATTTCATCAATCACACGCGACTGCTCTCTTTCAGGCAACACCACTTGTGCATGAGTTGAAGCAACAACAAGCAAGCAGAATAAAAATTGGATTGACTTTTTCATAAAATATATTTTTCAAATGATTTACATAGAACTATTTTCCCTTTTCTCTCGTCCCTTGTCCCTTTTTTGCTACTCTACAATCCTCAGCTTTGCATAATTCAACATGATCTTCTTTTCACCGTTCAGATCAAATTTAATCGTTGCGATGGGATTGTGAGCAGCGCCTTCCATTTTCAAGACAAGTCCAAATCCAAATTTCTGGTGCTCTACTTTTTGCCCTTCTCTCAAATCTGATGTATCACTTGGTTTGAAACCAGCAGATGGTTGATGAACGACAGGCTTTGTAACAGATGAAGGCGGAGGCATGTAACCAGGACGCTCATTGGTTTTTTTCGGTTGATCGAAAAAAGATTTTTGCTGGATGGTATTGGTTTGTCCCCATCCTCTCATGCGTTCAGCTGCAGATGAACTGGGTTGGTTTCTGAATCCACCTCCTGCATATGATCTGTCGAGATGATCTTCCGGAAGTTCATTGATGAACCTGCTTGGATCGTTTTGCACCACTTGTCCAAACTTATAACGCGTATTCGCATAGCTGATCCACAACTTCTGTTTTGCTCTTGTGATCACTACATAAAACAACCTGCGCTCTTCTTCCAACTCTTCTCTGGTATTGATGCTCATGGCATTGGGGAACAACATTTCTTCGAGTCCCACTGCAAACACACAGGAAAACTCCAATCCCTTTGCCGCATGTATGGTCATGAGCTTCACTGTATCTGCATGTTCATCTTTATCGTCTGCATCTGTCAACAGAGTAATTTGTTGCAAATAAGCCGACAGCAATACATCTTCTCTCAAAGGTCTCGCAGGAATTGGTTCTTCAAGTTGGTTGTCGGTTGTCGGTTGTCGGTTGTCAGTTGACGGTTCACGGTCAACTGTCTCTTTATCTACATCCAACAACACCCCATCCTCATCAATCTGTGCACGATTCTGTTTATCATCCACCCATTCTTTGATAGAGTTCAACAACTCCTGCACGTTTTCATATCGTTGCACACCTTCGGTGCTTTTATCATTGAAGAGTTCTTTTACCAATCCGGTTTGTTTGCCCACATGAAAAGCCACATCATATGCATTGCTTTTCTGAAGCATGCTGGCAAAGCTCCTGATCATCAATACAAAGTTTTCAATCGCTTCCAGTGTGCCAGCCTTGAACCCAAATTCAGCTGCCTTTGTGAGCACCTCCCATAATGTGATCTGTTTTTCATTTGCAATCAAGATCAGTTTATCCAAACTTGTTTTGCCAATGCCTCTCACGGGATAATTGATGATGCGCTTGAGTGCTTCTTCATCACGTGTATTGACAATGATGCGCAAATAGGCGATGTAATCTTTGATTTCTTTGCGCTGATAGAAACTGATGCCACCAAAAATGGTATAAGGTATATTCATCCTGCGCAATGATTCCTCAAATGCACGGCTTTGTGCATTGGTTCTGTACAGCACTGCAAAGTCCCTGTTGAAATAATGATTGCGCAATTTTTGCTCCTGTATGCTGTCTGCGATAAATTTCCCTTCGTCGTTGTCTGTCATGGTTCGTACCAGCCTGATTTTTTCTCCCTCACCATTGTCGGTCCACAGCTCCTTTGGAATCTGCCCCTTGTTATTGGCGATGACCTGATTGGCAACATTCAGAATTTGTTTGGTACTTCTGTAATTCTGTTCGAGTTTCACCACTTTCACATCATCATAATCTCTTTTGAACAATAGAATATTTTCAATGGTTGCACCTCTGAAAGAATAAATAGACTGTGCATCATCCCCCACCACACAAACATTTTCATGCATAGCGCCCAACAGTTTGATGATTTCATATTGAGCAGGATTGGTATCCTGGTACTCATCAATCATGATATAGTTGAACTTGTGCTGGTATTTGTGCAATGCCTCTGGGTGATGCTTCAATATCAAATAAAACTGAAGCAACAAATCATCAAAATCCATTGCCCCATTTTTGAAACATCTTTTTGAATAGGCGAGATAGATCTGAGAGATCGCCGGACGATTCGCTCTTGCGTCTTCCTGCTGCAATCCAAAATCATTGGCATACTCTTCTGCTGTGATCAAAGCATTTTTTGCTGCAGAGATGCGGTTATAAACCACTGCAGGTTTATACATCTTGTCATCCAGGTTCAATTCATTGATGACGGTCTTCAAAACACTTTTTGCATCATCTGTATCATAAATGGTAAAACTTGAAGGATACCCAATACGAGTAGCTTCGGCTCTCAGAATGCGCGCAAACACGGAGTGAAAAGTCCCAATGTATAAATTATTGGATTCCTGGCTGCCCAACATCTTCTCTATCCTCTCCTTCATCTCCCTTGCTGCCTTGTTGGTAAAAGTCAGCGCCAAAATCCGAAATGGATCTACCCCATTTGCCATCAAATGAGCAATTCTGGTCGTAAGCACCTTGGTTTTCCCACTTCCAGCCCCGGCAATGATCATCAACGGCCCATCCTTGTGCATAACGGCTTCCCGCTGCTGCGGATTCAGCCCATCCATGTAATTCAACATATACCTGCAATTTACTGCAAAAGGTGGATAGGGGGGAAGGGGGGGTTAACTGTTAAAATAATGTTTAAGCATCAAAGCCATTAAACCGCAGTGATTATAACAAGTCTATGTATCTGTTCGGACTGATCACCCTATGAATAAAAATTAAAATGATACTCATGAAAACAAGAAACATTTTTTTATCTGCTTTCACAGCCTTGGCCGTTTTAGCCATTGGGTTCACCTCCTGCTCCAAGGCTGATTCAAATCGTGCAGGACAATTCAGGGTTTTGATAACAGATGCTCCTGGAGATTATATTGCGGCTGAAATTGACATTGTAAAAGTTGAAGTAAAAGTTGATACAGGTAAACATCGCAGAGAGGATCATTTTGCAGATGGAGACCGCCATGATGATGATCATATGAAAAGAAGTGATGAATTTGGTAATTGGACTGATCTAAATTATACCCCTGGTGTGATAGATGTGATGAAACTTCGCAATGGTGTTGATGCAAAAATTGCTGAAGGAAATATTGTTGGAACTGTAAGAAAAGTCAGAATTACGCTGGGTCCCAACAATTCTGTTACAACAAAAGATGGAGTTAAACATACTTTGGAACTGAAAAACGAAACGCAAAATTATCTCTACATCAACTTACATGATGAACACAGAGGTGGCCGTGGACGTGGACCTGAACGTGGACGTGGACCTGATGATCATGAACGTGCTGCTCCACAGGATCAACAAGTAATCATAGATATCGATGTTGCTCGTTCAATTGTTGAATCAAATGGTAAATACTACCTCACCCCAAAAGCACGTCCTTTCTGTGATGAAAATTTCGGAGCAGTATTTGGACAAGTGCTCCCAGCAAATATTTTCGCAGTAGTAACCGTGTTGGATGCAAGTGGTGCAGAAGTTGCAAAAGCACTTCCAAAAATGGATGGATACTATAAAATCCGTGGATTGGCAGAAGGAACTTACACATTGAAATTTGAAGCAACAGGATATCAACCCCAATCAACTTCTGCTACAGCTGTTAAAGGACAGGGAGTTAAAGTAAATACAATCACACTCGTTAAGTAATCCGCAAATACCTATATGATACACCTTGGGTCGTCGAAAGACGGCCCTTTTTATTGAATATTTCTCAATGCAATCCCAGATCTTGTACCATTGTGCTTACC
>Ga0192647_100913_pt1 | contig 20106 bp, 18 predicted proteins | sample LauGreFa1BDMLBSN_2_FD_133046 | JGI IMG/M metagenome (GOLD analysis project Ga0192647, IMG submission 133046) | Freshwater lake microbial communities from Lake Michigan, USA - Fa13.BD.MLB.SN - reassembly | ecosystem: Environmental > Aquatic > Freshwater > Lake | place: Lake Michigan, USA...
ATAATTCACGAACACGGGCGGCACCTACGCCAACAAAGAGTTCTATAAATTCAGATCCACTGATATTGAAGAACGGTACTTTAGCTTCTCCTGAGACAGCCCGAGCTAACAAGGTTTTACCGGTTCCAGGAGATCCAACAAGTAAGACACCCTTAGGCATGCGTCCACCTAGGCTTTGAATTTTTTCAGGAGCTTTTAGAAAATCGATAGACTCTTTTAATTCTTGTTTTGCACTCTCAGTTCCTGCCACATCAGCAAAAGTAATGTTGGTTTGTGTATCTTGATGGATGTGAACCTTATTTCCTAAATTAAGAAAAGATTGTGCCCCAGCAGTGGCTTTTCGCATAATCCAAGACCAAATTAATATAAATAGCAATATCGGTATGATCCAGTTAAAAAACAAATTAGCTAGCCAGTTCTCGCCGCTTCTGACCACAAAATCAACTTTATTCTTCGTTAACATTTGTGCAAGATCATTTTGCCATAAGGGAACCGTCACGAAATACGTGCTTGGCTCTTTAGAATCGTTTGGTTTGATAATACCGGTGATAAGGCGTTCAGTCACAATGGCATTCTCTATTCTGGATTCTTGAGCCAACGAAAGAAATTTGCTGTAGGGAATTTCATCACGTTTTACTTCATTAATGGTCTTGAATAGTAAGATCAAGATAACTGAAGCCAATGCAAAATAAATTAATTTTTTTTTCTTTCCATTGTAGATCTCAATATCCGAAGGTTTATTAAGTTCAAGCTTCGGTTTTTTTTTGAAGAGGAAATCAAATGCTGTGTGAACTATTTTTTTTAAAAAGTCGAATAAAGTATTTATTGAAGTGAACACAAACTGAGTAAAAGATTTTGATGGTTTGTCCATTGGATCACTTCCTTTTTTGTTAAATTATTAGATTACAGAACATAGTTTTTTGGTTGGGAAAGTACCGACACAACTTCGTCGTAACCAATAATATTTTCACTACTTTCACGTAGATAATTGGCAAGTTTGGTAATGATTTTCCAATTAGCATCATCATTGATAAAATTAAAAGCCATAGTAAATAACTCGTTTAATTTTTCATTTTGTTGTTGCTTGTTTGTACAAAAGGATTCTATATATTCACCAACCAATTTAAGGTCAGAAATGCCCCCATAGTTTTTTAGGGCTTTAAAGCTTATCAGTTGATGGTTAAATAATTCATTATCTCTTTGATGAATAAATTTAGCTTCAGCCAAAGGGCCGGCAAGGATATTAATAATGTCTGTTTCAAAAGCAATTTTATACTCTATTGCTGGTGGATTGGTTGCTTGACTAATGTCAATAGGGAGGATATCGTCAAGATTGTCGCTTAAATAGGGTAACGTATGGATTAAGCGGCCACCCTCAATACTGGCAATGCTATCATCGTGGATAGTCTGGAAAATTGATCCATCATAATTTGGGGCCTCTTCTGTTTCTTTGAAGACAATTTGGAAAAAAATAGGTGGTAACATCCTTGCTTTGTTATTTAAATAAATTGCAGCGGCATGGCCCGCTTCATGAAAAGTAATGGCGATTTTATGTTGATTTTTTATATGGGATTTATAATTGTCAATTATTTTATTACGTTTCATCTTATAAAGTTATGTTGCGGTCATTAATCGTCTCGTTAGCGAACTGATTTTTTTGGATTTTTTAAGAAACTAGTTCTTTATTATGTAAAAAATACAGATGGCGTTTACGCTTTAATTAAGGTTATTAAAATGGTTGTATAAAGTAAGAACTCATATCAGTTACTTATCTCAGCCAATATCGTCTTTGATTATTTATTTCACGTTCCGCTGCTAACCAATCATCCAATTCAAACCCACATTTGAATCCTCTTTTTTCGGCTCTGTAATAGGCGTTTTTAGCTACCATTTCTCTAAACTCATCCAAATCTATGCTGCCTTTATAACTATTATGTGTAGAGGTATAGTCATTGTTCATTTTTTTTCCTTACGCTTAATTATGCGAAGAGATTATCTTCGGAATTTTTAAAAATAGAGGCTATTGGTGACAATTCATATAACGCCCAACGTGGAAGAGTACACATATTTATTATTGATGTTTACTAAAGCCCACATTTTATCTATTGAATGATAGTTATGAAATTCATATTTACAAGCTTATAGCGAATCATATTAATTTAAATTTGAATTTGGTTTTTTTGAAGAAATAGTAGGTATTTGTACGTATATTTTTTCTTGCTAGATAGTGAAACAATGTTGTGGTGATTTAAACCATGTTCGTGGTTTAAGCAAATGGAGAGATGGTAACAATGTCCTTGATGCAAGGTGTATCGAATACGTTTGTCTATTTTTTTGCCAGCATTATCGGTCACGTAATTGATAGGGTTATTTATTCAAAATGAAATAGGGCATGGTGTAGGATATTTTATCACCGAAGTCATTGCCTAAATTGCTTTGGGATTTTTAGCCTCTCTTTTGGTGATGTGGTTCTCACGTTATCGCGAGTTTGAAGCCGATGCTGGAGGTGCCATTATGGCAGGAAGAGATAATATGATTAATATCTTTCGTGAATTGAAGCTTGTTTATGAGTCATCCGCCTTTGGAAGTGCGTATTATTACATTACATAATAGGCGTTGAGCTAAGACGGTTTTGTTTTGGAGATGCTAACTGTATTGTGTTGATCTAATTGTGGGTTAGCATTTAATGGTAACTCGTTGATATTTTTCGATAGATAAAATAAACAAGGTTATCGTTTATGCAACAGCCTTATTTACCTAGGATTATTCCTCCAGAGTTGCAAATACTAGCAGAGCTGGCACTTGATTTAAGATGGACTTGGAGTCATGCCAGCGATATCTTGTGGCAAGCTATTGATCCTGTTATTTGGGAGCGAACTCAGAATCCTTGGATGCTCTTGCAAAATATCAGTAAAGAACGTTTGGAAACTCTGGTTCATGATCAAATATTTCTGGATCAACTTGAGGAATTAAAGCGGGAGCGGGCACAATACTACAGCCAAGATGGTTGGTTTCAGTGTGAATATCCGCAGTCTGAAATAGGTACTGTTGCCTACTTTAGTATGGAATATGGGCTCGGTGAAGCCTTGCCGATCTACGCAGGTGGGTTGGGCATACTGGCAGGCGATTTATTAAAATCTGCCAGTGACTTAAATTTGCCATTAGTTGGGGTAGGTCTGTTGTATCAGCAGGGTTATTTTCGACAAATGATTGATGCGCAGGGCGCTCAACAAGCATTTTACCCTTACAATGAACCTGCCAGTTTACCTATCCGACCGGCATTAGACAAACAAGGTAATCGTTTGACTATTGTTGTGGAGTTGCCTGCGCGTGATCTGTTTTTGCGCGTTTGGGAAGTTCAGGTAGGGCGTGTTTCTTTATATTTATTGGATAGTAATGACCTGATGAACAGCCCAGTTGATCAGGCTATTACTTCAGAATTGTATGGAGGTGCTTATGAAATGCGTTTATTACAGGAAATTGTCTTGGGTATTGGTGGGTGGCGAATGCTTGAGGCTCTGGAAATAATTCCAGAAATTTGTCACTTAAATGAAGGTCATGCTGCTTTTGTGACGTTGGCACGTATTAGTTCTTTTCAGAAAAAATATTGCGTCTCTTTTGAAGAGGCTCTTTGGGCTACGAGAGCGGGTAATATATTTACTACTCATACTCCGGTCAGTGCCGGTTTTGATTGTTTCAGTTCAAAATTAATTCAACAATATTTGAATGTTTTTGTACAGGCGTTGGGAATTTCCTTTAATCAGTTTTTGGCGATGGGGCAAGCATCTGCAGACCCTACAGATGAATTATTTAATTTGACCTATTTTGCTTTGCGAACTTGTGCGACGGTAAATGGTGTTAGTCGTTTACACTGCCAAGTCAGTCGACAATTGTTTTATCAACTCTTTCCTCATTGGCCCATTGAGGAAATTCCGGTGGGGTATGTGACCAATGGTGTCCATGTGCCAACTTGGGATTCCAGTTTTACCGATGCCTTATGGACTTCGGTTTGTGGTAAAGGGCGTTGGGCAGGCAAAATAAATACGCTACGCAGGAAAATAGAAACCATTGATGATGATGTTTTATGGAGCTTCCGAGGTGAAAGTCGTGAAAAACTGGTTCGTTATATTCGACAACGCACTATCGAACAATTAAGGTTAAGACAAGCGCCGGAAGAAGAGCAATTATTAGTACAGAATATTTTCGACCCGAATATCCTCACATTAGGTTTTGCTCGCCGTTTTGTAGAATATAAACGGCCTAACTTATTACTCCAAGATCCTGATCGTTTAATACGGTTACTAACGAGTAATCACTATCCCGTACAATTGATTATTGCCGGAAAAGCGCATCCAGCTGATAAAGAAGGGTGTGAACTTGTTCAGGAAGTCAATAATTTTGTCCGCAGGCCTGAAGTTCGAAAACATATGGTATTTCTTGCTGATTACGATATGGCAATGGCTCAGCACTTTGTTCAAGGCGTTGATGTTTGGATTAACACACCAAGAAGATCTTGGGAAGCTTGTGGGACTAGTGGTATGAAATTGTTGGCTAATGGTGGTCTTAATCTTTCCGAGTTAGACGGTTGGTGGGAAGAGGCTTATTCACCGGAAGTTGGCTGGGCTTTAGGTGACGGAAAGGCACATGCTGAATCAGGATGGGATGCCGTTGAAGCAGATGAACTTTATTGTTTGCTCGAACAACAGATTATTCCAGAATTTTATCAACGTGATGAGCGGGGCATTCCTTTACAATGGGTCTCTCGTATTCGCAAAAGTATGTCAATCTTGGCGCCAGAATTTAGTAGTAATCGAATGCTGCGTGATTACGTTGAAAATTATTATACACCAGCACTCAAGCAATATAGACAACGCATTGATAACAATGCACAGATTGCCAAAGAATTGGTTGAATGGCAAAAACAGTTAACTCTTCATTGGTCAGGCATTTATATGCAAAATTTTCAGATTGAATTATCTGAAGCGGGATTTTATGCAACGCTGCATGTCTATCTGGATGAATTAGCGATTGACTTCGTGAAAGTGGAGATCTTTGCAAATGGCCAAGACAATGATGATTTTTTTTTACAACCCATGATGCGTAAAATGGCCTTGTCGGGAGCGGTTAATGGCTATATCTATGAGGCCATAGTCCCGGAAAATCGTCCATTTGAACATTACACACCACGGATTGTTCCTCATCATGTGTATGCCAATATTCCTAGTGAAGAAATACATATTAAGTGGTATCGCTAAAACGTATTAAAAATATTAAGATTCTGCTTGGTGGATAAAAATCGAAAAACATATCAAATCGCAGCTTATCCAATACTGTGAAACAATATAACAGTTAGTCTGTTTCTGGTGGTTTGTCTATTAAACTCTCCAAAATAAAGCGAAAAAGTTCATCTCTTTTTGGGTGAGTAATAGCTTAATGCGCTAAATGTTAAAGAAAAAATCAATGTTGCTTACTGTAGATATTTCTTTAGGTTTTAGTGGTTTGTCGGGATTGAAAAAGCTGATGGTATTGCGGCCTTCGGCTTTAGAGCTGTACATGGCAGTGTCTGCCTGATGTAGGATAGCTTCAGAGCTTTTATTGTGATCCGGAAACAAGGTTATTCCTATGCTGGATGAAATTTTATGTCTGCACTGTTCAATTATAAATGGTTCATTGAGTGCATCTTTTATTTTATTGGCGACAGTCCACGCTTGGTTTTTAGCTATGTTAGGATGCTCTGTATTGGCATGTAGTAAGATGACAAATTCATCCCCCCCAAGACGGGCGGGGGTGTCTTCCTCTCTAAGAACTGAAAGAAGGCGAGCGCCGACCTCCTTAAGTAATTGATCGCCAATTAAATGACCTTGTGTGTCGTTTAAGTGTTTAAAATGATCTAAGTCCAAAAATATAACAGCACCGAATTGGTTGTGTCTTTTTGATGTCGCAAGTTCTTGATCAAATCTGTTAATGAATAGGTGTCTATTAGGTATTTTGGTTAATGGGTCATAATAAGCCATTTCATACATTATATTTTCTGCATGTTTTTTTTCAGTAATATCTGAGAATACACAGACAAAATGGCTCACTTCATCCTTACCTTGTCTAATTGCCGTAATCGTTTGCCACTCTGGATAAATATCACCATTTTTCTTTTGATTCCACACTTCACCTTCATAGCGTCCATTTTCTTTTAACTGCTGTTTTATATCGTTATTAAACAAAGGATCATAACGGTTGAAGTAGTTTATTGGGGTACTTTTACCTATGATTTGCTCCTCTGAATAGCCGGTAATATCAGTAAAGGCTTTGTTGATTTGAAGCACATTAAAATTTTTGTCTGTAATCATGATGCCTTTATGGCTTTCAAATGAGATTGCTGCCAAACGTAATTGTTCTGCCGCTTTTTTTTTCTGATTAATAGTCGTTCTAACATATTGTTTGAGTTTTATAAATGCTAACGTCAAAGCAATAAGGGTTATATACTCAATGGCCCAAAGGGTGAAAAAAGAACGGGTAAGGTTTTCGTTTAAAATTATCTCAGCCAAAAACAGCAAGTAAAGATGGAATGTAGATGCTAACAAAGCTATTACGGGAACTAATAGAACGCATAAATAAAGGAGTAAATGTTTATGGTTAATGTGGTTTTTGGAGCATGGAAAGTGTTTTATGAACAAGACGTGACCCAGTAACGTACTTATGGCGACATTAATTCCAACAAGAAATAACGACATAAAAAATCCAGTTCAGATGTCAATAAAGTTTAAGAGTTAAGGATTTCATAGAAAAATCCAACGTTACAAGAAAAATATAAAGGTAGCTTCTTTTTAATATTTATTTTAAATAGTGTTCCATTGAGAGGTATTTTAGATTGGTGTATCTACTATTTAAAAGTAACGTTTTTTTATACTTTAAACGATTACCCAATACACTATGGTAAGCATAGACCAGTCTTCAATTTATTGAAGCATAATTTTACTGATAAAAGTTGTTTGCTTGAGTAACAATTTAACTCGGATCATTAAGAGCTATGGCGTATAATGGGGTAACTGCAACTTTTTTAAAAGACCTAGCATATGTCAATTAGCCTTAGAAAAATAACCCATCAAGTTTTAGTCGGGGACGTTAAAGTCGGGGGTGGTGCGCCTATCGTTGTTCAATCAATGACTAATACTGATACCGTTAATGTTACTTCAACCGTTAATCAAATTATAGAATTAGCTACAGCAGGTTCTGAGCTAGTTCGTATTACAGTTAACTCTGAAGAGGCAGCAAAAGCAGTTGCCGAGATTCGTAATACTTTGAACCAGAAAGGTTGTACGGTTCCAATAGTTGGGGATTTTCACTTTAACGGCCACAAGTTACTTGAGAAATATCCAGACTGTGCAGCAGCTTTGGATAAGTATCGTATCAATCCGGGTAATGTTGGTCGCGGAAAGAGTCGCGATCCTCAGTTTCAACAAATGATAGAGTTTGCTTGTCAATATGATAAACCTGTTCGTATTGGTGTTAATGGCGGTAGCTTGGATCAGTCGGTTTTAACTCGATTGCTTGATGAAAACAGATTACTCAAACATCCGGAACCTTTGCCGGCTATTACTCGTAAGGCAATAGTATTATCAGCACTTGAAAGTGCTACCAAGGCAGAAGAAATAGGGTTGGCTAAAAACAAGATTATTCTTTCTTGTAAGATCAGTAATGTTCAAGAGTTGATTAATATTTATCAAGATTTATCCAGTCGTTGTGATTATGCCTTGCATTTAGGTCTTACTGAAGCGGGTATGGGATCGAAGGGGATCGTTTCTTCAGCGGCGGCTTTATCCGTATTAATGCAGCAGGGTATTGGCGATACTATTCGTATTTCTTTAACACCGGAGCCTGGAGCATCCAGAACTCAAGAAGTTATTGTTGGTCAAGAAATACTCCAGACTATGGGATTTCGATCATTTACTCCTATGGTTATTTCGTGTCCAGGTTGTGGTCGAACAACAAGTGATTATTTTCAAAAATTGGCAATGGATATTCAAACTTATTTACGTGATCAGATGCCAATATGGCGTACTCAGTACCCTGGTGTTGAAGCTATGGAAATTGCTGTAATGGGTTGTGTTGTTAATGGCCCTGGAGAAAGTAAAAGTGCAAATATTGGTATAAGTTTGCCCGGTACAGGTGAAACACCGGTAGCACCTGTTTATGAAGATGGTGAGAAAACAGTTACTCTTAAAGGCGACAGAATTGCTGAAGAATTTCAGGAAATAGTCCAACGTTATATAGAATCTCATTACGCAGCATAATAAAATGTTAAAATAAATTATGAGTAACTTACCTAATTGCCCGAAGTGTGGTTCTGAATACACCTACAGCGATGACACTGTGTATATTTGTCCAGAATGTTCAAACGAATGGCCCCATGGGGATCAATCGGAAAATACGAGTGAAGTGCGTGTTATAAAAGATTCCAATGGTAATCTGCTTCAAGATGGCGATACTATCACTGTTATTAAAGACCTTAAGGTTAAAGGTTCTTCTTTGGTCGTTAAGGTCGGTACCAAAGTTAAGAATATCCGGTTAATAGAGGGTGATCATGATATTGATTGTAAAATTGACGGCATTGGAGCAATGAAGCTTAAGTCAGAATTTGTAAAAAAGGTTTAAATTGTAGGTCGTTGGACTTAAAACCTAATTTGAAAAGTACTCTAAGAATCGATTGTTTCGTCTTTTTTTACTTGCAAACTAGAAGGTGAAGAGTTAGTTGGTTCTCTACGTTTCCCGATATTTTTTTTGTCTCTGTGGCGTATCTTAACCTTTTCTACTACCGCCTTTTTGGGTTCTATTTTCTTCTTAATGCCGACAGCTTTTCCGGAAGCTTTTATTTTCTTTGGGCCTTTGTATTTACCCTGAAGTTCTTTGATGGTTCGGTGCTTAAATTTTTGCTTTAAAAAACGTTCAATTCCTGACATTAAATTCCATTCAGTACTTTTTACTAACGCAATAGTTAGTCCGAGTTCATCAACTCGACCGGTACGGCCTATGCGATGTATATAATTGATGCCGTTTCTGGGAACGTCGAAATTGATAACCAGATTGATGCCTTTTATATCTAATCCTCTGGCGGCAAGGTCTGTAGCAATCATAATGTTAACTTCACCATCACGATAAAGTTCCATCATGCGGTTGCGATCTTTTTGATCCATATCACCGTGAAGAACGCCAACTCTTAGTTTCTGCGCGCGAAGTGGTCCGCGTAGGACGTCAGCCTGAATTTTACTGTTAGTAAATACCAGCGCTTTATCGTAGGTTTCATTAAGCAGTAACCAAGCGAGTAATTTTTGTTTATGGTCATTATCATCGGCGACGACAATTTGTTGCTCAATATTTCGATGCCCATCATGGAGCGTGTTTAAAGCAACGATTTCATGGTTTTTTAAAAGCTTGTCAGCCATTTTGATAACACCAAAATGGGTCAACGTGGCAGAAAAAAGTAAGGTTTGTTTTTGTGCATTACAACTTTTGGCAATAGTCAGTACATCTTCACTAAAGCCCATATCTAACATCCGGTCAGCTTCATCTAGAATAAAAACATCGAGGTTGCTGAAATTTGGTATTTCCTGCTCCATCAGTTCTAGAAGACGTCCTGGTGTTGCAATAATAATTTCGGTATTTCTTCGGAGCATGTTTTGCTGTAATCTAAAATCATCGCCACCGGTAATAATGCCTGCTTTAAGGTCAGTAAATTCTATAAGCTGCTGACATTGTTTGAATATTTGTTGCGTAAGTTCACGTGTCGGCGCAAGAATAAGTGCGCGAGTACCAATTTTTTTGGAGGGTAATGTGAGCAGATGATGTAGTGTAGGTAAAAGAAATGCCACCGTTTTACCACTACCTGTTTCTGCACTGACTAATAAGTCTTTGTATTCTAAGGCTAGAGGGATAGATTTTTGCTGAACTGGCGTTGGTAATTTAAAGCCTAATTTACTGATTGCTTTAAGCAGCGGTTCAGCGAGTAATAAGCTTGAAAATGAAAGGGTGGAAAATGTTGTTTTTGGCTGCATGAATCTTAGTGGGTTACTGCCTTAAAGCAGATGGTGAAATACTTTTCTCTAGGACCATTATAAACTTTTTGTTCCCAAGGTAGGATTTAAATTCCCCCTCTGATATGCAATATTGAATATAATCCAGTTGGGTAGATTACTTAGGTGAATTTACCTCGGGATTGCTAATGATGCTTTAGATGGTAAGCTTTGTTAACTTGTTTGTTAATCCAGAAAAAGGGTAGGAGAGATGATACCGATTAGAGATACAGCACCATGTTATTCAAAACCTTATGTAACATGGGCGATAATGGTCGTTTGTGTTAGTGTTTTTGTCATTATGAATCTCATGCCTGATCAAATGGCTATTGAACTGTTAAATCGTTTTGGTATGGTGCCTGCTCGTTATTCTGGTTTATCTGATAAGTTGCCTTTCGATGGCTATTTATCATTCGTAACTAATCTCTTTTTGCATTCAAGTTGGATGCACTTACTGCTTAATATCTGGTTTTTGTGGATATTTGCAGATAATGTAGAGGATAGAATGGGGCGATTGCCTTTTTTATTATTTTATTTACTGTGTGGATTTTTTGCTACGCTTTTGCAATGGTATTTTGATCCAACTTTACAGATTCCCGTTGTTGGTGCGTCGGGGGCCATAGCAGGCGTATTGGCTGCTTATTATTTTTTATATCCACTTGAATCAGTGATTGTTTTTTTTCCACCGATAGTATTTCAAGTACCAGCTATTGCTTTTTTGGGTTTGTGGGTCTTATTACAATTATATAATGCAACGACCTCAATTATTTTTGAGGGAACCACGGTAAGTGTAGCTTGGTGGGCGCATCTGGGTGGTTTTGTTACAGGCGCTATTGTGTACCGGTTGTTTATTAAAAAGAAGAAAAATGAAGTAATTTAATAGCTTTAAGGTATAATTTTAGGTTTTATAAAGTAAGGTTTTTGACGAAAATAGCTATAGTCAGTAATTTTACTGATTTAAAAAAACCTCTTAAAGTCATCAGGAAATTGAAAATCATTATGAAAAAAGTTAATGTTGCGTTGATAAGGTTACTTCAGTTTGTAGTTTTTGTAGTATTTATATTCTCGGTAATAGTTTATTTTGGTGCGATGGTTTTATTGCCACTTGATGCGATTGCCTTACTGATAAAATTGATGGGTGTGTTTGGGCTACATGGTTTCATAGGCGCTTTAATTGCCATCCCAGCGGTTGGATATCTATGCTTTATTGTCTACAAAACGCCAGGACTTTGTAAAATGATTGTTGATACAGGCGTTGATCTGGTAAAAATAGGTAAATTAAAAGTTGAAGCATTTAATGAAGTAGCTGATGCCATTAAAGCTTAATCAGCTATGCTGACATAAAAAAGAGGGCGCCTAATCAGTGTGCCCTTTTTTATGTTCGTTAAAAAAGAATTTAATGAACTTAACAAAAAATCTGATTGATATAGGATGAAATATGGTTTATTTCTTCATTGCAAACAGAGTGTTCCATTACATATTCATACCATTCTATGTTGTATTGAAAGTCATTCAATTTGTTAAATACAGATTTTCCTGATTCTATCGCTACAATTGAGTCCAGTATTCCATGGCCCATAAATATAGGTGTGTTATGGTTGGCGATTGATAATTCAGTTATAACCTTTTCAATGGTCGGAAAGTAAGTAGAAAGTGCAATAATTCCTGCTAGTTTATGTTTGAAAGTTAAGCCGGCATGGAGAGCAATTACACCGCCTTGAGAAAACCCAGCAAGTAAAATATGTTCGGAAGATATACCACTGGCCATTTCTTTTTTAATAAGGTTTTCCAGTAGATTTGCGGATTGGTAAATACCCTGTACATCAACTTTACGGTTCAATGACATTTCTAAAATATCGTACCAAGCAGGCATTTTCATTCCTCCATTAATCGTTACAGCTTGAATAGGCGCATTTGGAAATATAAAATGAGTGTTGGCTTCTGCATTCAAATGAAGTTGTGGAACGATACCTTCGAAATCATGACCATCGGCACCTAATCCATGAAGCCAAATTAAAGAATATTTGTGAGTTGATGTAGGTTTAATTTCAATTGTGCTTAGTTCAGTTTGCATAAGATTTTTCTATAATGGTAGTAAATTACTAAGTCTGTTTTACTTTAATAAAAAATTATTGTCTTTAGCTTAACTCATACATATTAAGGGTTTTGAATTTTGGTAGCCAATAACTATTTTTAGTAGGTTGGTCAAATTGATTTTAATTAAACCTAAATTATGCTAAATGATATCATTTTAATAGTATTGATGTGTTTGCTATATGGTTACTGGCTTAGCTCTCAGAAAGCAAAAGAAATTGCACTTAAAACAGCTATAGCCTATTGTTGTTCGATAGATGTACAGATGTTAGATGACTACGTTGCTCTCAGTAGTCTGAGCTTAAAAAGAAATCGCTTATGGAAGTTTCAGTTGCAACGATCATTTGTTTTTGAATTTTCATCGACTGGCAATGAGCGTTATAACGGCAAGATCCTAATGACGGGTCGACGGGTTGATTCTATTTATATGGATCCTTACCGAATTGAGTAAGCTCGGTTGGGTTTTTTGACGGGATAAGTAAATTACTAGCAAGGCATATATGCTTGTTTATACACTGTAAAATAAATTTTAAAGAACGCTATTCTATAATGAATAAGCTAGAATATTTCTATAAATTAAATGTAACTAATTCAGAAAACTATGCCACATAGACGATTTAAAAAAAGTCAACCGATTGATTCAATTTCTACATTGCCTAATCTTGGGATGAGTGTAAAAGAGATTGAAGCAGATATTAAACGCTATTACGGCCACAGACTGGGTAGAGATGAAAACTGTAAATCAGTGCATTATGTTTATGAGGCCTTGTCCTTGGTTATTAGTGATCGATTGACAGAGCGTTGGAAAAAAACCTATAACGCCTATAAACGGCAAGATTGTAAAAAAGCCTATTATTTATCAATGGAATTTCTAATGGGTCGGACTCTTAGTAATGCCATGTTGAATTTGGGTGTCAATGATGCTGTTTCACAAGCTACTTATGATCTGGGATTAGATCTTGAAGAGTTAATTGAAACTGAGGCTGATGCAGGTCTTGGGAATGGAGGTTTAGGGCGATTGGCAGCTTGTTTTATCGATAGTTGTGCAACTTTACAACTACCTGTAACGGGATACGGTTTACGGTATGAATATGGAATGTTCTCTCAAAGCATTCATAATGGTGAGCAGGTAGAAGAGCCTGATCATTGGCTTCGTAATGGTAATGTTTGGGAAATACAGCGTCTTGAATATACCCAACGTATTAAATTTGGTGGGCGTACAGAGAGTCACATTGATGAAAATGGACATACGCGAGTTTGTTGGGTAGATACTCACGATATACTTGCAGTTCCCTATGATACGCCGATTCCAGGCTATCAAAATGGAACAGTAAATACGTTGCGTTTATGGAAAGCGACAGCTACTGAAGAATTTGATTTACAGGAATTTAATGCAGGTGATTATGCCGAATCGGTTGCGGCTAAAAATGTTGCAGAAAATATTACCATGGTGCTCTATCCGAATGACGCTAACGAAAATGGAAAGGCACTGCGTTTGCGCCAACAATATTTATTAGCTTCAGCCAGTTTACAGGATGTATTGGAGCTTTGGATAGGTCGACACGGAGATGATTTCACAGATTTCACCGCTAAAAATTGTTTTCAATTAAACGATACCCATCCTAGTATAGCCGTTGCAGAGTTAATGCGTTTATTAGTGGATATTCACGGTTTGTCATGGAGTAAGGCTTGGTCGATTACCTGTAATACGATGGCTTATACTAACCACACATTGTTGCCGGAAGCACTTGAACGTTGGTCTGTTAATTTGTTTAAGCAGCTATTGCCTCGATTAATGGAGATTATTTTTGAGATTAATGCCCATTTTTTGACAGAAGTTTCTGCACGTTGGCCAGGTGATAAAGCCCGTATTGCCAGAATGTCTCTGATAGAAGAGGGAGCTGAGCAGCAAGTTAGGATGGCTTATTTGGCGATAGTTGGCAGTTATTCTGTTAATGGGGTTGCAGAATTGCATTCAAAATTATTACAACAGGGCTTGTTTCATGATTTTTATGAATTATGGCCAAAAAAGTTTAATAATAAAACAAATGGTGTTACTCCCCGTCGTTGGTTAGCAGCTTGTAATCCTGAATTAGCTGAGTTAATCACAGAAACGATTGGAGATGGCTGGATAAAAGATTTATCACTATTAAAAAAACTAGAACAATATGTTGACGATAAAGCATTTTGTAAACGTTGGTATAGGGTTCAGCAAGAGGCCAAGCGAAAGCTGATTGATTACAAAAAACAGGAGATGGATATTGATGTTAACGTCAATGCCTTGTTTGATGTGCAAGTTAAGCGTATTCATGAATACAAGCGTCAATTATTAAACGTACTACATGTCATTCATCTGTATGACCGCATTAAACGTGGAGACACATCTAATTGGACGGATCGTTGTGTATTAATAGGAGGTAAAGCTGCTCCAGGTTATTTCATGGCAAAAAGGATTATAAAGTTAATCAATAATGTCGCTGGTGTAATCAATCATGACCCTGAGGTGGGGGATAAATTAAAAGTTATTTTCTTGCCAAATTATCGTGTTTCTGGGATGGAAAAAATTTGTCCAGGAGCTGACCTTTCTGAGCAAATTTCAACGGCAGGGAAGGAAGCTTCTGGTACCGGTAATATGAAATTTATGATGAATGGAGCATTAACCATAGGCACGTTGGACGGTGCTAATATTGAAATTCGTGAAGAGGTGGGTGATGATAACTTTTTTCTTTTTGGCTTAACTGAAGATCAAGTCGAAGATTTACGTAATCATTATGATCCAGTTGCAATTATCAAACAGGATGAAGATCTTAGAAGAGTGCTCAATCTATTGGAGTCTGGGCATTTTAACCAATTTGAAGAGGGTATTTTTGACGGCATTATCGGTTCTTTAAAAAGCCCTCACGATCCTTGGGTTACAATCGCTGATTTTCGTAGCTTTGTTGATGCCCAAAAACGAGTAGAAGTAGCTTATAAAGACAAAGATCGATGGACAAAAATGAGCATTATAAACTGTGCAAATAGTGGCAAGTTTTCTGCTGATAGAACTATCACTGAATACAACAATGAGTTGTGGAAGCTCACGCCAGTTACTATTGATTAAAACAACAGATAATGTTTCATATTGTTTTATTTGAGCCTGAAATTCCCGCGAATACAGGCAATATAATTCGATTATGCGCAAATGTCGGTGCGCAACTTCATTTAATTAAACCATTGGGTTTTCAGTTAGATGATAAAAAATTGCGTAGAGCCGGTTTAGATTATCATGAGTGGGTGGCTATTAAAGAGCACGATTCGTTGAATGCTTTTATTGTTACAGTTAAACCAGAGCGAATTTTCGCATTAACGACAAAGGCTAAAAAGATTGTGAGTGATGTGACTTTTCAGGATGAGGATGCTTTTTTGTTTGGGCCTGAAACGAGAGGTATTCCAAATAGTATCCTCTCAGAAATGGGTGAAAATAGATGTTTATATTTACCTATGCAGCCAGAAAGTCGAAGTCTAAATTTATCCAATACGGTGTCTATAGTGTTATATGAAGCTTGGCGACAAATGTCTTATGTCGGTGCGCTGATAAAGTAGTTTTTAATCAGTAAGATTATTGCGAGATGAACTATACAATCCATGTTAATCGAAACTACATTTAAACCGGCTTGGTGGTTAAGTAACGCGCATTTGCAAACGATATATCCCGCATTAATGCGTAAATCGTCAGTCTTAATTGGGTTAAAGCGTGAGAGATTAATTACGCCTGATAATGATTTTATTGATATAGATTGGTGTGGAGAGGGTAATCAGCCGTTAATCATTTTATTACATGGTCTAAGCGGTAGTACTCAGTCTGGTTATATTAGAGGCCTGCAACAGGCTTTATTGTCAAAAGGGTTTCGGACTGTCGCACTAAATTTTCGTGGTTGTAGTGGGGAGTTAAACTATTCTGCGCGTTGTTATCATTCAGGTGAGACTGAGGATATTCATTTTCTTTACCAATGGTTACGTGAACGGGAACCGGAAACGCCTATTGGGGCTGTCGGGTTTTCGTTGGGTGGGAACGTCTTATTAAAATGGTTGGGTGAACAGGGCAATCAATTATCTCTCTTTGCCGCTGTTGCTGTTTCTGTCCCTCTAGTATTGAGTATTTGTGCCACAAAACTAGATACAGGCTTTTCTAAGTTTTATCGAAAAATCCTGTTAAGTGAATTGAAAGAGCATGTCGAAGAAAAAAAACTACATTTAGAACGACTTGGAAATTTTCAAGAGGTCAAAAGAATAGAGGAACTGGGAGATATTTCAGACATTGAATCATTTTGGCAATATGATGATCGAGTTGTGGCAAGACTACATCACTTCAAAGACGTACATGACTATTATCTGCGTTCAAGTTCTCGACAATTTCTTAAGTCGATAGCTATTACCACTTTGTTGATTCAGGCGCTTGATGATCCTTTTATGACCGAAGAAGTTCTTCCCAATCTAGATGAACTGTCACCTACTATCCAGTTGGAAATTACTCAAGGGGGAGGGCATGTTGGATTTATAGGGGGAGATATTCCATTTAAGCCAAGTTATTGGCTGGATCAACGTATACCAGAATTCTTTGAGCAACAATTATTATTGGATCTATCACTAATTGAATGACCCTGTGTTTCTTTATTTTTAACCGGGTGGCCAAATCATTTGTCGACCGCCAAGTAAATGTAAGTGCACATGATAAACCTCTTGACCGCCCTTTTTGTTGCAGTTAAATACGGTTCTATAACCCTCCTCAGATATGCCTTCGATTTTAGCTAATTGAACCGCTGTTTGTAATAATTGACCAGCTAGTAAGGTACTATCAAGATCATTTAAAGTTGCGATATGTGTTTTGGGGATAATAAGAATATGAATGGGTGCTTGAGGGTTTATGTCTCTGAAAGCAAGAATGTTGTCATCTTCAAAAACTATATGTGGTGTAATTTCACCTGAAACCATTTTACAAAATAAACAATCAGTCATCTCTTTTCCTTAAATTTCTTTTCGGCCTTTAAATGCATGCGAAAGTGTGCCGCTGTCAGTAAATTCTAATTCACCACCCATTGGAACGCCATGAGCTATTCTGCTGGCTTGTACTTGATATTTTTTGGCAACTTCTGCAATAAAATAGGCGGTTGCTTCGCCTTCGACTGTTGAGTTAGTCGCTAGGATAAGTTCTTTAATAGTGCCGTTGGAAAGTAATGATTCCAGTAAGTCGAGGCCCAGTTCATCCGGACCTATGCCATCAAGAGGAGATAATCGACCATGCAGGACAAAATAGCATCCTTTAAATGCAGTTGCTTGATCGACAATCCAGACATCAGAAGGACTTTCAACAATACAAATAAGTGAGTTATCTCTTGAATTATCAGCGCAGATATCACAAATATCATCCTCAGTGAGCGTCCTACATTGCCGACAATGATTGATATTATTGATCGCTTTTAATAGTGTATCCGCCAATAATTTTGCGCCAATGCGATCCCGTTGAAGCAGATAAAATGCCATGCGTTGTGCTGATTTAGGACCTATACCAGGTAGGCAGCAAAAATTTTGTATTAATTGCCCAAGCAAGCCTTTTTTTTGCATATCAAAAGGGTAGATTAAATCCTGGAGGTAAAGGAATGCCAGCGGTTACATCAGACATTTTATCTTTTTTCATTTTGGCTACTTTGTTTACAGCATCATTGATAGCGGCAGCAACCAAATCTTCTAGCATGTCTTTATCTTCATTCAGTAGGGAGTTATCAATTGTGACTTTTCTTGCTTCTCGTTTGCCAGACATAATGATGGTAACCAAGCCTCCACCAGACTCACCTTGTACTTGAATCAAAGCTAATTCATCCTGTGCTTTTTTGAGATTCTCCTGCATTTTTTGTGCCTGCTGCATAATGTTACCTAATGCATTTTTCATTTTTTATCTCTAGTGTTATAGGGGTTTGATGGTGCCGGGCAAAACCCGTGCGTTAAAATGGTCTTTTAAAGCCTGAATATTCGGATCGGAATTTATAGCTTTAATGGAGTTCTGCTGTTTGTCTTCCTGTTCTTTTATAAGTTGTATTGCTGGTGTCTCAAGAGCGGTTTTTGTGGATTTTATTATCAATTTAATGGGCGCATCGCAGAAATTTTGTAGTGCCGTTTCTAGAATGTCTAATGTTCTGGATCCTTTGATATAGTCTGGGTCTGCTATCAAGGTGCAGGTTTTTTCATCAATATTTTCTAGCACACAATTATTTGCAAATTCTTTAGTTGCACCAGTAAGCTTCATTTCAATAATCATTGACAGCCAATCGTTTTTGGCTATATTCAAATTTGACAGCATTTGTTTGGTTTCAATTAGATTTTTTTTTATTGCCGGTGGTGTCGAAGTTGTTTGTTTGGTTGTATTTATTGTTACAGTGCTTTGTGATGACGACAGTGGTTTGAATGTTAACATACGTAACATAACCATTTCGAATCCGCTTTGTAGATCAGGCGCCAAGCTCAGGTCTCTTTGTCCCACAAGGCCTATCTGGTAGAAAAGTTGAACATCTTCTGGGCTAAGTTGGCATGATAATGTTGTAATTAAGTCATTATTAAAATCATGATCAATTGCTATAGGTACTTGTTGAATTAATGCTACGCGATGAAAAATTTGAAGTATTTGATTTAATACATCGTTAAAGTCAGGTGTTAAATTGGCAATTTCATTGATTTTGTTTAAAACAGCGGATGCATCGTTTTGTGCTAAAGCGATTAATATCTCATCAACCGGTTGTTGTGCTACAGTTCCGAGCATGGCTCTGACTTCTTCTTCTGATACGCTACCGTTACCATAAACGATGGCTTGATCGAGTAAGCTTAAGGCATCACGCATGCTTCCATCAGCGGCACGAGACAATAGTTTTAAAGCTGTTTTTTCGAAGTTAATACTTTCCTTTTGCAGAATGAATTCCATCTGAAACAGAATTTGAGCGGGAAGTAATCGCTTTAAATTGAACTGTAAACAACGGGATAAGACGGTAACAGGAATTTTATGGGGATCCGTAGTGGCCAAAAGAAACTTCACATGCGGTGGAGGCTCTTCGAGAGTTTTTAATAGTGCATTAAAACTATGTCCAGACAACATGTGAACTTCGTCAATTATGTAAACCTTATAGCGGCCATAGCTAGGTGCATATTGAACATTATCAAGTAAGTCACGAGTATCTTCAACTTTGGTGCGCGATGCCGCATCAACTTCAATTAAATCTAAAAATCGTCCTTCATCAATAGCTCTGCATATGTTACAAACACCACAGGGATTAAAGTCTTGGAGATTTTCGCAATTGATTGCTTTTGCCAGGATTCTTGCGATTGTGGTTTTTCCTACACCACGAGTGCCTGTAAATAAATAGGCATGATGGAGACGATTATGTAGTAAGCCGTTGATTAACGATTTTACGACATGATCTTGTCCGACGACTTCTGTAAAATTGTGAGGACGCCATTTTCTGGCGAGAACCTGATAATTCATGGCAGGCTCGAATAGTAGTTACAGTATTGGGCGGTAATCGAACCAGCCACATCCCGGCACACGAATCTGCTGCTACCGTTGCTTCCTTCCGGACCTGGCGGGGTTTACAGCGTATCGTTGCGAGAGGACCGATACGATCACCATTATGATTTAGCCTATGGGCTAAAAGAGTTACATTATCGGTGAAAAAAAAAATTTACACAAGCAAAGAAGTCATGATTTTAAAATTTCTAGTACTTTACATTTACTTTCTAGATGTAGGGTAAGCATTAAAATGATTTAAAGCGATATATTTAGGGTTAAGAAAGACTGCTTATAATGAATGCTTTAATTTAATAACTGATTCGAATACCAATTTCTGCACTCCGACCGGGTTCGGGAGCTAGGTTACGTAAATAAGAGGTGGAATTACGAATGTCTTCATTAAGCATGTTTTTACCG
>Ga0192647_100915_pt1 | contig 20101 bp, 17 predicted proteins | sample LauGreFa1BDMLBSN_2_FD_133046 | JGI IMG/M metagenome (GOLD analysis project Ga0192647, IMG submission 133046) | Freshwater lake microbial communities from Lake Michigan, USA - Fa13.BD.MLB.SN - reassembly | ecosystem: Environmental > Aquatic > Freshwater > Lake | place: Lake Michigan, USA...
TTGAGCAAACGATTTGACGTGTCGCCGCCCTGGTTGAATCGGGTGATCGAGGGCAAACCTCGACAACTCTTGCAAGCCGTGAGCGAGGTGGACTTTGACATTGAGCGCGGACAAACGCTGGCGCTGGTGGGGGAGTCTGGTTGCGGCAAGAGCACCTTGGCGCGTTTGCTGGTGGGGCTCTATGCCCCCAGTCAAGGCGAGGTGCTGTTTGAAGGCGCCAATCTGCATGACACCCTGGCACAGCCGCAAGGGCGCGCATTGCGTCGGCGCATGCAGATGATTTTTCAGGACCCCTATGCCAGTCTGAATCCGCGCTGGCGGGTGCGCGACATCGTGGCCGAACCGCTGTGGGTGCATCAGACGGTCAAGACGCAAGCGCAATGTCTGCAGCGCGTGGGCGAGTTGCTGGAATCGGTAGGGCTGAATCCACTGGATGCCAACAAGTTCCCGCATCAGTTTTCCGGGGGTCAGCGTCAACGCATTTCGATTGCGCGTGCGCTGGCGTCACAGCCGGAGTTTCTGGTGTGCGATGAGCCCACGTCCGCGCTGGATGTGAGCGTGCAGGCGCAGGTGCTGAACCTCATGCTGGATTTGCAACGCGAGCGGGGTCTGACCTATCTCTTCATCTCGCACAACCTGGCGGTGGTGCGGCAAGTCAGTGACCAGGTGGGGGTGATGTACCTGGGGCGTCTGGTTGAGATGGCCTCGACCGAGACCTTGTTTTCTCAGCCCCGTCACCCCTACACCCGCATGCTGCTGGATGCGATTCCTAAATTACGCCCCGGCTCGCAGACGCGCTTACCCGTGCAGGGGGAGGTGCCCAACCCCCTGTCGCCACCCAGTGGCTGCGCCTTTCATCCCCGCTGTCCGCAGGCCACCGACCTGTGTCGGCAGCAACGCCCCGATATGAAAAACTTTCAGGGCATTCGAATTGCCTGCCACGCCGTGGCGTGAGTGACCCCGCTTATTTCGCCACGGTCACGTACATCATCTTGGGTGCATCGTTGGAGTTGTGCACCATGGTGACGTTTTTCTTCATGGCCCATGGGCGCATCTGGTGGTGGATGGGCAGAGTGAGCACTTGGTCGCGGGTGAGCTCCAGCGCTTCTTTCAGCAAGCGGTTACGCTCGGCACCGGCTGGGCTCGCATTGATGCGGTCCACCAGGGCGTCAAGCTGTGCGTTGCTGACTTTGCCGAAATTGAAGTTGCCATCAGGGCCCTTGGTGCGAGTGCGCACAATGGACTGCAGGGTGTACACCGCATCGTAGTTGGCCACGCCCCAGCCCAGCAAGAATGCGCTGGAGTCAAAGTTCTGGAACTTGGGGACAAAAGTGGCAAAGGGCATGGCGTTGAGTTTGACTCTCACGCCAATGCGAGCCCACATATTGACCAGCGCCTGGCAAATCTCTTCGTCATTGACGTAGCGGTTGTTCGGACAATCCAGCGTGAACTCAAAACCATTGGGGAAACCTGCCTCGGCCAGCAGTTTCTTGGCACCATCCACATCCACAGCAGGCGGCTTGTCGGAAGCTTCCGCATAGCCATTCACGCCAGGAGCCACCATGATGGCGGCCGGAATGGACAAGCCTCTCATGATGCTGCGCTGAATGCCGTTTCGGTCCATGCTCATGTTGAGCGCCTTGCGCACGCGCAGGTCCTTGAAAGGGTTGGGGCCCTTGGTGCCGTACTTGAGTTCGTCACTGCCCTGGTCCAACACGATGAAAATGGTGCGCACCTCGGGGCCATCGAGCACATTCAGGGAAGGTGTGGTGCGCAGACGGTTTACGTCCTGCGTGGGCAGGTCGGTCACAGCATCCACGTCGCCGGCGATCAGGGCGGCAATACGGGTTGGGTCGGACTTGATCGGGGTGTAGATCACGTCGGTCACATTGCCGGGAGTCTTGTCCCACCAACCCTTGTTGGCTGTCAGAACAACACGCTGGTCAGCCACCCATTCCTTGATGATGAAGGGGCCGGTTCCATTTGCATTGCGTGATGCGAAGGTTTCTTCCTTGTTGCGGTAGTCCTGCACCTTCTCGGACTTGTTCTTGACAGCCCACGCCTTGCTCATGATGAAAAAGGTGCTGAAGTTGTTCAGCATCACCGGGTTGGGAGTGTCGCTGATGACATCGACGGTGAAGTCATCCACCTTGCGAATTTCCTTCACGCCGGCCACATAAATGCTCAAGGTGCCTTGCGGTTGACGGATGCGGTCGAATGAAAACAGCACGTCATCGGCGGTAAACGGGCTGCCATCGTGGAATTTGACATTGCGACGCAGGTTGAAGCGTACCGTGGTGGGGTTGACCTGCGACCAACTGGTGGCCAATGCGGGCTCGGGCTTGTAGTTGCGGTCAAAACGCACCAGAGGCTCATAGGCGTGCCCCACGATGTTGTTGGTGGTGGCGTGGTTTTGCGAGTGCGGGTCGAGCGTGAGAATGTCGTTTTGTGCCGCCCAGCGCAGGGTCTCGGCAGACACAGCCCCAACCAGCCCCAAGAGCAGACTGGTGAACAGGGCAAACTTCAACATCAATTGTTTGACAGATACAGGATTCATGAAAGCTCCCAAGAGGCCGCGACCGGCTTTGCCAATGAAAGGTTCAAGCCTAATCGGGTTGAGAAAGTTTGACAAGCGCAAGTACGCTGAGGTCAACCCGCCATGAGGCCCTTTGTTCTGCCCGTTTCAGGGAAAACCCCTGCGGCATCAAAAGTGAACACATGGAACCTGGCGGTCTCTCCAATGAGTGCAGATCTATACAGAGTGAAGCCCTCCTCCGAGGACGTACAGCCAGAAAGAACCAAAGCCAAGAAGAGGATGGGTGGCCGCATATTGCCTCTGTTCTAGCAGCAATTCAGGCCAGTGCAGTTGCGAGAGAGGTTCGTGCAGACGCATATTTTATAACTGCTTGGTGGGATTCTCTCTGCTGGGTGGTGCCCCCGACAGGAATCGAACCTGTATCTAGCGCTTAGGAGGCGCTCGTTCTATCCATTGAACTACGGCGGCGGTGGGGGAATTTTATTTCGACAACATGCGCATCGCCTCTTCCAGCCCCCTCAGGGTGAGCGGGAACATCCGGTGGCCTGTGAGTTGCTGGATGATGCTGATGCTTTGACGGTACTGCCACACGCCTTGGGGTTCCGGGTTGATCCAGACGAACTTGGGGTAGGCGTGGGTGAGGCGCTGGATCCATTCGGCGCCCGGTTCCTCGTTGTTGTACTCCACGCTGCCACCGGGCTGCAGGATTTCGTAGGGGCTCATGGTAGCGTCCCCGATGAAGATGAGCTTGTAGTCCTTGTTGTACTTGCGGATGATGTCCCAGGTGGGGAATTTTTCGGCAAAGCGACGGCGGTTGTTTTTCCACAGGTAGTCGTAGATGCAGTTGTGGAAATAATAAAACTCCAGGTGCTTGAACTCTGTCTTCACCGCCGAGAAGAGTTCTTCCATGCGTTGAATGTGCTCGTCCATGGTGCCGCCCACGTCCATCAGCAGCAACACCTTCACGTTGTTGTGCCGCTCGGGGATCATCTTGATGTCGAGATACCCCGCATTGGCCGCCGTGCTGCGGATGGTGTCGTCCAAGTCGAGTTCGTCGGGTGAGCCTTCACGCGCAAACTTGCGCAAACGGCGCAGGGCCACCTTGATGTTGCGGGTGCCCAGTTCCTGGCTGTCGTCATAGTCTTGGTAGGCGCGTTGCTCCCACACCTTCACCGCGCTCTTGTTGCCACCCTTGCCGCCGATGCGCACGCCTTGCGGGTTGTAGCCGCCGTTGCCAAACGGGGACGTGCCACCGGTGCCGATCCACTTGCTGCCGCCTTCGTGGCGTTCTTTCTGTTCTTCCAGGCGCTTCTTGAGCGTTTCCATCAACTCGTCCCAGCCCATCTTCTCGATGGCGGCTTTCTGCTCGGGGGTGAGTTCCTTTTCCAGGGTTTTGCGCAGCCAGTCAAGCGGCACGTCCTGGGTGAAGTCGGTCATCAACTCCACACCTTTGAAATAGGCGGCAAAGGCGCGGTCAAATTTGTCGAAGTGCTTTTCGTCTTTCACCAGGGCCGTGCGGCTCAGGTAATAAAAATCGTCCATGGAACTGGCGTCGCTGGTCGGCCCCACCACCTGGGCTTCGAGCGCCTCGAGCAGCGAAAGGTATTCCTTGACAGACACGGGCACCTTGGCCGCGCGCAGGGTATAAAAGAAATCGATCAGCATGGTGGTCGCTTCTCAGGGGGCTGGCCGCGGGCGGGCCAGTTGGTAGTCCAGGTGCGAGCGAACCGCCGGCCACTCGCTGGCGATGATGCTGTACACCGCGGTGTCGCGCAGGGAGCCATTGGGTGCGATCTGGTGCGATCGCAATACCCCGTCGAGCTTGGCGCCCAGGCGCTCGATGGCGTGGCGGCTGTCGAGGTTGAACCAGTGCGTGCGAAATTCCACCGCGATGCAGCCCAGCGTGTCAAAGGCGTGCGACAACAGCAGCCGCTTGCACTGGGTGTTCAGGGCCGATCGCTGCACGCTGCGCCGGTACCAGGTTGAGCCGATTTCGACGCGGTGGTGGGCTGGGTCAATGTTCATGTACGTGGTCATGCCCACAGCTTGACCCGAGGCAGGTTCGATCACGGCGAAGGGCACCATGCTGCCTTGGGCCTGCAACTGCAGGCGACGCTCAATCTCGGCCATCATGCGATCGGGCGTGGGAATGAAGGTATACCAGAGGTTCCAGAGTTCGCCGTCTTGCACGGCTTGCACCAGGTCGTCATGGTGGTGTGCCGCCAAGGGTTCCAAGCGAGCATGAGGGCCTTGCAGCTGCAACGGGGTGACGGCCATCATGGCGCATCTCCCGGTGGCGTGGAGCGGCCGCGCAGGTGCCGGACCGCTTGCAGCCCCATGCCGCCACCCAGCCCCACCAAGGCAATGGCCACCAGACTGCCCGCGCTGTAACCTTCGGCAAAGAGTTCCAACCCCACCAGTCGGCCCAACCCGAAGCCGAGCAGCGAGCCCACGACAAAACCCACCGCATCGGTCAGGCCTTCGATCAGCAGTTGTCGCGACATGGTGTGGTCCTGCCGTTAACGGTTGCGGCTTTGCATGAACACCAGCTTCTCGAACAGCGTCACGTCCTGCTCATTTTTGAGCAGGGCACCCACCAAGGGTGGCACAGCCACTTTTTCGTCGGCGGATTGCAAGGCTGACAGTGGAATGTCCTCGGCCACCAGCAGCTTGAGCCAGTCCAGCAACTCGCTGGTGCTGGGCTTTTTCTTCAGACCAGGCAGGTTGCGCACGTCGTAAAAGGTTTTGAGGGCAACGGTGAGCAGGTCTTTTTTGAGCGTGGGGAAGTGCACGTCCACGATCTGGCGCATGGTGTCAGCGTCAGGGAACTTGATGTAGTGGAAAAAACACCGGCGCAAGAAGGCGTCGGGCAGTTCCTTTTCGTTGTTGGAGGTGATGAACACCAGCGGGCGCGTCTTGGCCTTGACGAGCTCGCGCGTTTCGTAGCAATAGAACTCCATGCGGTCGAGTTCGCGCAGCAAGTCGTTGGGAAACTCGATGTCGGCCTTGTCGATCTCGTCGATCAGCAGGGCCACGGGCTCCTCGGCGGTGAAGGCTTGCCACAGCACACCCTTGACGATGTAGTTCTGGATGTCCTTGACCCGCTCGTCTCCCAGTTGGCTGTCGCGCAGACGGCTCACGGCGTCGTACTCGTACAGGCCCTGCTGGGCCTTGGTGGTGGACTTGATGTGCCACTGGATGAGGGGCAGCCCCAGCGCCTGGGCCACTTCCTCGGCCAGCATCGTCTTGCCCGTGCCCGGTTCGCCTTTGACCAGCAGCGGCCGCTTGAGGGTGATGGCTGCGTTGACCGCCAGTTTCAGGTCCTGGGTGGCTACGTAATGGTCGGAACCTTGGAATTTCATGGTGTTGAGCAGTTGGGAAAAGGCTACGTCTAGCTTACAAAGAGGCGTGGAAGGGATCGATATAATGCGCTGTTGGGGTTGGCCTGTCTGCGCCCATCTTGACCCGTGTTGCACTCGATTGTCAGTCCAAAATGAACAAGTTATTGTCCTTTGTTTTTGTTTCGCTTGTCTCTTGCGTGACCACCCCGGTTTTGGCGCAAGACGCCCAGGGCGACGCCAAGGCTGGCGAGAAAAAAATTGCCATGTGCATTGGCTGCCACGGCATCGTTGGCTACCAGGCCAGCTTCCCCGAGGTTTACCGCGTGCCCATGATCTCCGGTCAAGGTGCCAAGTACATCGCCTCCTCACTCAATGCCTACAAAAAAGGTGAGCGCAAGCACCCCACCATGCGCGGTATCGCTGAATCGTTGACCGATCAGGACATTGCCGACATCTCCGCTTACTACGCCACACACGGTGCCCCACAGGCCGCGCCTGAGACCGTCAAGGAGGCCACGGGCCCGGTGGCCGACCTGCTGAAAAAAGGCGCTTGCAACTCTTGCCACGGCCCCAACTACAGCAAGCCCATCGACCCGTCCTACCCCAAGATTGGGGGCCAGCATGCCGACTACCTGTTTGTCGCCCTCAAGTCCTACAAGACCGAGGGCCAGGCGTCCTGGGGCCGCAACAACGGTGTCATGGGTGGCATCGCCAAGCAGTTCACCAATGCCGAACTCAAGCAGTTGGCCCAGTACATCGCCAGCCAGCCTGGCGAGATGAAGGTGGTACCTCAGTCGCGTTTCCGCTGAAAAGCGTGACACGGGCTTAACCGAGCCGCCAAGAAAAAGCCAGACCTTGTGTCTGGCTTTTTAGTTGCTGACGCTCAGTCCCGCGTGGCCCGTCGCTGCACCTCGTCGATATAGGCCGCACCGTCGGGTGGCCGGCCGCTGCGCTGGCTTTCCCACACCATGCGTCCCAGGCACTCCATGGCTTCGTGGTGCGCCTGATGAATCGAATCACGCCGTGCGGCCAGCAATTCCACCGCCTGCCGAATGCCGCGTGGCTGATCGATGGAGCACTGTTCGCTGATGGACAAGTGCATCGACAGATGCAGGAAAGGGTTTTCCCTGCCTTCCTCCACCTCATACACCCGGGCCACGGCCGCGTCTGCATCGGACAAATCGCCGTGGTACTCGGGATGGCGCTCGATCCACTGGCTGGCCAGGGTTTCAAGGGCGTCCAGCGGTTCGCCCGCTTGGTGCTTGCGGTGCACGCCGCAGAAGAAGCGGCGCACATCTTCTTGGGAGGGTGTGAACATCAGCGAATTGTCCCGCATGGGGGCCGATGCCGGGGCGGACGCATGAATCTCCCACGCGTCAACCCTGCCATCCGCCGCGTTTCATAATAGCTGCCATGATCAACAAGATAGTCCCCTCCATTGAACAGGCCTTGGCGGGCACCCCCGACGGTGCGGTGGTGGCCATTGGCGGGTTCGGCACCGCCGGCATCCCGGCCGAGCTGATTGACGGTCTCATCGCCCAAGGGGCGCGTGACCTCACCCTGGTGAACAACAACGCGGGCAACGCCGAGCACGGCATTGCTGCCTTGCTGAAGACGGGTCGTGTGCGCAAAATCATTTGCAGCTTTCCGCGTCAGGCCGACTCGTATGTGTTCGACGAGCTGTACCGCAGCGGCAAGCTCGAGCTTGAGCTCGTGCCCCAAGGCAACCTGGCCGAGCGCTTGCGCGCAGCGGGCGCTGGTATTGGCGCCTTCTTCACGCCCACAGGCTATGGCACTGAGCTCGCGCTCAAGGCGGACGGCACACCCAAAGAGACCCGGGAAATCGATGGTCGTCACTACGTGCTCGAGTATCCGATCCGTCCCGATCTGTCGCTGATCCGTGCCGAGCGCGGCGACCGCTGGGGCAACCTCACCTATCGCAAGGCGGCGCGCAACTTTGGCCCGGTCATGGCCATGGCGGCCAAGCGCACCGTGGCCACCGTGCACGAGGTGGTGGAGTTGGGTCAACTCGACCCCGAAACCATCGTCACCCCCGGTATCTTTGTCCACCAGGTGGTGCTGATCGAACGCGTGGTCACCCAGGCCGGAGGTATCAAGGCATGAGCTACACCCGTCGTACCAAAGATCAACTGGCCGCGCGTGTGGCCCAGGACATTCCCGAAGGCGCCACTGTCAACCTGGGCATTGGCATGCCCACCACGGTGGGCAACCACATTCCCGCCTCGCGCGAAGTGCTGTTGCACAGCGAGAACGGCATTCTGGGCATGGGCCCGGCGCCAGCGGCTGGCCAGGAGGACTATGACCTCATCAATGCCGGCAAGCAACCCGTCACCTTGCTGGCGGGCGGCGCCTATTTCCACCACGCCGACAGCTTCGCCATGATGCGTGGCGGGCACCTCGACATTTGCGTGCTGGGGGCCTTTCAGGTCAGCGCCACCGGTGACCTGGCCAATTGGCACACCGGCGAGCCGGGGGCTGTGCCCGCAGTCGGCGGTGCCATGGACTTGGCCATCGGGGCCAAGCAGACCTGGGTGATGATGGATTTGCTGACCAAGCAGGGCCAGAGCAAGGTGGTGTCAGCGTGCACCTATCCCATCACCGGGCTGGCCTGCGTCAAGCGCATCTACAGCGACCTGGGCACGCTGGCGTGTACGCCACAGGGCCTCAAGATCATTGACCTGGTGCCCGGGCTCAGCCTGGAAGAGCTCAGCCGTATCATCGGATTGCCCATTGCGGCTTGATGCCCAAGCCTGCGCCGCTTGAGAGCGGCGCTTGAATGATTGATTTTTGACGAGGACTCGACATGACCCAAGCCTTCATCTGTGACGCCATTCGCACACCCTTTGGCCGCTACGGGGGTTCGCTCAGCAGTGTGCGCACCGATGACCTGGGCGCCATCCCGCTCAAGGCCCTGATGGCGCGCAACGCCAAGGTGGACTGGCAGGCGGTGACCGATGTGATTTTTGGCTGTGCCAACCAGGCCGGCGAAGACAACCGCAACGTGGCGCACATGGCGAGTCTGCTGGCGGGTTTGCCTATCGAGGTGCCGGGCGCGACCCTCAACCGGTTATGCGGCTCAGGTCTGGATGCCCTGGGCACGGCAGCCCGCGCCATTCGGGCCGGTGAAGCCGGCCTCATGATTGCCGGCGGTGTCGAGAGCATGAGCCGTGCGCCCTTTGTGATGCCCAAGGCCGAAAGTGCCTTCAGCCGCAGCAACGCGGTGTACGACACCACCATCGGCTGGCGCTTCATCAACAAGTTGATGAAAGAAAAGTATGGCGTCGACTCCATGCCCGAAACGGCCGAGAACGTCGCCACCGATTTCAAGATCGAGCGCGAAGCCCAGGACCGCATGGCGCTGGCCAGTCAGATGAAGGCCGTGGCTGCGCAAAAGGCGGGTGTCTTTGACAGCGAAATCACCCCGGTCACCATCCCCCAGAAAAAAGGCGATGCCCTCGTGGTGAGCAAGGACGAGCATCCACGCGAAACCAGCCTGGAAACCTTGGCCAAGCTCAAGGGCGTGGTACGCCCCGATGGCACGGTGACCGCTGGCAACGCCAGTGGCGTGAACGATGGTGCCTGTGCTTTGTTGCTGGCCAGCGAATCCGAAGCGGCCAAGCACGGCCTGACGCCGCGTGCACGTGTCGTGGGCATGGCCACCGCGGGCGTGCCGCCGCGCATCATGGGAATTGGCCCGGCACCGGCCACGCAGAAGGTCCTGGCCCTCACCGGCTTGAGTCTGGCGCAGATCGATGTCATCGAATTGAACGAAGCCTTTGCCGCGCAAGGGCTGGCCGTGCTGCGCCAATTGGGTCTGCAAGATGACGATCCGCGCGTCAACCCCAACGGGGGGGCGATTGCGTTGGGTCACCCGCTGGGCGCCAGTGGTGCCCGACTGGCCACCACCGCTGTCAACCAGCTGCACCGCAGCGGTGGCCGCTACGCCCTGTGCACCATGTGCATCGGGGTGGGCCAGGGCATTGCGGTCATTCTTGAGCGCGTGTAACACCGCTTCCATTTCAAGCCCCCATGACCCGACGTCAGCAGCGGGCAGGGAATATGCGTGTTGAATATCAATTGTCACGAGGAGAAACACATGGCAAACAAAGTAGGCTGGATTGGGTTGGGGCGCATGGGCGAGGCCATGGTCAAGCGCCTGACCAAGGCCGGACATGGCGTCGATATCTGGAACCGCACGCGCAGCAAGGCTGAGCCGCTGGTGGAGTATGGCGCCACGCTGGTTGACAGCAAACTGGATCTGGCCGCCTGCGAAACGGTGTTCACCATGGTGTCCACCACCGACGACTTGAAAGAAGTGTTGTTTGGTGCAGGAGGATTGGTCACGGGCAAGACCCTGCCGCGCCTGGTGGTCGACAGTTCGTCCATTTCACAAGAGGGGTCGACCGAGGTGCGAGAGCGTCTCGAGGCCCTGGGCGTTGCCTACCTGTGTGCGCCGGTGTCGGGCAACGCCAAGGTGGCCAAGGCCGGCAAGCTGCTGGTGGTGGCCTCGGGCCCCAAGCATTTGTACGACCTGGCTGAGCCCTACTTGCGTGCCATGTCCCGCAAGTGCATGTGGGTGGGCGAGGGCGAACTGGCGCGCGTGTGGAAGATTGCACACAACACCATGTTCGGCGTGGTCATCCAGAACCTGTGCGAAATCACTGTGCTGGCCGAGAAGGCGGGCATTCCTCGTCACGTGTTTCTCGAGAGCATCAACGACTCGGTGCTGGGCTCGATGTACACCCGTTACAAGACGCCGGTGTTGTCCAACCTCACGTTCGAGCAGGTCACCTTCACCCCCAAGCTGTTGCTCAAGGACCTGGACCTGGGGATGGCGGCGGCCAAGGCACAAGGGGTGTCGATGCCCGCTGCAGCAGCCACCCGTGAATCGGTCTCGCGCCTGATTGGTCGCGGCTACGACGATGTGGACTTCTCGGTGCTGCTGGTCGAGGTGGCCAAGGACGCTGGCCTCGAACTCAAGCCCGAGGCGGTCAAGATCAGCGACGGCCTGGAGTCCTGAACATGGCTGCGCGCACCCTCATTCGTGGCGCGACCGTCATCACCCTGGACCGTCAAGGTGACTTGCCCGAGGCCGATATTCTGGTCTCAGGCGATGTGATCCAGGAGATCGCGCCGCGCATCCAGGCAGACGACGCCGAGGTGGTGTCGGCCGCCGGCTGCATCGTCATCCCGGGCCTGATCAATGCGCACCTGCACACCTGGCAAACTGCCTTGCGCGGGGTGGCGGCCAACTGGACGCTGCTGGAGTATTTCCAGAAGATGCATGCCGGCCTGGCGAGGGTCTTCGCCCCTGAGGATTTGCACATTGCCACCCTGGTGGGTGCCCTCAACCAGCTGAACCATGGCACCACCACGCTGGTGGACTGGTGCCACAACAACCGAACCCCCGCCCACAACGATGCCGCCATCGACGGCTTGCTGCAATCGGGCATTCGAGCGGCGTTTTTTCATGGCACGCCCAAGCCGGACCCGAAGCCCGGCGAGACACCGTTCTGGGAGGTGCCGCATCCGCGTGCGGAAGTCGAACGCTTGCTCCGGGCGCATCAGGGTCGATCGCTGTTGAGCATTGGCGCGGCCGTGCTGGGCCCACATTACTCGACCCTGGATGTTGCGCTGCACGATTTCCGCATGGCTCGCGACCTGGGTGTCATCGCTTCGCTGCACCAGGGGGGTGGGCCGGCGCGCACGCCGGACGGCTGGGACAAGCTGCAGGCCGAAGGCTTGCTGGGACCCCACGTCAATATCGTGCACGGTCACGCGCTGAATGACGCGCAGCTCAACACCTTCTGTGATCTGGGCATGAGCTTCTCGGCTGCGGCCGAAAGTGAGATGTCGCAAGGCCATGGCCATCCCTTGACGGGGCGGTTGCGGGCCTTGGGTCACGCGCCCTCCTTAGGCGTGGACCTTGAAAGCGTGATGAGTGGCGACATGATCAGCCAGGCGCGCATCGCCTTGGGTATTCAGCGCAGCCTCGATAACGTGGCCTACCGCGTCGAGCACAACACGGTGCCTTCCACCTCCACCATTCCCGCGCGTGAAGCCTTGCAGTGGGTCACGGTGGAGGGGGCTCGCATGCTGGGACAACTGGACCGCATCGGGTCCCTGGCTGCCGGCAAACAGGCCGATCTGGTGATGATTCGCGCCAGCGACCTGAACATGCAACCTGTACACGACCCGGTCAGCAGCGTGGTGTTCCAGACCAGTCTGGCCAATATCGACAGCGTGATGGTGGCAGGTCAGTGGAAGAAGCGGCACGGACAGTTACTGGGCGTCGAGCTCGCGCCTAAACTCGAGTTGCTGCGCGCATCGGGGCGCAAGATCACGCAGGCTTTGGGCTTGCAGTAAAGAATCCACAGGAGACTCCTCATGAAGACGACCTCTTTCTTGACCCTGCGAGGTGCCTGTCTGGCCGCCTTGTTGGCCGCCGCCCTGGTGGCCAACTGACCGGGCGCGATCATGCGTAGCCTCTTCATGGGCGTGGGCAAGATGGGCTTGCCCATGGCGCGTCATTTGCTGAAAGCGGGTCATGACGTGTCGGTCACTGATCTGGAGACAGGGCGTCTTCAACTGGCCCGTGAAGCTCAACTGGCGGTGGCAGACGACGCATCAGCCGAGTTGACCCGGGTGGATCGCGTGTATTCCTCGCTGCCGCATGACCAGGCCCTGCTGGACGTGGCGGACCAGGTGGCCCGTCATGCGCGCCAGGACACGATCTGGGTGGACACCAGCACGGTGTCCATGGCGGCTTCGGCGCAGGCAGCCCTTCGCTGTCAGGCCCAGGGCATTCGCTATTTGCGCGTCACCGTATCGGGCAACAACCACATGGCCGAGTCAGCGCAACTCACCGTGCTGGCGTCAGGCTCGCGTGCCGATTACGACGAACTCTTGCCCGCCTTGCGTTGCTGGGGACCGAACCATTTTTATCTGGGCGAGGCCGAGCAGGCTCGTCTGATGAAGTTGGTCATCAATTTGATGATTGCGCAGACATCGGCCATGCTGGCCGAGGCCATGACGCTGGGGCGTCAAGGCGGACTCGATTGGCCAACCCTGTGGCAGGTGGTGGGGGCCAGCGCCGTGGCTTCGCCCATCATGAAGGCCAAATCACAGCAACTGGGTCGTCCCCTGGGGGAGCGCGATTTTTCGCCCACTTTCACGGTACACCAGATGCTCAAGGACATTGGCCTCATCTTGCAGGCTGGGGCGGACTTGCACGTGCCGCTTGCGCAAACCAGCCAGACCCAGCAGTGGATGCAATCGGCCATCGCACAAGGCGATGGGGAACTCGATTACGCGGCGATCATCAAGGTGGTGGAGCGCGCAGCCGGTCTCTCGGGTGAGGCCTGAGCCAGCTTATTGGTCGGCAAACGCCCGCTCGATCACGAAATCACCTGGGCGCGTGGTGTTGCCTTCCTGAAAGCCTCGCTGCTCCAGCAGGCTTTTGAGGTCCTTCAACATCTGCGGACTGCCGCAAATCATCACACGGTCCTGGGTGGGGTCGGGGGTGGGTAGGCCCAGGTCGGCAAACAACTGACCACTCTCCATCAGGTCCGTGATGCGCCCCATGTGTCGGTAGGGCTCACGCGTGACAGTGGGGTAGTAGAGGAACTGGGTCGACACCATCTCGCCTAGCAACTCGTGTTGCGGCAACTCTTGCGTGAGGTAGTCGTGGTAGGCCAGTTCGTTGACCTGACGTACACCATGCACCAAGATGACCTTGTCGAAACGCTCATAGGTTTCAGGGTCGCGCAGCACACTCAGAAAAGGCGCCATGCCCGTGCCGGTAGAAAGCATGTAGAGGTTTTTGCCAGGCAGCAAGTAATCGATCAGGAGCGTGCCGGTGGGCTTGCGTCCCACGATGATGCTGTCGCCCACCTGGATGTGCTGCAGTCGGGAGGTCAGCGGGCCATCGGGCACCTTGATGCTCAGAAACTCAAGGTGCTCCTCGTAGTTGGGGCTGACGATGCTGTAGGCGCGCAGCAGGGGCTTGTTGTTGACCGTGAGGCCAATCATGGTGAAGTGGCCGTTGGAAAAACGCAGGCCCATGTCGCGGGTTGTGGTGAAGCTGAAGAGCCGGTCGGTCCAGTGGTGAACGGACAGGACGGTTTCTTGGTGCAGAGCGCTCATGGTGTTTAATGGCTGAATATGAGACTGTACAACAGGACATCCAACCTGCAGTCATAAGCGATGGGGCGAACCGGCATAAGACCCAGCCGCGTGCGGCCATCGGTGGGCGAGGCAGTAGCCCTCCTCTTGTGTCGACTGTCAGGTCTCTGCCCAGCCGTTAAACTGAGCGCCCTTTTCTAGCCCGGAGAGCCGTCATGTCCTCAACCCCCGTCCAGCAGCTGCGCCGTCTTTTGTGTGGCGTCATATTCGGGCTGTCTGTCCTGGTGTGTGGGCCCGCGGCGTTGGCCCAGGGAGTGATCAAGATTGGTGAGATCAACAGCTACAAGGCCCAACCAGCCTTTCTGGAGCCCTACAAGAAGGGCATGGAACTCGCCCTGGAAGAAATCAATGCGGCCGGTGGCGTGAACGGGCGCAAGTTGCAGTTGATCATTCGCGATGACAACGCCACCCCCGGAGACGCGGTGCGCGCGGCCGAGGAGTTGATCGCGCGAGAGCAGGTCGACGTGCTGAGCGGCACCTTCCTCTCGCATGTGGGCCTCGCGGTGGCCGATCTGGCGCGCCAGCGCAAGATGTTCTTCCTGGCAGGTGAACCCCTGACCGACAAGATCGTCTGGCAAAACGGCAACCGTTACACCTTCCGCTTGCGCGCCTCCACCTACATGCAGGTGAGCATGCTGGTGCCCGAGGCCGCCAAACTGCGCAAGAAGCGCTGGGCCATCGTCTACCCCAACTACGAATACGGCCAATCCGCGGCTGCTACCTTCAAGCAATTGCTGAAAGCGGCTCAGCCCGATGTCGAGTTTGTGGCCGAACAAGCGCCAGCATTGGGCAAGGTCGACGCCGGCGCCGTGGTGCAAGCCTTGGCCGATGCCAAACCCGACGCCAGCTTCGACGTGCTGTTTGCGGCGGACCTGGCCAAGTTGGTGCGCGAGGGCAACACGCGCGGGCTCTTCCAGGGGCGCGAAGTGGTCAGCCTGCTGACGGGAGAGCCCGAGTACCTGGACCCCCTGAAAGATGAAACCCCCAACGGCTGGATCGTCACCGGCTACCCCTGGCACAGCATCAACACGCCCGAGCACAAGGCCTTTTTGGCCGCGTACCAGGGTCGCTTCAAGGACTACCCGCGTCTGGGTTCGGTCGTGGGTTACACCATGATCCACGCCCTCGCCGCCGGTATTCGCAAAGCGGGTAGTACCGACACCGAGAAGCTCATCACCGCCTTTCGTGGCCTGACCTTTGACAGCCCCTACGGCAAGCAGAGCTTTCGCGCCATTGACCACCAGTCCACCATGGGCGCTTTTGTGGGGCGCACCCGCAACGAACAGGGCAAGGGGGTGATGGTGGAGGCGCGTTACCAGGACGGTGCCGCTTTCCAGCCCAGCAATGACGACGTCCGCAAGCTGCGTGCCGCGGACTGATTGCATCGCCCTGGACTGATCAAGGATGGATGCCTGGGGCTGGACCGTCCAACTGCTCAATGGCTGGGCGGGCGCCTCTTCGCTGTTTCTGGTGGCGGCCGGCTTGTCGCTGATCTTTGGCGTCACCCGTATCGTCAACTTCGCGCACGGCTCGTTTTTCCTGCTCGGCATTTATCTCGCGTACTCGCTGGTGGAGTTCATCAGCCGTCCGCTGGGCCTGGCCTGGGGCTATGCCTTGGCGGTGCCTCTGGCGGCGCTCATCACTGGGGTGGTGGGGGCGGTGGTGGAAGTTCTGCTGCTGCGCCGTATCTACCGCGCGCCTGAACTCTTTCAACTGCTGGCCACCTTTGCTCTCGTGCTGGTGATTCAAGACGGTGTGCTCTGGGCCTGGGGACCGGAGGATTTGCTGGGTCCGCGCGTGCCTGGCCTGGCCGGCGCGGTGGACATCGCCGGACGACGCTTTCCCAGCTACGATGTGCTGCTGATCGCAGTGGGCCCGCTGGTGTTGGGCTGCCTGTGGTGGTTGCTGCACCGCACCCACTGGGGCCTGCTGGTGCGCGCAGCCACGCAAGACCGTGAGATGGTGAGTGCCTTGGGGGTGCGCCCCAGTCGGGTGTTCACCAGCGTATTTGCGCTGGGTTGCGCCCTTGCCGGTTTGGGCGGTGCTTTGCAATTGCCGCGTGAGCCCGCCAGTCTGGGGCTGGATTTGCAAACCATGAGCGATGCCTTCGTGGTGGTGGTGGTGGGCGGGATGGGTTCCATTCCCGGCGCCTATGTGGCGGCCTTGCTGATCGCCGAAATCAAGGCAGTCTGTATTGCCATCGGCACGGTGGAGTGGGGTGGTGTCAGCGTCTCGTTCTCCAAGCTCACCCTGGTGGCCGAGTTTGTGGTGATGGCGGTGGTGCTGGTGTTGCGGCCCTGGGGCTTGATGGGCCAGCCGCCACAGCATCCACGCAGCCAGACCACCCCCCCAGCGCCCTGGCGCCATGCATCGGCCACCACGCGTCGGGTGGTGTGGGTGGCGCTGGTCCTCGCGAGCTTGCCTCTGTGGTCATCGGTTTTTCCGTATGCGCTGGTGTTAGGCATTGACGTGCTGGTGGCCATGCTGTTTGCCTGCAGCCTGCACTTCATCCTGGGGCCGGCGGGCTTGCATTCGTTTGGCCATGCGGCCTACTTTGGGGTGGGGGCCTACGCGGCGGCGCTGGGTGTGTTGCGTGCCGGCTGGCCGATGGAGGTCATGCTGCTGCTGGCCCCCATGGCCACCGCGCTGGTGGCCATGGGCCTGGCCTGGTTTCTGGTTCGCATGAGTGGGGTGTACCTGGCCATGCTCACCCTGGCCTTTGGCCAGATTCTGTGGGCCATCGGTTTTCAGTGGGATGCTGTCACGGGTGGCAGCAATGGCCTAACGGGTGTATGGCCCAGCCCCTGGTTGTCGGATCGGTCCTTGTATTTCCTGCTGACGCTGGCGCTGGTGACAGCCGGGGTGCTGGCGATGCAGCGCCTGTTGCACGCGCCCTTGGGGTATGGCCTGCGCGCGGCCCGTGACTCCGTCTTGCGAGCGCGGGCCATTGGCGTGCCGGTGGAGCGCTTGCAATGGACGGGCTTGGTGGTGGCCGCAGGATGGGCCGGTTTGGCCGGATCGCTGTATGCGTTTTCCAAGGGCAGCATCGCGCCGGACGTGCTGGGCGTGGCGCGTTCGGTCGATGCGCTGGTGATGGTGCTGCTGGGCGGTGTGCAGTCCACCCTGGGCCCCTTGCTGGGCGCCGCCGTGTTCACCGTGTTGCAAGATACGCTGGCCCGCAGCACCGAATTCTGGCGAGCCCTGCTGGGGGGGGTGATCCTGCTCCTGGTACTGCTGGCGCCACAAGGCCTGGTGGGCCTTGTGCAGCGGGTGCAATCCTGGTTGGCGTGGCGACACCCCTCGCGCGGGAGGGCCGGATGAGTGTGTCCCTGCAGGTCCAGGGGCTGCGCAAATCCTTTGGCGATGTGCATGCAGTGGACGATGTGTCGTTCGAACTCGCGCCTGGCGAACTCTTGGCCATGATTGGCCCGAATGGGGCGGGCAAGTCGACCACCTTCAACGTGATCCACGGCCAACTCGCCCCCGATGCCGGCAGCGTGCTGTTTGAAGGTGAGTCCCTGTTGGGGTGCACGCCTCGTCAGATCTGGCAACGCGGGATCGCTCGCACCTTTCAGATCGCCGAGACCTTCGCCTCGCTGACGGTGATCGAGAACGTGCAGATGGCGCTGCTATCGCTCGACGGGCGGTTGTTCTCGCCTTGGCGGCGTGCCACGCAGTACCGACGTGGCGAGGCGCTCGACTTGCTGGCGCAAGTGGGCCTGGCATCGCAAGCCGATTGCGCGGCGCATGCGTTGGCGTATGGCGATGTGAAGCGCCTCGAGTTGGCCATTGCGCTGGCCAGCCAACCCCGCTTGCTGTTGATGGATGAACCCACCGCAGGCATGGCCCCCGCCGAGCGACGTGAACTCATGGCATTGACCCAGTCCTTGGTGCAGCAGCGGCAACTCTCGGTGCTTTTCACCGAGCACAGCATGGACGTGGTGTTCGAGCATGCAGACCGTGTGCTGGTGTTGGCGCGTGGCCGGCCCATCGCGTTGGGCACCCCGCAGCAGGTCCGCGAGGATGAACAGGTGCAGGCGGTGTATCTGGGGCAAGGACGGCTGACGCACCCCACGACACAGGGGGTATCCACACAGGTGTTGTCACGGCCGACGAAAGCATCTCCATCACCCACAGGGACACGTGATGCTGGACGTGAGGCGACGTTCTTGGCTCGACCGCCTGCTCCCCACCAGGTTTCGTTGCTCACCGCCCAAGGTTTGAATGCGGGTTATGGCGCTGCGCGGGTGCTGTTCGATGTGACTCTTCAGGTCAACCGCGGCGAAGTGGTGGCCTTGATGGGGCGCAACGGCGCTGGCAAGTCCACCCTGCTGAAGGCCTTGATGGGCCTGGTGCCCGAGCGCTCAGGACAGGCCTGCTTTCTTGACCATGACCTGATGCGGTTGGCTCCGCATGAAGCAGCCCTGGCGGGCTTGGGTTATGTGCCCGAAGACCGCCGTATCTTCACCGACCTGACGGTACACAACAACCTGTCGGTGGGGCAACAACCGCCCCGCTGTTTTCCCGATGGAACGCCCGCGCCGCACTGGACGCTTGAACGTGTGCTTGAACTCTTTCCGCGGTTGGCGGAGTTGTTGCATCGCCCGGGTGGGCGCATGAGTGGCGGCGAACAGCAGATGCTCACGGTCGCGAGAAGCCTCATGGGCAATCCGCTGGTGTTGTTGCTGGATGAGCCCTCCGAAGGGGTGGCCCCGGTGATCGTCGAGCACATGGCCGAGATGATTCTGGCCCTCAAATCGGCCGGGGTGAGTCTGCTGGTGTCCGAGCAAAACCTGGCCTTTGCCTCGTGGGTGGCGGACCGCGCTGTCGTGCTGGAGAAGGGGCAGGTTCGCTACACCGGGCCGATGCAGACCTTGGTGTCAGATGACACCTTGCGCCGACAATTGTTGAGCGTGTGAACGGCGTCGTCTGACGCGCGCGATCAGAGTTGCCAGCCCAGCACCTGATCAATCACCGCCGTGGCATCGTTCGCATGCTGCCCGCGCCAGGCCACGATGTGGTCAGGTCGTATCAGGGTCAGCGGAGCTTCATAGAGCGCCAGCAAGCCCGGCTCGCTGAGACGCACCACTTGCAACGCCACCCCTCGAGATGCGGCGGCTGCCTGCAGCGCCGTCACCTCGTAATCTCCTGAGCCGTGGGGGCCCTCAGGGGGGGAAAGCACCAGCAAACTCCAGCCCAACCCCAACCGATCAAACAGCGACTGCCCATCGGCCAACCAGGCATGCGGAGGGCGCCCTCCGGGCGTGGCGGTGGGCTGGTAGACATTCGGGTGATCCGTAGGGGGCGTGGTGCCGTCGCTCACAATCACCGGCGAGCCATCGTAGCGGCCCCCAAATGTCACGCCGGGAATGTTGAACTCCAGACGCACATGCGCGTTGAGGTGCTCGCTGGCGCGGGCGCGCTCGGCTTCACCAGCGGGGCTGTCCTGCTCCAGCAACTCGGTGGCCGGGAGCAAGCCCACCGAATCCGCAAACTGCCGTGAGTAGCCCGTGTTGCGTTGGGCGATGGGTTTGCGCTCGCTCGCGTAGGTGCCCAGCAAAGCCTCAGGCGCCTGGCCATGGTGCACCGCCGCCAGCTTCCACCCCAGGTTGACGGCATCTTCCACGCCCGTGTTGTAACCCAGGCCTCCGGTAGGGGTGAACAAATGCGCGGCGTCGCCAATCAGAAACACTCGACCGCGAGCCAGGGACTGTGCCACCAGGGCATGGCCCGCTGTCCAGGTTTGAACCGACAGCACTTCCATGTCGATCTCACAACCCATGACCTGATGCACGATGCGACGCGCATCGGCGGCGGTCCATTCCTCGGCGCGCTCTCCTTCATGGATGGCTGCATGAAAAGCGAACTCACTCACCCCGTCCACCGAGGCCAGCAGAGCGCGGCGTTCGGCATTGACCGCCACGTACATCCAGGCACGGCCGTGCGGGATCCGCGCATACACCTCGGGTGAGCGGAAGTACACCGCGAACATCTGTCCGCCCATGTAGCCACGCTTCAT
>Ga0192647_100917_pt1 | contig 20057 bp, 20 predicted proteins | sample LauGreFa1BDMLBSN_2_FD_133046 | JGI IMG/M metagenome (GOLD analysis project Ga0192647, IMG submission 133046) | Freshwater lake microbial communities from Lake Michigan, USA - Fa13.BD.MLB.SN - reassembly | ecosystem: Environmental > Aquatic > Freshwater > Lake | place: Lake Michigan, USA...
TGGATCGGGTGATCGAAAAAGCAAAACTGGGTTTCGGTTTGCCAGCGACCATTGAGCACGTCATCGCGGTAAGCGATCAAGTTGCGACGCAGCGCAAATATCAATGCGAATGCATGCTCGGGAACCGTATGCACCGCATAGTTGCGGATGTTGGCCACCGCCACACCGCGTTCGCGACACGCATCCACATCGATCACGTCATAGCCGGTGGCGGCCATGGCAATCAATTTCAGGTTAGGCAACTGGGCGAGCGTGTCGCGCCGGATAGGAACCTTGTTGGTGATGGCGACCGTGGCATGTTGCAAACGCTCGACCACTTGGTCGGGTCGGGTTTGCACATGCTCGGTCCATGCGTGCGCGAACGACGGTGCGCGCAGTTCAGCCCTTAACGATTGCCTGTCCAGAAAGACTATGTTTTGCATGCTCGTCCTTGTTGATCACTGGAGCGCCCAAACCCGCAGGTGCGGCATGATGACGCCAATAATGGCCAGCAGCAGCGGCACCGCTGCCAGGCTGCACATTCACGCCACAGTCCAACATGGCCATTTCGGCGCCACTGATGGCGGCCATCAAATGCACTTCGTTCATGTCGCCCAAGTGGCCGATGCGAAACAGCTTGCCAGCAACCTTGGACAAGCCACCACCCAAAGACAGGTTGTAGCGGCGATAAGCACGGGCAATGACTTCAGTGCCTGCAATACCCGCGGGCAGCATCACTGCAGTGACGGTGTCTGAATGCCATTTGGCTTCGGCAGCACACAGTTTGAGCTGCCAACCTTGCGTGACCGCAGCGCGCACGCCTTCTGCCAAATAGTGGTGACGGGCAAACACGTTGTCCAAGCCTTCTTCTTGAATCATCTTCATGGATTCAATCAAGCCGTACATCAGGGGCAGCGCAGGCGTGTAAGGGAAGTAGCCCGTCGCATTGCTTTGCAACATGTCTTGCAAATCGAAATAGGCACGGCGCAAAGTGGCGGTTTTGTGCAGCGCCAATGCCTTGGGGCTGACGCACAAAATGCCCAGACCCGCTGGCAGCATCAGGCCTTTTTGCGAGCCACTGACCGCCATGTCAACGCCCCATTCATCGAAACGGAAATCGATGCAACCCAAAGAAGACACGCAATCGACAAACAACAGCGCAGGATGCGATGCATCGTCCAAAGCTTCGCGCACACCAGCGATGTCAGACGTGACACCGGTGGCGGTTTCGTTATGGCAGGCCAACACGGCTTTGAATTGGTGTTGGGTATCGTTTTTCAAAATGTCAGCGAACTGCTGCAAAGGAACGCCCGTGCCCCATTCGCATTCAACGATATGCACATCCAAACCGAGGCGCTGACACATGTCGATCCACAAATGGCTGAACTGGCCAAATCGCGCAGCCAGCACTTTGTCGCCAGGCGACAAGGTGTTGGTGAGTGCAGCTTCCCAGCAACCGGTGCCCGATGACGGGAAGATGAAAGGCGTGCCTAACTTGGAGCGGAAGATGTCCTTGAGGCCCGCCATGATGGTGTGTGTCAGGTGGGGGAAATTCGGAGAACGGTGGTCTTCCATAGAAACCATCATGGCGCGTTGGATGCGCTCAGGTACGTTGGTGGGACCGGGGACAAATAAAAAGTTACGACCAGCCATGTGAACTCCCTTTGGAAATAAAAAACTTCGGAACTGCATTAAAAAAACTTCTCACTGACTCAGCAGTGCACCTGTGTCAAGGGTGCAACACGGTCTCCCCGTAAACAGGAAATGGCGCCACCAGTTCGGCCACTTTGGCGCGAACTTTGGCAATGTGTGCGTCGTCTTGCGGCGCTTCCAGCACATCTGCAATCAGGTGTGCTGTCATGCGGGCTTGCTCTTGTCCAAAACCACGCGTGGTCATGGCAGGTGTGCCCAAGCGGATACCGCTGGTGACCATCGGTTTTTCCGGGTCATTGGGTATGCCGTTTTTGTTGCAGGTGATGTGGGCTTGGCCCAATGCCAACTCAGCCGCTTTACCGGTGATGCCTTTGGCACGCAAATCGACCAACATGACATGGCTTTCTGTGCGGCCACTGACGATTCGCAAACCGCGTTCGACCAAGGTCTTGGCCAGTGTATCGGCGTTGAGCAACACCTGTTGCTGATAGCTTTTGAATGCGGGTTGCAGCGCCTCGTGAAACGCTGTGGCTTTGCCAGCGATCACGTGCATCAAGGGGCCGCCTTGCATGCCTGGGAACACAGCGCTGTTGATTTTTTTGGCCATCTCTTCGTTGTTCGTCAAGATGATGCCGCCACGCGGGCCGCGCAAGCTTTTGTGCGTGGTAGAGGTGACCACATCGGCGTAGGGCACGGGGTTGGGGTAGGCACCGCCAGCGATCAAACCCGAGTAATGCGCCATGTCCACCATCAGGTAGGCGCCTATGCTTTTGGCCACTTGGGCAAAACGCTGCCAATCGATTTTGAGGGAATACGCAGACGCACCCGCAATGATCAGTTTGGGCTTGTGGGTATGGGCCATGCGTTCCATGGCGTCGTAATCGATTTCCTCGGCGGCGTTCAAACCGTAGCTCACCACATTGAACCACTTGCCACTCATGTTCAAGTGCATGCCGTGTGTCAAATGGCCGCCTTCGGCCAAGCTCATGCCCATGATGGTGTCGCCCGGTTGCAGCAAGGCCAAAAACACGGCTTGGTTGGCTTGTGAGCCGGAGTTGGCCTGCACGTTGACAAAGTCTGCGCTGTATAGCGCTTTCAAACGGTCAATGCAAAGTTGCTCAACCATGTCGACAAATTCGCAGCCGCCGTAATAACGCTTGCCGGGATAACCTTCAGCGTATTTGTTGGTCAATATCGAACCTTGCACACGCATCACGGCGGGGCTGGTGTAATTTTCGGAGGCGATCAGCTCGATGTGTTCCTCTTGTCGCTTCGCCTCGTGTTGCACGGCAGACCACAGCTCTGGGTCACATTGAGAAATGTCCAAATGGTCAGGAAATGCCATCAAAGGGCGAGTGGTTTTGTTCAACATAGGAATGACCTGCTTGTGTGTGATGAAAAAAAGCTTCTATTTTGAGAGAAATCAGTGGTAACGAATAGCCATATTTTCCAAGGGGATTGGCTTGATGCCATGGGCATGTCCTGCACAACCAAAGGCTTCAAAACGGGCTTTGCAAATGCCGCGGGCGGCTTTGCGGGCAGCAATCAGCGCTTTGCGCGGGTCAAATTCACTGCGGTCTTGGGCAAAGGCCTGGCGCATCGCACCTGTCATGGCCAAACGAATGTCGGTGTCGATATTGACCTTGCGCACACCTGAGCGAATACCGCGTTGGATTTCTTCCACCGGCACGCCATAGGTTTCTTTGATGTCACCGCCAAACTCGCGGATGATGGACAGCCATTCTTGTGGCACGCTGGAAGAACCATGCATGACCAAATGTGTGTTGGGAATGGATTGGTGAATGGCCACGATTTGCTCCATGGCCAAAATGTCTCCAGTGGGCTTGCGGGTGAATTTGTAGGCGCCATGGCTGGTGCCAATCGCGATCGCCAAAGCATCCACACCGGTGCGCTCAACAAAATCTTTGGCCTGCACGGGGTCGGTCAACAACATGTCGTGGGTCAATTTGCCCACCGCGCCAATGCCGTCTTCTTCACCGGCTTCGCCGGTTTCCAAAGAGCCCAAACAACCCAGCTCGCCTTCCACCGACACACCGACCGCATGCGCCATGTCGCACACCCGGCGGGTGACGTCCACGTTGTAGTCGTAGCTGGCGGGTGTTTTGCCGTCTTGCATCAACGAACCATCCATCATCACGCTGGAAAAACCCGAGCGAATCGATTGCTGGCAGACCGCAGGTGACACGCCATGGTCTTGGTGCATGACCACCGGAATATCGGGGTGCGATTCAATCGCCGCCAACACCAAATGGCGCAAATACGCTTCGCCGGCGTATTTGCGTGCCCCCGCAGACGCTTGCAAGATGACCGGGCTGTGGGTTTCTTGTGCAGCCTCCATGATGGCTTGCACCTGTTCCAGGTTGTTGACGTTGAATGCGGGAACGCCATAACCGTGTTCGGCGGCGTGGTCCAAAACTTGTCGCAAAGAGACGAGGGCCATATTGAAAACTCCAAATAAATGTAAACAACGACAGGTGTGTCTCAGGCCTTTTTCTTGCGCTCCATCATGCGCCAGACAAAAGGGGTGAAGATCAATTGCATGGCCAGTTCCATCTTGCCGCCTGGCACCACCACGGTGTTGGCACGCGACATGAAAGAGTCGTGGATCATGTTGAGCAAATACGGAAAGTCGATGCCCTTGGGGTTGGCAAAACGAATCACCACAAAGCTTTCATCAGGCGCAGGGATTTCGCGTGCGATGAACGGATTGGAAGTGTCCACACAAGGCACACGCTGAAAATTCACATGCGTGTGTGCAAATTGTGGGCAAATGTAATTCACGTAATCGGGCATGCGACGCAATATGGTGTCGGTCACCGCTTCGGTGGAATAGCCACGCTTGGATTTGTCGCGCCAGAGTTTTTGGATCCACTCCAAATTGATCACCGGCACCACGCCGATCAACAAATCGGGATGCTTGGCGATATTGACTTCGGGCGTGACGACTGCGCCATGCAAGCCTTCATAAAACAGCAAATCGGTACCTGCGGGCACGTCTTCCCAAGGGGTGAATGTGCCAGGCGACTGTTTGTAAGGCGCGGCTTCTTCATCGTCGTGTAAATATTTGCGGCGACGGCCGCTACCGGCTTCACCATAGGTTCGGAACAAAGTTTCCAACTCTGCAAACAAGTTGGTGGTCGGGCCGAAGTGGCTGAAGTTTTTGTTGCCTTGCTTTTCTGCTTCAGCGGCTTTTTGGCGCATTTCTAAACGGTCATAGCGGTGAAAGCTGTCACCTTCGATGATGGCAGCGGTGACCTTTTCACGGCGAAAAATATTTTCAAACGTGCGTGTGACGGAAGTGGTTCCGGCACCGGAAGAACCTGTGATGGCGATGATGGGGTGTTTGACGGACATGGCGTTCTTTTTTTTATAACGGTGAAAATCAAATACGAAACAAACTGCGCTCAGAAAACAAAGGGTTGTCGTTTTGCAACTCGGTCGGCTCGTGGTGGTAGCGCTCGATGCGCTCAACTTCATTTTTGGAACCAAACACCAAGCCGATGCGTTGGTGTAAGCCTTCGGGCTTCACAGACAACATGGGCTCGCGGCCGGTGCTGGCGCGACCACCGGCTTGCTCCATGACCATGCCAATCGGATTGGCTTCGTAGAGCAAACGCAAGCGCCCGGCTTTGCTCGGGTCTTTGTTGTCCCGCGGGTACATGAACACGCCGCCGCGCATCAATATGCGGTGCGCTTCGGCCACCATGGAGGCGATCCAGCGCATGTTGAAGTCTTTGCCTCTGGCGCCTGATTTGCCAGCCATGCATTCGTCCACATAGCGTTTGATGGGGGCTTCCCAAAAACGGCTGTTCGATGCATTGATGGCAAATTCTTGGGTATCGGCCGGCACTTGCAATGTGGGGTGGGTCAACATGAATTCACCCAAGTTCGGGTCCAGCGTGAATCCCGCTGAACCATTGCCGACGGTGAGCACCAACATGGTGGTCGGCCCGTACAACGCATAACCAGCGGCCACTTGTTGGACACCCGGTTGCAAGAAATCGTTTTCGGTCACATCGCGGCCACTGTCAATCACGTCTTGCGGGGCACGCAGCACGGAAAAAATACTGCCGACCGAGACATTCACATCGATATTCGACGAACCGTCCAACGGGTCAAACACCAACAGGTATTTGCCTCTGGGAAATTGCGACGGAATTTGGTAGGGGTTGTCCATTTCTTCGGACGCCATACCGGCAAGATGCCCTGCCCATTGGTTCATGCGAATGAACAAATCGTTGCTCAACACATCGAGCTTTTTCTGGGTTTCACCCTGCACATTCAATGACGCGCCAGCGGCACCCGCTTGGTCGCCATACATGCCACCCAATTCGCCCATGGCCACCGAGCGCGCAATCGCTTTGCAAGCCAGCGCCACATCCAAAATCAATGCGTTGAAGTCGCCACTGGAGCCCGGAAAGCGACGGCGCTCTTCGATCAAATACTGGGTCAGGGTGGTGCGGTTTCGGAAAGGCATGGGTTATCTCTTGGGGGAATTTTCACTCAAACGGCTGAATGCCATTGGTGCAACTGGTCTACAGTGACTTGGGCCAAGTCGGGCAAGATCTGCAATGCGCCATCAAAATCATGGTGCGCGGTAAAACTGTTGGGTGTGACGATCACCGGCAACCCTGCACTGATGGCAGCGCGCAGACCATTGGACGAATCTTCAAACGCCAAACAATCTTTGCCCGCCAAACCCAAGCGCGACAGGGTTTGGTTGTAAACCTGCGGGTGAGGTTTTTTGTTCGGTGCGGTGGACGCGTCTTCGATCACGGTGAACAGCGATTTCCAATCGGGGCCGATGGCATTGCGCAACAACACCGAGATATTGACCGGCGAGGTGGTGGTGGCAATGGCCAAACGCAAGCCTGCTTGGTGGGCACTTTGGATCAGTTTCAGCACGCCCGGGCGCAATTGCACCGCAAACGACTGCACCGCGTTTTCGTAGGCTGCCGATTTCATGGCGTGTAAGCGGTCGATCGTGTCTTTCAAACCGCCGCCGTCGATGTCCTTGACATCTGGATGAACCTGTTTCCAATAATGCATCATGCGCTCTTTGCCGCCAGAAATTTCCAGCAGTCGCGTGTAGGTTTCTACGTCCCAACGCCAATCGAGCCCTTCCTCGGCGAACGCATGGTTGAACGCATCCATGTGCGCCATTTCCGTGTCAGCCAAAGTACCGTCGACATCAAACACCAATGCCTTGAGTGTGCCCATGCTCAGCCCTTTTCGTGTTGAAACACCCGACTCGCCAAGATGTCCTCAGCATTCAAGGTGCTGAGGTCATCGGCGGTCAATTCTTTGTTGGGGTTGGCAAACAGGCGACTGGCCTGGCGCAACCGCGCTCTTTCCAAGGCATTTCGCACGCTGCGTGCATTGGCGAAATGCGGTTGCTGTTTGCGCAGGTGCAAATACTTGGCGAAGGCTTTTTCGGCTTCTTCGTTCAAGCGGTAATTTTGCGCGCTCAACATGTGCTGGGCAATTTGTGCCAGTTCATCTTCCTGATAATCAGGAAAATCAATATGGTGGGCAATGCGCGAATTCATGCCCGGGTTGGACATGAAGAAGGTATCCATGCGGTCTTTGTAGCCCGCCAATATCACCACCAAGTCATCGCGTTGGTTTTCCATGACTTGCAACAAAATTTCAATCGCTTCTTGCCCGTAATCACGCTCGTTTTCAGGACGGTATAGGTAGTAAGCCTCGTCAATGAACAGCACGCCGCCCATGGCTTTTTTCAACACTTCTTTGGTTTTGGGTGCCGTGTGGCCAATGTACTGACCGACCAAATCATCGCGGGTGACCGCGACCAAATGGCCGCTTCGCACATAGCCGAGTTCGTGCAGTATTTGCGCCATGCGCATGGCCACCGTGGTTTTGCCAGTGCCCGGGTTGCCGCTGAAACACATGTGCAATGACGGCGACTGCGCGGCCAGTCCCAGATTCAAACGCAAACGGTCGATCACCAACAGCGCAGAGATGTCGCGTATGCGTGACTTGACAGGCTTTAAGCCCACCAAGTCACGGTCCAAAGCGTCCATCACCTGCTGCACCTGCGTTTGCGCCATGACTTGCGCGACCGTGCGTGCACCCGTGTCTGCCACCGCAGAGTTGACCACGGGCGTGCTTTCGGGGTTGCTGGTTTTGGCCGTGATGCCAGGCAGGTTGTAGGCGGGTGCGTTCATGGTCAAGCCCGCAGGTTTTATTTGCCGTAGCGGCTGTTTTCAGGCTTGTCCATGGCGTAGCCGTGCGTGGTGTAGCGCATGCTGCGGCCCTGGATTTCCTGGCGCTCCAAACGGAAGCCGGTCTCGTTGGGCGGCCGGTGCACGATAAAGCTCATCGCCACCGATTCAATGCCGCGGGTCGAGTCAAACGCCATCAAACGGATGTAGTGGTTGGGAAAGCTTTTGCGGCAATTGTTCACTTCCAACAAAACCCCAGCAGGGTCTTGCAGGTCGAACATGGGCATGCCATACATGTCCCAGTAAGTGTTGCGCGGATGGGCGTCATCGGTGTACTCGACGCTCCATGCGTAGCCCTTACTCAAACCGTATTTGATTTGCAGGCCGATTTCAGCGTCGGTCAGGTCAGGCAAAAAGCTGAATTGGCCTTGGGTCAGTTTGCCGGTGGGGTTGGTCAACATAGCGTGTGCTCCTCAATATCAAGCGACGGAAGGGGTGACGGCATAGTCGCTGCTGTCGGTGGATTGGTAGTTGAAGCTGATGTCGCCCCAGGTGTCGAGCGCGGCTTGCAGCGGTGAACAATCTTTGGCGGCATTTTTCAAAATGGTCGGGCCTTCCTCCAAAATGTTTTTGCCTTCATTGCGCGCTTTGACCATGGCTTCGAGTGCCACACGGTTGGCCACCGCGCCGGCTTGAATGCCCATGGGGTGACCGATGGTGCCACCGCCAAATTGCAGCACCACGTCGTCGCCAAACAAGTCGATGAGTTGGTGCATTTGGCCCGCATGGATACCGCCGGAGGCCACAGGCATCACCTTTTTGGTGTCGGCCCAGTCCATGTCAAAGAACAAACCGCGTTGCAAATCGGTTTTGGTGTAGCTGTCGCGGCACACGTTGTAATAACCTTGCACGGTCATGGGGTCGCCTTCGAGCTTACCCACGGCTGTACCGGTGTGCAAATGGTCGCAACCGGCCAATCGCAGCCATTTGGCGATGACGCGAAAGCTCACGCCGTGGTTTTTCTGGCGGGTGTAGGTGCCGTGTCCTGCGCGGTGCATGTGCATGATCATGTCGTTCTTGCGGCACCATTCAGCCATCGACTGGATCGCGGTGTAACCAATCACCAAGTCGACCATGACAATCACGCTGCCCAAATCGCGTGCAAATTCGGCACGCTCATACATTTGCTCCATGGTGCCGGCGGTCACGTTCAAGTATGAACCCTTGACCTCACCAGTCACGGCTTGGGCTTTGTTCACCGCGTCCATCACATACAAAAAGCGGTCACGCCAGTGCATGAACGGCTGTGAATTGATGTTCTCGTCGTCCTTCATGAAGTCCAAACCGCCTTTGAGGCCTTCGTAAATCACGCGGCCGTAGTTGCGGCCTGACAAACCCAGCTTGGGTTTGGTGGTCGCACCCAACAACGGGCGACCGAATTTGTCCAAACGCTCGCGCTCCACAATCAAACCCGTGGGCGGGCCTTTGAAGGTTTTGATGTAGGCCACAGGAATGCGGATGTCTTCCAAACGCGCGGCTTTGAGCGGCTTGAAGGAAAACACGTTGCCGATCAACGAAGCGGTCATGTTGGCAATCGAGCCTTCTTCGAACAAGATCAGGTCATAAGCCACATACGCGAAATATTCCCCGGGACGACCAGGCACTTCTTCCACTTTGTAAGCTTTGGCGCGGTAACTGTCGCAATCGGTCAAACGGTCTGTCCATACCACGGTCCAAGTGGCGGTCGATGACTCACCCGCGACGGCGGCCGCCGCTTCCACGGGATCCACGCCTTCTTGTGGCGTGATGCGGAACAAACAAATGGTGTCTGTGTCTTTGGGCACATAGTCGGGCATCCAATAGCCCATTTGCCGGTACTTGAGTACGCCCGCGCTGTAGCGTTTCTTTTTGTCTGTGATTTGTGTGGCTTCGGTCATCTGAAAAACTCCATCGTGGTGAGAAGATGAAGAGACTGTAAAAACTCCGGCAAAATAAGTAAATTCATTTATTTTCGATTTTGAATTAAGGAAAACTTAATTGAAGAACGCCACCTTTCGCCAATTGCGGTTTTTCAACGCGGTCGCACGGCACCTGAGTTTCACCAAAGCCGCCGAAGACATGCATGTCTCGGCACCGGCTGTCACTATGCAAATCAAGGACTTAGAAGCGGAAATCGGCATGCCGCTGTTCGAGCGACAAGGCCGAAAAGTGAGTTTGACCACCACGGGCGAATACATGCTGGTCTACAGCCGTCGCATGCTGGCCTTGCTCAAAGACGCCGAGGATGCAGCCGCACGCCTGCAGCGCATCGAAACCGGTAACTTGACCATCGGCTTGGTGGGCACCACCACGTATTTCATTCCTGCACTGCTGAACCAGTTTTTAAAAGAACACGAAGGCATCGAAGTGAAGATGATGGTGGGCAACCGCAGCGAGCTGGTGCAATGGCTGCAAAACAGCGAGGTAGATATCGCCATCATGGGTCGCGCCCCGGAGGAGCTGCCCACCCGTGCCGAGCCGTTTGCCGCCAACCCCTTGGTGTTTGTCGCCGCCCCCGAACACTCCATGGCGGGCGAAACCGGTTTGCGTGCCGAGGACCTGCGCCAACAATCCATCATCGTGCGCGAGCCGGGCTCTGGCACCCGCAGCGCGATGGAGAGTTTTTTTCTGCAAGCGAAATTGCAACCCCGCTTGGGCATGGTGTTGCCCACCAACGACGCGATCAAGCAAGCGGTGATGGCAAACCTCGGGCTGGGGTTTTTGTCCTTGCACACCATTGCCATGGAACTGCAAGCCAAGCGTTTGGTGGTGCTGCCCGTGCTGGGTGCGCCCTTGGTGCGGGCGTGGAATGTGGTGCATCCGCTGTCAAAACTGCTGTCGCCTGCGGCAGAGGCTTTTCGCTATTTCGTGCTCGAGCATGCCGAGGGCTATTTGTCGAAAACCTTTGGCGGCATGCACGACCTGAGGACTTGAACCGAGTTGCTTGTGTTTGCCTGGGGCTGGGGGTCAAATTTCTTATCCTGGCGGCGATGACTACTTTATGATTGTGAAAGCTTGCAGTTTGTCTTTATTTTTAGTACGGTGTTTTCTATGTCGATATTTTCAAATATGTTGTCAAACCGTTCGAACATGTTTCGCCCAAGCGCATGGCTTTTTCTCCATGAACAAACCTCTACACAGCCCCAAGCGCCTCGGGTTTTTGGGTTTCATTGCTTGGTAGCCGCATGGGTTCTGTATGTCACCCTGGGATCGGCTTGGTTTGCATATGGTTTGGCCGCAGACGCGTGGCAAACCGTGTGCCGGTCCATCGCATGACAGTGTGGCCTTTGTCCTGGGCCGAGGGTCCTGAGCAAGCACATTTGCTGACCTATCGCCAGTCTGCTGATCGCACCATGGTGTTGACCCAGGTGTTTTTGACGCTGGTGTGTTTGGTCGTCGCAGCTTTCAACGGCAGCTGGGCGCCGGTGTTGTCGATGGGTCTGCCCACGCTGCTGCTGTCATATGCCTTGTACCGATGGTACAGCGGACAACTGCTGACCCGTTTATTCATGGCGTGTGCATTCATGGTGTTCACCAGTTTGCTGATTCACCAATCCAAGGGCGACATAGAGGCGCATTTTTCTGCCTTCGGCTTGATTGGCGTTTTGCTTTATTACAGGGATTGGCGAACCATTGCTGCCGCGACAGCATTCATTTATTTACAGCACTTGGTGGGTGGTTATGCGCAATCCTTGGGAATGCCGGTTTACGTGTTTGACACTGGCCAGTTTTGGTTCACTTTTTGGCTGCACGTGGCGTATTTTTTGCCTTTTGTCAGCATGATGGCTTTGCTGTCGATTTGGTTGAAAAACGAAGCGCTGGCGCAGCATGACGTCATACAAGAAGGATTGCGTACCGCCCACGCATTGCGGGCAGCCAGTGAAACCGCCAAAGTGGCCAATCGGCTCAAAAGCCAATTTTTGGCCAACATGAGCCATGAGATCCGCACACCGCTCAACGGCGTGGGTGGCATGCTCCAACTGGCTTTGGGTACCCACCTGACCCCTGAGCAACGACATTATTTGAATGTGGCGCAGGACTCGTCAGAGCATCTGCTCCAATTGCTCAACGATATTTTGGATTTTTCCAAAATCGAATCTGGCTCGGTTGAATTGGTGATGAAACCCTTGGAAATACGCCAGTTGTGCAATGCTTTGCAAGAATCTTTCGCGCCGCAAGCTGCTGAGCGCGGATTGGCATGGAACATCACATGCGATGCCTCGGTGCCGCGCTTCTTATTGACAGATGCCACCCGTTTGCGACAAATTTTCAGCAACCTGATCAACAACTCGCTGAAATTCACACACCAAGGATCGGTCAGTTGCACCTTGTGGGTTCGCCAACATGGCGATGCGGCCGGCGACACGCTGAACTTCGTGGTGCGCGATACTGGACCTGGGTTTGAGCAAGATCTGGCAGAGTCGATTTTTTCGCCGTTTGTTCAGGCCGACAACACCTCTACCCGTTCTCATGGTGGCGTCGGTTTGGGGCTGTCCATTACCCGCAGTCTGGTGCTGTTGCTCGGGGGAGAGATCCGCGCCTTTGGCAAGCCGGGTGAAGGTGCCAGTTTCACCGTGTCTTTGCCTTTGCTATTGCCGCCCTCGCATGAGCCCGAACATTCCAAGACCGCACCCAAAGAACCGCAAAATCGCCTGCCTTTGCGTATATTGGTGGCCGAAGACAACCCGGTGAACCAACAAGTCATGGCCATGATGCTCAACAAACTGGGTCACACCACGCTGCTGGTTGAAAACGGCGCCCAGGCCTTGGCGCAATTGCACCAAGCACGTTTTGATCTGGTGTTGCTGGATGTGATGATGCCAACGTTGGATGGCTTGCAAGCACTGGCCCAATGGCGTGCCCACGAACGTGCTTTAGGCGTACACACACCCATTGTGATGGTGACAGCACATGCCATGTTGGGTGACGAGGAAAAAATGCTGGCTGCTGGTGCGGATGGTTATGTGTCCAAGCCCGTCGACTTGAAAGCGTTATCGGCCGTGATCGGCAAAGTCTGCCATTCGCCGACTTCGATTGTTTAATTTTGGTGCGGCTGGCGGGGATCGAACCCACGACCCTTGGCTTCGGAGGCCAATACTCTATCCACTGAGCTACAGCCGCATGGTTTGCATTGTAGGTGGCTGTGCTGGCCACACGGGTGGCTTGTCCACGCTCCGTCTGCTGGATACAAGTCGCTGGCTATAATTTGTTTTGTTTTTTCACAGCCAGAAAGTCCCCATGAGCGAGCAGCACGAAGAAGCGCACACCGGCCCGATCAAAACCCCTAAACAGTTTTTATTGATCGTGACTTTTTCATTCATACTTCCGGTATTTGTCATCATTGGTTTGGTTTACTACATCACGGCTGACCACAAACCCGCCTTAGGCGCATCCAATACCGAAGCAGCCACTGCCTCTCGTATCCAAAAAGTGGGCTCGCTACAAGTCGTGGATGCGAACCGTCCCTTGAAATCTGGCGAGGCCGTGTACACCGCCCAATGCGCTGGTTGTCACGCGGTTGGCGCAGCAGGCGCGCCTAAATTTGGCGACACAGCCGCTTGGGCTGCGCGTATCAAAACAGGTTATTCGGCGTTGCTCAACTCTTCGCTCAAAGGCAAAAATGTCATGCCTGCCCAAGGTGGTGGCGAGCACAATGACGAAGAAATTGGCCGCGCCGTGGTCCACATGGCCAATGCAGCCGGTGCCAAATTTGCCGATCCTGCACCCGCCGCTAAGTAATGCCCAGAGCCCGAAGCTGCGGGCTCTTGACAAACCCATAAGCGCGCTCCAGTTCGCCGGCTCGCATTTTTTTTTGTTCCCAATGGTTCGCTGACAAGGCATCTGCCACCACACCCACATCTTGGCTGTGCACCAAGCCCAATCCGTTGTGGGTCGACAAATACACCCGCCCTTCCTCATCGACCACGCAATGCAGCACGTGCTGCGCTTGGCCATCGGCTGACCAAACGCTCCAGTCGTCATGCAAGCGCCAAACAAACGGGGCTGCCAGCAATTCGACAAATACCCGTTGCGGGCCGTTTTGAAAATACCATTGACCGTGTTCGTCGGCGAGGTAGTTGCGCTGAATGAATGCAATCAGCTTGTCGTGTTGTAAACGGCTTCCCTTGGCTTGCGCAAAACTGCCTTGCGCTTGGGTTTGGTCGTCTCGCATGTACCAGTCACCACGCTGGTCCAGGCCGAGCCAGCCATAGCAATGCGGCACGTTCGGCCATTTCTGCATGGCTTGTTTGACCAAGTCGTCCATATCGGCTTTCTTGTCTGCGCCCTTCGACGCTGAATCAATGCAACACGGGGGGCAAGGCGTCAGCGCGTGCGTGAATTTCTTGCGACGTACCCGGACTGGCATGGTGTGCCACCATGCGCCACCCCTGTGCTGTTCGAACATACACATTGGTGGTCAGCACAAAGGCGAGTTGGGGGCCGTCTGGCATGGAGAGTTCAATGCGCTCGACCAAGTTGTGCATTGCACTGGTGACGGTTTCTACCTTGCGCACATGTTCTGGATAAGCGGCAATCGTGCCATTGCTGAACATGGTTTCAAAGGACTGGCGGATATTCTCCAGCCCCACCAAGCGCGGCCCGCCAGGATGCACGCACACCACTTCTTCATCGTCTGACCAGCATGCCATCAAGCGGTCTATGTCGCCGGTTTGCAAAGCTTGGTAAAAAGCGGCTTCTATCTCATCGGCGGAACCGCCCACGGTGGCTGCCCGAAGCTTGGCCTTGGTCAAGGTGTTATTTTTGTTTGCGGAACTTGCGCAGCGCAGTCAACTGTGCCGCAAAAATGGCAAGTTCAGTTTGGGCAGCGGCTATGTCGACGCTGGATTTGGCGTTTTTCAGATGCTCTTCAGCGGCTTTCTTGGCGGCATTGGCACGCTCTTCGTCCAGGTCTTTGCCACGAACCGCCGTGTCAGACAAGACCGTGACCGAGTCGGGCTGCACTTCCAAAATGCCGCCGGCAACGAACACGAATTCTTCTTCGCCATCGGGCTTGTGGATGCGCACAGATCCAGCACGAATGCGCGAGATCAGCGGTGTGTGGCGCGGGTAGATGCCGAGTTCGCCCACTTCTCCAGGCAATGCCACAAAGGTGGCGAGACCAGAATAAATCAGCTCTTCAGCACTGACCACATCAACTTGCATGGTTTTCATGGGGCTTCCTTGTCAGGTGCTTATGCAGCCCGTATTAAATTTTCTTGGCCTTTTCAATGGCCTCGTCGATGGTGCCGACCATGTAGAACGCTTGCTCAGGCATGTGGTCGCATTCGCCGGCGACGATCATTTTGAAGCCGCGAATGGTTTCGGCCAAGGTGACGTATTTACCGGGCGAACCAGTGAACACTTCAGCCACGTGGAAGGGCTGGCTCAGGAATCGCTGGATCTTGCGTGCGCGGGCGACAGCCAGTTTGTCTTCGGGGGCCAATTCGTCCATGCCCAAAATGGCAATGATGTCGCGCAATTCTTTGTAACGCTGCAAAGTGCCTTGCACGGCACGTGCTGTTTCATAGTGGTCGGTACCTACCACCAACGGGTCCAACTGGCGGCTGGTGGAATCAAGCGGATCCACCGCCGGATAAATACCCAACGAAGCAATGTCGCGCGACAACACGACGGTAGAGTCCAAGTGGGCGAAGGTGGTGGCAGGTGATGGGTCGGTCAAGTCATCGGCTGGCACGTATACAGCTTGGATAGACGTGATCGAACCCACTTTGGTAGAGGTAATACGCTCTTGCAAGCGGCCCATTTCTTCCGCCAATGTTGGCTGGTAACCCACGGCAGAAGGCATACGACCCAACAGCGCAGACACTTCGGTACCGGCCAATGTGTAACGGTAAATGTTGTCCACGAAGAACAACACGTCTTTGCCTTCGTCACGGAAAGATTCAGCGATGGTCAAACCGGTCAACGCGACACGCAAACGGTTGCCGGGCGGCTCGTTCATTTGACCGTACACCATGGCCACTTTGGACTCAGGCAGGTTCTCTAAATTCACCACACCGGAATCAGCCATCTCGTGGTAGAAGTCATTGCCTTCGCGGGTACGTTCACCCACACCCGCGAACACGGACAAACCACTGTGCGCTTTGGCAATGTTGTTGATCAGTTCCATCATGTTCACGGTCTTGCCCACACCGGCACCACCGAACAAGCCGACCTTGCCGCCTTTGGCAAACGGACACACCAAGTCAATCACTTTGATACCGGTTTCCAGCAATTCTTGTGAGGGGCTCAGTTCGTCGTAAGCCGGGGCTTTGCGGTGGATGGATGCGGTTTGGGTTTGGTCCACGGGGCCGCGCTCATCGATCGGGCTACCTAACACGTCCATGATCCGTCCCAAGGTGGCTTTGCCCACGGGCACGGTGATGGCCGCACCGGTGTTGGTGACCATCAGGCCACGGCGCAATCCGTCAGAGCTTCCCAAGGCGATGGTGCGAACAATACCGTCGCCCAATTGCTGTTGCACTTCCAAAGTGAGCGCGGTACCTTCGAGTTTGAGTGCGTCATAAATGCGCGGCATGTGATCGCGTGGGAACTCGACGTCCACCACAGCGCCAATACATTGGACGATTTTTCCTTGAATACCTGCTTGGGTCATTGCCTGAGCCATGATGATTTGCTCCAAAAATATAAGGGTTACACCGCCGCCGCACCGGCCACGATTTCGGACAATTCCTTCGTGATCGCTGCTTGACGGGTTTTGTTGTAGATGAGTTTGAGTTCGCCGATCACGCTGCCCGCGTTGTCGGTGGCAGCCTTCATGGCCACCATGCGTGCCGATTGCTCAGACGCCATGTTTTCAGCCACGGCCTGATAAACCAGCGACTCGATGTAGAGCTCCAGCAAATCGTCGATCACAGCGTGAGCGTCGGGTTCGTACAAATAATCCCAACCGTAGCTGCCTGCCGCTTTGGCTTCTTCGTGCATTTTTTCGTTCGACAAAGGCAACAGCTGCTCAATCACCGGCTCTTGTTTCATGGTGTTGATAAAGCGGGTGTAGCAAATATAGACTGCGTCCAATTTGCCCTCGGTGTATGCGTCGAGCATGACCTTGACCGGGCCAATCAGTGTTTCCAAATGCGGTGTATCGCCCAACTGCGTGAGGTGTGCAAGCACTGGCGCGCCGACACGGTTGAGAAAACCCAAACCTTTGTTGCCGATGGCAATGGTTTGCGGCGTGGCACCAAGCGCTTGCATGTCCTTGAACTTTTGCGTCAATGCACGCAAGATGTTGGTGTTCATACCGCCACACAAACCTTTGTCGGTGGTCACCACGATAAAACCGGTAGATTTGGCCGGGTGGGTTTTCATGAACGGGTGGACATATTCCGGATTGGCCTGGCCCAAGTGCGCTGCAATGTTGCGCACTTTCTCGCTGTAAGGGCGGGCCGCACGCATGCGATCCTGCGCCTTGCGCATTTTGGAGGCGGCGACCATTTCCATGGCTTTGGTGATCTTCTTGGTGTTTTCCACCGATTTGATCTTGCCGCGTATTTCCTTGCCGACTGCCATGTAGAGCTCCTTGCTGAGAGATGGCGGTTAGACGAAAGATTTTTTGAAAGCTTCGATGGCCTTGACCAGTTCAGCTTCAGCGTCTTTGTCCATGGCTTTGTCCTTTTCCAACTTGGCCAGCAAGGCAGCGCTCTTGTCTTTCAGGTAGTGGTGCAGACCGGCTTCGAAATGCAACACATGTTTGACGTCGATGTCATCCAAAAAGCCTTTGTTGGCCGCATACAAAGTGGCCGCCATCAAGCTGATGGGCAAGGGGCTGTATTGGGCTTGCTTGAGCAATTCGGTGACACGGGCACCGCGGTCGAGTTGCTTGCGTGTGGCTTCGTCCAAGTCAGAAGCGAATTGCGCAAACGCGGCCAGTTCGCGGTACTGCGCCAAGTCGGTACGGATACCGCCAGAGAGGTTTTTCACCAATTTGGTTTGGGCAGCGCCGCCGACGCGGGACACAGAAATACCCGCGTTGATGGCGGGGCGGATACCCGCGTTGAACAAAGAGGTTTCCAAAAAGATTTGGCCATCGGTGATGGAAATCACGTTGGTTGGCACGAACGCGGACACGTCGCCGGCTTGCGTTTCGATGATCGGCAATGCCGTGAGCGAACCGGTCTTGCCTTTCACAGCGCCTTTGGTGAAATGCTCGACATAGTCTGCATTCACACGGGCCGCACGCTCGAGCAAACGGCTGTGTAAATAAAACACGTCGCCGGGATAGGCTTCGCGGCCTGGGGGGCGGCGCAACAGCAAAGACACCTGGCGATAAGCCACCGCTTGTTTGGACAAATCGTCATACACAATCAACGCATCTTCACCGCGGTCGCGGAAGTATTCACCCATGGTGCAACCCGAATAGGCCGCCACATATTGCATGGCAGCGGATTCAGACGCAGATGCAGCCACCACGATGGTGTAAGCCATGGCACCTGCTTGTTCCAAAGCGCGCACCACGTTTTTGATGGAAGACGCTTTTTGGCCGATCGCCACATAAATACAGGTCATGTTCTGACCTTTTTGGTTGATGATGGCGTCGATCGCAACTGCGGTTTTACCGGTTTGACGATCGCCAATGATCAACTCGCGCTGGCCACGGCCAACAGGCACCATGGAGTCAATGGACTTCAAGCCGGTTTGCATGGGCTGGTCCACCGATTGACGTGCGATCACGCCGGGGGCCACTTTTTCAATCACGTCGGTCATCTTGGCATTGATCGGGCCTTTGCCATCGATCGGATGGCCGAGCGCGTTGACCACACGGCCAATCAGCTCAGGGCCGACGGGCACCTCCAAAATGCGACCGGTGCATTTGACGGTGTCGCCTTCAGAAATATGTTCGTATTCGCCCAAGATCACCGAGCCGACAGAGTCACGCTCTAAGTTCAACGCCAAACCGAAGGTGTTGTTGGGGAACTCCAGCATTTCACCTTGCATCACGTCAGACAAACCGTGAATGCGGCAAATACCGTCGGTGACGGAAATGACGGTGCCTTGGTTGCGCACGTTGGTGTTGCCTGTCGAGCCCTCGATACGGGTTTTGATCAGTTCTGAGATTTCTGCGGGATTGAGTTGCATGACTCTTTCCTTCTTCCTATGTAAAGCTGATGTGCAAGAGCGGGATTGCTCAGGCGGTCAGCGCGACTTTCATTTGTTCCAAACGGGCTTTGACAGAGGTGTCTAGCACCTCGTCGCCGACCACCACTCGCACACCCCCAATGAGCTCAGGCTCGAGCGCCACTTGCACATTGAGTTTGTGGCCAAAGCGCTTTTCACACACCTTGGCCAATTCTTCCAGGGCTGCACCCTCGATCGGAAATGCACTGTGCACCACCGCTTTTCGCACGCCGCTTTGGGCATCTAACAAAGCATGAAACTGGGTTGCAATTTCAGGCAAGGCTGACAAACGACCGTTTTCCAACAACAAGGTCAGAAAATTGACCGCCGCTGCCGGCAGGTTTTTAGGCCCCACCTGGGTGACCAGATCCAGCACCTGACGGTGACTGACTTTGGGGTCGTGTGCAAACTGCTGCAAACCCGGATCGGCAGCCACCAGCGCCAATGCGTCGAGCCACTCGACAGCTTGTGCAGCTTGCGGCTTGACCACTTTGAACAAAGCTTCGGCATAAGGACGGGCAATGGTTGCGATTTCAGCCATGGGGTCGGGTCCTCAAAGTTCGGCCTTGAGCCGGTTGAGCAAATCGGCATGCACAGCGGGATTGACTTCCTTGCGCAAAATTTGCTCGGCACCTTTGACCGCCAACACAGCCACATGGTCACGCAGCAGTTCCTTGCTTCTGAGCATGGCCTGCTCGGCCTCGGCATGCGCGGCAGCAATGATTTTGTTGGCTTCTTCGTTGGCTTTGTACTTGGCTTCGTCAATGATGGCCGTGGCACGTCGCTCAGCATCGGCCAAACGGGTGGCGGCTTCAGAGCGGTTTTTCGCCAACTCAACCTCGACATGCTTGTGCGCATTGGTGAGTTCGATGTGTGCGTGTTCCGCGGCCTTAAGACCATGGGCGATTTTTTCAGCACGTTCATCCAGCGCATTTGCGATGGGTGGCCACACGAATTTCATCGTGAACCACACCAAGATGGCAAACACAATCGCTTGAACAAACAGGGTTGCGTTGATACTCACGTCAACACCTCTCTATGGGC